>Ga0190273_10000003_pt1 | contig 307634 bp, 252 predicted proteins | sample Popmic504IS_FD_134513 | JGI IMG/M metagenome (GOLD analysis project Ga0190273, IMG submission 134513) | Populus adjacent soil microbial communities from riparian zone of Shoshone River, Wyoming, USA - 504 IS | ecosystem: Environmental > Terrestrial > Soil > Riparian zone > Trees stand...
TCGAGAGCCGCCATAGCCCATCGCAACCAGCACATCTACGACCAATTGTTCAAAAAAGGAAGGAGACACTCGTTTGATCTTTCCCAGCAGATCCGCCGCTAAGCTTTGACGCAGGGTTTGATAATTCGTGCGCAACGCATCCTCGGGATTTACATCCGGGATATTGGCAAGAGAAGTGGATTTCGGCTCTTTGCAACTTAAGCAAACGTCATTCCCGCGCAGGCGGGAATCTTTCTCTTTCAACTCCTCCATGTAAGGCAGGTAATGGACTATTTTTTGAGATTTTTTAATTATGGCTTTCGGTGGGGGCTGAACGACATAGGTATTAAGCGCTTGAGGGTTTTTGCGAAGGACGCCTTGCCCCATAGCACTGATCCTGCAGCGACGACGACTCAGGCGTTGAATAAGACACGCGTGTTCCAGGCAGACACGAGACTGTCTCACTTGATTATCCAAGCCAATGGGAACTTTCTGAGAAATACCTTCCAGTAGTAAATAGCGGCCTATGACTTTATGCAGGTCCTTGGACCTGTGTACTTTTCCATCAGCGAGGATGCGAAGTAGGGGCAAAGTGATGTCGTTTAAATTAGGTTGCATCCATTTTCCAGTCAGTTATAAGCGATGCCCAGCTTCCTGCATCGCTTGTAGAGTTTGAAAGGGTAAGATTCCCGCCTACGCGGGAATGACGTTTAAGTGAGTTTTTAAAAGAAAGAAAAGGCCCGGCTGGATCGCACGCGGAAAGTCTTTGCATTCCCTTCCTCGACGATCCCAATTCGTCCCGAGTGACTTTCTTTGATACCCGCCCCTGTGCTCCCCGTTTGAGTGAGGCAAGCGTATCCGAAAAACCATCCAGCCCGAATAAAGCCTGAAGCCCGATCTTCCTTTTTTGGTGTTGAATCCGCACCAAGCCTTCTGTTTTTCCGTGGCATTCGGATTCAAAAAGCGTGATGTTTCCCAAGTGAGTATTGAGCTGCACCCATGGCGTGCTTATCCCTCTGCTCGAAGAGGGGATTCGTTTTGCCAAAAACAAACCCAAAAACGATGAGTCCGGACGCGGAACGGAGAATTGGAGTTCTGTTTCCAGCACCGCTGGGGCTGCAGTCGACGTCGCCCCTCCTTGATGTTGAAAACCACAATTCAATGCAAAATCATCCTTAACTTGACTCATCCATGAATGGTAGCACCGCTTTCGGTTTTAAAACCGTTTTCTGTAAAGTTGGCGCATACTCTTTGTTTTCAGCCTTTCAATAAAATAGAAGGAGCCCACAAGAGGCTCCCCTAAACATATTATTTGAATGTTTTATATCACCCTCATTGAGGGAGCAAATTTTCCGCCATATCTTTAGCCAGCTTTTCTTGCGTCACCGGGTTTGCTTTATAGAGACCAATCAATTGGCTTTGTGCGAGGATATGCCCAGTCATTGCCTCTTCCAGGGCAGGTTTTTCGGAACCTTCGGGCAAATCCAGAACAGTATCCAAGGCATACAGCTTGAATCGGTAATGATGTGTGCCATTCGGTGGGCATGCACCGCTGTAGTCCAGCTTGTTTAAACTGTTCTTTCCTTGAACAGCACCCAAGGGGACTTCTCCAGATTTCATGAATCGAGTACCGGTCGGGATATTCCAAAGGAGCCAATGCACAAAAGGTGTGGGCATCGGGGCATCGGGATCATCCAAAATCAGCGCCAGGGATTGAGTTAAGTGGGGTAAGCCATTGATTTCCAGCGGAGGGCTTACATTGTGCCCATCCCGCGCATAGACTTGGGGAATTTGTTGCCCGGGTCCAAAAGCCGCACTTGTGATCGTGAAGTGCGGACATTTTTCGGGTGCCAGGGGAGAGTCCCCTTTGCGGGTAATGATGCGCTTGCTTTGCAAATTTTTGCGATACCCCTTACTGAATAAGGTAAAGAGACCCAGTATCCCCAGAAACCAAACCAGTTTTTTCATGAAATCCTCTCCCGATTGTCGGCGCTAACACCGATACTTTAGAGCTTTGGGCGACAATACACTATTAGCTCGTGAGCTAAGGCGGCTTTAGCCTTTAGGGCAGTTGGTGAAGGTCGGATTATTGTTGCAGAGTAATGACCTTGAGGGGTTTTGGGGTGCTAACTCCATTGATTTAAAAGAAACCCTCTATCCAGTGTATACAGAGATAGGATTCTGGAACGATAAGTAAATTATCAATCCACATCTCTCTCTTTCCCCTGATGAATTACACGGTGCCTTGACTGCATAGTCAAAGCACCTTTTTCTTTTTTAATTGCAAGTTTAGCAATGAGTGATTTTTGAGAAGAGGTAGATCTTAAAATACATGGTCGCGTGCTTCTAAATTTAATTACCTATCAGCTGTTGTTGAATGAGCCTTTTATTCTTCTTGAATTTGATTTGCTTGCTGTTGGGCTTGAAGTTCTCGCTGCCTATCTAACACTGTTTTCATAGCATCTTTTTGCTCTTGAGAAACACGCCAGGGTTTTCCGCGTTTTTTACCTTCCATCATCTGGCCGTAGTAGCCATTTGTATGGTGCCAGACAGTGTGTTTATTTTTGTCTGTCTTATTGTAATCAACTTTGCTAGCAAACGGGAAATAAGCCTTTAAAGTCTCAATATAAGAATCAATAGCTTTACTTGATGCTGTACCGCGCTGCTCTGGTTGAGCCCACATCGGAGGCGTATAACCCATCGGTTTATCGTGTTTATTAATAAGATCTCTATCCATATGAGGTAACAAAGCTGTAACTACATCTGCATGATTCCGACCCGTGGCGGTTGCTAAGACAGTTTGTGCTTTATCATTTTCCTTGAAACTCAATCTTTTACCTTTTCTGACCCAACCTTGAAGCGACTCCAAAAACTTATTTCGATCTTTATACTCAACCTCTATTTCGATGAAGCTAGGAGATCCAGAGCGATTTCGACCTGATGATCCATCTAATTGATTAGAAGAGTCGACATTCTGCCTTCGCCCCCGAACAGCCAGGCCTGCTGCATCAGGTTCTGGGGAAGAAGACGCAAAAGTATCGTTGATTGGAGAAGAGTTCCAGGCAGCATCGAACTTGGGTTCAAAAGTTCTAAATGTTGGATCATATCCCTCGATACCATCCTGACCGGCATTTCGCAACGAGATCCGAACATCCGCTCTTACTTGATCTTTTCTATAACTTGGAAATTGCGTTTTCAATTCCTGAGTTTTTTTCCTGACAAATCGACTAACTGGACTTAATGACCGACGGCGTGAGGGGCTTCGCACCCCAAAATAAACTGAGGAAGCAGAACTTGAATCGCTGGAATTGAACATGGTTTTTAACTTTCAAAAAATAAGATGATGACTACCCAGTAAGAACAAATCAGTGTTGAGAAGCCATGTCAGAATAGCGTAACAACAGTTTTTTCGACAGTATGCTCAAACTATATTGCAAAAATGAAACATGTTAAGGGCAACGATTCTATTATTGATAAGATAATTTTTCCTCAAATTTCTCCAACGTTGTAAGTTCTGACCTTTATAAACTCAGTCATCATTCAGGAACTCCTAAAAACATGCCGCCTTCGCCTCCCGTTTCATCGGCTTCTCAAGCATTAGCTCACTCCGTAATGGCGGACCGCACTAGAAAAACTAGCCACAGAGCGACAGCGGTTACCAGCTACGCGGAATCAGACGCGACTTCTGCTTTGGATGCGTATACTTCTAGTTCCTCGGAAAGAAGCGGCAGAAGAAGAGTAGTTCAGCGCAAAGATTCCATGGATCTCGATGTAGATTCCCACGCAGATGATGAATCTTCCGATGTGGAATCCCCTTCCAGAAAAGGGGCAAAACGCTCAGCGCGTCAAAAAAAAGGGAAAAGCAAACGAGTTAAACGCGAAAAAAGCGCTTCGCCGCAGCGAAGCTTCCTTCGGTTACAAACTGTGGAACCCACGTCAACTGCTGTTATTGAAGGAGGATTTTCTAACAGACTCGATTTAACCAATCCTAATTCCCGGTGGATTTTTCAGCCTAAGTCTTCGTTTATCCTCAATCACCCTATTCAATCGACTCAGGAACAACAAAAAATTGCTCCCTGGCGAGATGCTTACGGAAATATTAGAGAAGACTTAAGGGCGCACGATTCCGATTTTTTCAGCGACTCCGCCTATTCCTCCGACTCTGATCATTATTCAAAAGCAAGCAAATCCAATCAAAAAAAGTTAGTCTCTACCCGATTTCAGCTTGTTAAACATGAACCAGGGCCTTTCGGGACAAAATTCTTAAAAGATCACCACACAAAAAAAGGGAAATTAAATCAACAGACGTATGAAGCCGCGCTTAAACAATATAACGACACGGCAATAGCTGAAATTACTCCCACCATGCGCGGTAAACTCCCACCGTCTGCGGCACTCGTAGAAGCAGAAACTTATACTAAAGCAGAGCTTTCCGAATTAGACCCGCGAGAACGTGAGGTTTTTGAGAATTCCCCCACTCTTAATCGCTTGCGTTTAAAACAAGGCATAAAAGTTCCCTTTTTCAGTAAAGGAAACTTCTTTATGTCTGTTGCCGGGTTTATATCCAAAACACCTGAAGCAGCACAGCCTCATATTGAAAAATATGGGGATATTGCAACTGAGTATGCAGGGGCAACTCACAACCCGAATGAAACTTTCTGGACCTATGGTCGCCTGGGGAATTGGTCCGCTTTTACAAACTATTCCTTTAACTGGGGAAAACTCAAAGGAATTCCCTGGCCTAAGGACTGGAATAGAAACGGTGAAACCGGGCAATATATCGATTCCATTTCTACATTAAGAAATAAAAAAACTGGGAAGCTGATACCCCTGGAGCAAGCCGATCTTGTCCTTACAAACCTCGCCAAAGCAGAAGGGGAAGTGCGTATCACCGGAGGTAAAACCGCACTAAAAGGCATGCGTAACTATATAAAACAGCTCTTTGCTAAAAAGCCCACTATAAAATCCGAACCTCACTCCGATACTGAAATGATTGATCGCGCTACTGAACGTTCCCGCTCAAACTCCTTAAGCAGCTTAAGCAGCGCAAAGATTATATCCGAGCCAGAAGGGTTTATGACAGGAATGCATTCCAGGCGTGGAAGCTCTTTGAAGCGAAAAGGCAAAGGAGCAGCTGTTGTAATTTCTGATGACAGTCCATTTTCTTCCCCTTCTCCCTCACCCACGCACGACAGTGATTCAGAAAGTGAGGATCTAAAGTTTGATAGTGATACTGATGAAGTAATGGATAAACGCGGGCGATCACGAACAAGGGAAACCGAGAGAGAAAAACAAAGATTAAAACAAATAAAAATTGACGTGGCAAAAGCGAGGCAGCTTTGGGAGGCTGAACAAGACTGGACAGATTCTGGAGGACGGCCGGTAGGATATTCTTTAAGCCTCTCCCCTAGCCGTAAACGCTTTCTGGGTAGAACACCCTCTATTAGAAAACGTAGAGGGAAAACACCACCCAGGATTATCAAAACGCGACCTTCCCAATATGTTGGACAGGAAGCAGAGAATCTTGACGACCAAGGACGCTACCAATTAAAGCATTACTTGAATCTTGAAGAACAAAAAAAGATTTGGCTAGAGCAAAAAGCATTGTGGGAAGTCGCAGGGAAACCTTCAGATCTGAGTCAATTTGTAGGCTGGACTGATCAAAAAGGTCGGGCAATTCAATTTGATCCGGCTTTGAACCCTACGAAAGAACGCTATATCGGGCGTTCTGAATCGGTTATCCCCAAACGCGGAAAAACACCGCCACCAAAGCTACCAGCAAGAAAACCCAGACGAGTATCCGCTAAAACCAATGAGGAAATGACACCTCAGGAACGATATAACGAAGAGCAAAATAAAAAGATCGACCTTCAAAGAGACTCATGGAACGCTGAAAAAGATTGGCATACTAAGGATTCCTGGCCAATTCCTTACAATCGAAAATATCCACCAAACAAAGAACGTTATGCTCAACGTTCGGAATCAGTACAAGCTTATCGACCGCAAGAATCAGAAATAGACGCAGAAGAATTCAACAAATTACCCGCTTACAAACAAGAAATAATCCTCAGAAAAAAACAAAAAGATTTATGGAAAGCAGAAAAAACCTGGCTTACCAAGGATGGCTGGCCAATTCCTTACATAGCCAAATTCCAGCCAACTAAAGAACGGTATGCCCAACGATCGCAATCGATACAAGCTTATCGACCTAAAGATGCCGCACCATCAAATGCTCGCCCTATTGTTCATAGCCGTCCCTCAATACTGAGGGCCATGTCTCCCAGTAAATTATCTGATAAGCAACGTTATAAACTTCAACACCAGGTAGCGTTAGAAAATCAAAAAACTTTATGGGAAGCAAAAGAGCCCTGGACTACACGCCACGGTTGGTCCATACCTTATGCAGCAAATAATTGGCCAACCAAAAAACGTTATGATGAGGATACAGAATCAATAAAGAAATTTGATCCCAATGCATCAGATTCTTCTTCAGACCCTGCATCTTCCACAAAACAGAAAAAACGTGACACACAAGAAGTTCGAAAATAAGCCTGCCTGTTAACTAACAATTAATCTTTACTTATTTACAGGCAAATTTCATCCAACAAAGCGGGTGGCTCAACAGGTTGAGGGGAAATACTGAAGGCCGCGTATAAGGCATCCAGCGCTCCGGTTTCATCCGGTGTGATAGCCGCATCATCCAAGTAGAGTTCCGCGAGCAATTCTCCAGCCTCGACCGCATCGCCGACTTTTTTATTCAACTTAACGCCAACCGATAACAGAATCGAAGCACTTTTTTCTTCACGACCCGCACCGGCGAGTTTCGCGGCACGCGCAACCGACATCGCATCCACGCGTTCCAAATAGCCCGCTTTGTCTGCCTTAACGACGGCTGTTCTTTTTGCCTGAGGTAGCTTCTTCAGATCGTCCAGAAAAGCCGCATCGCCTTTTTGTGCGACTATCCACTCCCGGAAGCTCGCCATGGCCGAACCATCGCGCATTGCTTGTTTAACGCGTTCTTCCGCAGAAGTCGCTTCGTTTGCAATCCCAACGGCTTCTTCCGATTGTCGTAATAGGGTCGCCCCTAAAACAACGCAGAGATCTTCCAGATCTTGAGGACCTTTACCATTGAGCAAATCTACAATTTCAGCAATTTCCAAAGCATTGCCAACCGCTAAACCCAAGGGTTGTTCCATCCCGGAAATCACGGTCGAAATACGTCGACCCAGGCGCTTGCCTACTTCCCGACAAGTGGCAGCGAGTTCACGGGCTTCTTCCACCGTTTTCATGAAAGCACCGGCGCCATATTTAATATCCAGCAGAATAATTTGCGCACCGGCCGCGATTTTCTTCGAGACCACGGAAGCCGCAATCAGGGGGATACTATCCACCGTCGCCGTCACATCACGCAGAGCATACAAAAGTGAATCCGCTGGCGCTAAGTCCGGCGTTTGGGAAGACAGCGCCATCCCGATTTGAGACAATTGCTCAGTGAAACGCTCGTTGCTTAAAGCCGTTTCAAAGCCCGGAATCGCTTCCAGTTTATCAATGGTGCCGCCTGTAAATCCCAAGCCACGCCCACTAAGTTTAGCCACTTTAATCCCGGCTTTCTCGCCGACAGCAGCCAACAAGGGCAAAAGAGCGATGGTCGCTTTATCACCAACGCCACCGGTGCTGTGCTTATCCACAACCACACCCTTCAGGTGGGAAAAATCCAATTGCTTACCGGATTCCACCATGGCCTGTGTGAGCCATGCGGTTTCATCCAGATTTAATCCATTTATACAAACCGCCATTAACCAGGCTGAAAGCTGATAATCTTTTGCCTTTCCGCTGCATGCCATTTGAATCAGCGCGTTAATCTCTTCTGCACTGTGAGTCATCCCGCGACGTTTTTTGTCTATAATGTCTAGCAGCTTCATAATAATGGTTGGGTTTTCCTGTTTTTTAAAGTTAAAAAATGAGGACTCACTATTTCAGTGGCATTATAGGCGAAGCGCAGCCAACAATCATGTATTCCAAGTTTGCTTCTTCTAAATTCCCTTATCCACAATGCAGAACCCTAGCCCATGACATTCTCTCAGCAAAACAGTCAAGAAACCGCAGCGTTTTTGAAATCTCAAATGCCTTTTCCTCACATTGATGGATTGGTCATTTTAGGATCCGGCTTAGGATTCTTTGCCAAAGAACTCACAGAAGTTGCCTGTATTCCCTACAGTGAGATTCCCCATTTTCCTCGCTCTACCGTGCTGGGACATTCCGGAAAGCTAATTATCGGAACAACCGATAACGGATTGAGAATTGCTTGTATGCAAGGCCGCTTCCACTACTTTGAAGGCCACGATATTGCCGATATCACCTATCCAGTCCGCGTGATGAAGCAACTCAGCGCCAAGTTTATGGTCGTGACAAACGCAGCCGGGGGAATCAATCCGAGTTTCCGTGCCGGTCAAACCATGCTGATTACCGATCACATCAATTATATGGGCGTTAATCCTTTAAGAGGACCCCATGAAAACCATTATGGCGCTCGCTTTGTAGATATGACCCAAGCCTACGATGCGGAATATTTGAAGTTAGCCCGCAAGGTTGCAAAAGAACAAAACTTCAATCTGGGCGAAGGCGTTTACATCGGTGTGAGCGGTCCCAATTACGAAACCCCCGCAGAAATTCGGATGTTCTCGACACTCGGAGCGGATGCTGTTGGAATGTCGACTGTTCCTGAAGTGTTGGTCGCTCGTCAGGCGGGATTACGTGTCCTTGGGCTATCCATGATCGCCAACGAAGCCGCCGGATTATCCGATAAAATTCTGGACCACCAGGATGTTCTCGATTCTGCCAAGCGGAGCGAAGAAGGCTTTGTACAACTTCTTAACGGCATTTTGAACCGCCTTTCGTTTTAGGCGTCTATTTATTCACGGCTTACTCTTGCAAATGAAAGCTATTTATCTTGACTGAATCTCAACCTTTAAAATTCACCGTTGAAGATTTTCAACAGCAACAAGACTTCCCACTGGATGACTTCCAATTAAAAGCGGCCCAAGCTCTGAGTGAAGGCAGCAGTGTTGTCGTTTGCGCGCCAACCGGCAGCGGGAAAACGATCGTTGCCGAATTTGCCGCGTTATCCGCAATCGCAACCGGTAAAAAGCTTTTTTACACGACACCTTTAAAAGCCTTAAGCAACCAAAAGTTCTACGATCTTCGCCACAAACTGGGTGATGCCAACGTGGGCTTGCTAACCGGTGACATCAGCGTCAATCGCGATGCCCGTGTTGTGGTAATGACCACAGAGATTTTCCGAAACCTGCTTTATGGTGGCCAGGGCGATAACGAAATTCTGGACTCCCTCGGCTTTGTAGTTTTAGACGAATGCCACTACATGAACGATGCCGAGCGCGGCACGGTTTGGGAAGAAAGTATTATTTACTGCCCGGATCATGTTCAGATTGTCGCCTTATCCGCGACGGTTGCCAATGCCGCCGAGTTAACCGACTGGATTAATGAGGTTCATCACAATACCGTTTTGGTTTGGAGTGATTTTCGCCCAGTTCCGCTGCGATTCTCCTACTTTAACCGTGAGCAAATTCTCCCCTTGTTTGAGGGGCCCGGCGTTTTAAACCGTAAACTCAAGAGTGAACGTAGAGGATCTCGCATTGCTCAAAAATTACGTGCCTTTGCACCCGTCGATTTAATTCGCACGATGCATGAGCGCGAAATGCTGCCCGCTATTTTCTTTACCTTCAGCCGGAAAGATTGCGATCAGCATTTAGAACACACGCATCGCTTAAGCTTGCTGACCCCTCAGGAGCGTAAGGAAATTGAACGTCAAGTAGATGACTACTTAAAGCAAAACGAATTTCTCGCCACGAATCCACAAATCCGCTTGATTCGAAATGGCTTTGCCAGCCACCATGCAGGCCTCTTGCCTGGCGTGAAATATCTTGTTGAAACCCTTTTCCAACAAGGTTTAATCAAGGTCGTATTCGCAACAGAGACACTGGCTGCCGGGATTAACATGCCTGCCCGTTCTACGGTTATTACTAAAATTTCCAAGCGGACCAACGATGGTCATCGGATGCTGACTGCAAGTGAATTCCTGCAAATGTCCGGCCGTGCCGGTCGTCGGGGTATGGATAAAGTTGGCTATGTGGTTGTCGTCAGTTCGCAGCATGAAGGCGCTCAAGAAGCTGCCTCTCTGGCATCCAGCCCTGCGGACGCATTGAATAGCCGATTTACACCCAACTACGGAATGGTTCTGAATCTTCTGAAAAACCATTCGCTCCAACAAGCTGAATTTTTGGTTCGCAAAAGTTTCGCGGAATTCACCTCGGGTCGTCGTCTGCGTCCCCTTCAACAAGAACATAATCAGGTTGAAAAAGAACTGGCTGATCTTAATGCCTTTGTTTGTCCGTATGATGTGAGTGACAAAGATTTTCATCACTTTGAACGCAACCAAATTATGTATCACGAGACGAGCCGTTTCGTGCGCATTCTACAAAAGCAAATCGAACGCCATGGGGAATCCAGAGATGTTCAGCAACAGCTTGAACATGAACAAGGCAAAATGCGGAATTTGAAAGCCAGCATTGAGTCCATCGAGTGCCGTCAATGTAAGCTTCTGAAAAAACACCAGAGCATTGATGACAAACAGCAGCGCGCTGAGAAAAAAATGAAAATCCTTAGCCGCCAGCTCGGCGATGCTCAGGATACCGAGTGGAAACGCTTTACGAATATTCTGAATTTGCTTCGTGAAACGGGCTACCTGGATGAATCCGATCGCCCGAATGAAAAAGGCGCTATCACGGTTCAAATTCGAGCTGAAAATGAATACGCCATGACGGAAGTACTGACCAGCGGTTTACTGGAAGGTTTAACGGCCCCTCAAATGGCCGGACTCATGTGCGCTTTAATCAACGACAGCACGCGCGATAATCAGTTCGTCAAACTGCCCCTTTCTCCAGAAATCCTGGAAATTGGCCGCGATATCGAAAAGCTTTATGGCCAGCTGGATCGCTTGCAGCGTAAATATCACGTCGATGTACCGATGTCCTTAAACTCCGTAGCCAGTCCCTTGGCTGAAGCCTGGGCCCATGGCGTCAGCTGGGATCGACTCATTCGCTCTACCAATATTGGAGAGGGCGATATTGTTCGACTCTTCCGCCGCACAGCGGATATCCTTCGCCAAGTGAGTCGTGTAGACGGCATTTCAAAAAACATCAACGACAGTGCACGAGAAGCCCTCCGCGCCATCTACCGAGAACCTATCAAGGAAATCACGATTCCTGAAGCGGAAGATATGGGTGCGGATGCGCCTTCAACAAGTACTGAAAAATCCTTGCCGGATGCTGACAACGGTAAGAATCTGGAAAGCCATCCTGCAACAGAACACCCAGAAGTGCTGCATCCAATTCATACGGAAGCACCTCTTCCGGAAGCGAGCGGGCTGGAGCAACCGCATCATTCGGATAATGATCCCGAGAATGTGGATGAAGTGAATCCAAAAGTAGCTTCGGATAGTCAGTTTGCTGACGAGCCTTCCGCCCCAAAACGCACATACGAACACCCCGACTGGAAACCCTTAGGCACGGTAAGGGATTACTTTAACGAGCAATTAAAGCAAGATCGCGACCGTTAGGAACTTAAATTCATTACGACGCACTGTATTTCTGCTGTACTTTTTCATTTTGCCTCTTGTGTTGAGACATTTTAGAATCAGTCTCACTAGAAAACCTTTTCAAAAAACAGGTACAATAAGCACATTATGGCTACATTTGAAGAACTTGGGATCGACCCCTCCGTTTTAAGCTCTCTTGAAAAAATTGGCTATCACTCCATGACGCCGATTCAGGAGCAGGCAATTCCTCTTTTGCTCACAGGGCAAGACTTTTTAGGCCAGGCTCCGACAGGAACTGGTAAAACAGCAGCCTTCGCCATCCCCTTACTGAGTCGTCTCAGCGCAGGTGATGGCCCCGTAGAAGCATTAATCATTTGCCCCACTCGGGAACTCGCGCAGCAAATCACAGAAGAAATTAACCGTATTGGCCAGGACAAAGGGGTTCAGGCACTCGCCCTCTATGGTGGCGAGAATGTTTTCGTTCAAAAAGAAGCTTTGCGTACTCGCAATGCAAGAATTATCGTTGGAACACCCGGTCGCTTACTGGATCACGTTCGGCAAGTCAGTTTAAACCTGACTCAAACTCGCTTAGTCATTCTCGATGAAGCGGACGAAATGCTCGATATGGGCTTCCGTCCTGATATTGAAGATCTTTTCAAGAACCTCCCCGGAGGCCGTGAAACATGGCTCTTTTCTGCAACGCTTTCCCCTGATATCCGGAAAATTGCCGAACAGTACATGATGTACCCCAACGAGGTTAAAATTCAGGCTCCAACGCATACTGCGGATAATATTCAACAATTCTACTTAATTACGACAGAAGAAGAAAAACATCGGGCCTTGCGCAAAATTCTCAAAGATACGCCCGAGCTCTACGGGTTAATATTCTGCCAAACTAAGCGTGATGTTGTTTTACTGACAAGAAAACTCCGGGATTACTTCCCCGTTGATTGCATCCATGGCGCAATGGAGCAAAGCGAACGCGACAAGGTACTGGATCAATTCCGCTCCGGTGAACTCAAGCTGATTGTTGCAACCGATATCGTGGCTCGCGGTATTGATGTGGATGACTTGACCCATGTTATTAACCACTCTCCTCCAACGGAAGTGGAATCCTATATTCACCGTGTGGGTCGTACCGCTCGAAAAGGAACCAGCGGAATTGCAATTACGTTGTTTACGCCTGGCCAGGAATATCAGTTGACCCAATTGGCCAAGCGTATTAGAAAGCCTCTGGAAAAACATCCTGACTCTAACGCGGAATTCAGTGCAGAAGCAGCGCATGCGGAACGTAATGCACGTTTCCAAAGCCGCTCCGGCTCTGGCCCTCAAAGACATGGTGGCCGCCCACATCCGCATCAACGCTCAGGCAGACACTATGGCCCTCCACCACAGTATCAGGGAGATAGTCAAGGGCAAGGTCCTTCTCTTCAAGCATCCAGCGAGGATGGCTCTTTTCCGCCACGTCCACCTAGAAAAAAACCGCCTTACCAAAAGCAGCAGCCTCATCCGTATCAAACCGGTCCTCAAGCTGCCGCTGGAGCAATACAGGCACCCAAAGTCCCTTCTGCGAACGACACAGGGGAAGAAAAACCCAAAAAACGCAGACGTCCACGTGCACCTCGCAAAACTGTCACAGAGGGAATCCAAAACGAAACTGTCAAAGAGTAGAATAACAGTACCAATGCCAGCATAAGCTCGACTTTAAGAAGTAAAGCTTTAAGGGCTGTTCTGTATTTATCTGAGACTGGAGCATTCTATGAGTGATCCCCATCAAAGCTCCTTCCCTAAAAAAGGTGTGCTACTGATTCATGGTTTTAGCGGCTCTCCTCATGAGTTCAAAACCGTAATTCCCATCCTCGAAGACTTGGGCTGTATTGTTCAAACAGTGACCCTTCCGGGACATGGGGATGATCCTGAAATTAATATTCACGCAACCTCCGCTGAGGCAATGCTCCAGCATTGTATAAATGAAGCCCATCACATGGCAGAAAAAGTGGATGCCGTTTATCTGGTTGGGCACTCTCTGGGGGGAGCTTTTGCTTTACTGACGGCTTCAAAGCATCCACCTAAACTGGCCGGTGTTATGGCCTATTCAGCTCCTTATCAGCATGCCTATTTTTACAACCATCCTTTAGGCCTAGCCAAGCTGGATTTCAAGACCATGCTGCATTGCATCCGCTATGCTCCAGCAGATCGCTTAAAATGCAAACGCCCTAGCTTTAAGCCTTGGTCTATACCACTCTTACTGAAAGATAGCCGTCGAGTATTTCAGTGGATGCAAACTGAAATCCATAAAATTAATGTTCCGGTCTACTTAGCCCACTCTCGCTTCGATCTTGTCGTTCCTTACCTCGAAATGGCTAAAATTGCGGATGCAATTCCTGGCCAAGTAGAAACCTGTACGCTTCAAAAATGCGGACACAGAATTTTCCCGAACAGCAGAGAGAAAGACGCCGCTTTAGAAGAACTTTTTAAACTCCTTCATCTGCCTGTCAAAGTGCAATCTTGGTAATTAGGCTTTGAGTTCCGGTGTTGAACTCGCTGTAATAGATTTCAAATAAGCCAAACTACTAACGATTAAACCTAAACCAATTGCAAGGTTGATTCCGCCACGAACCAGATTGCCGACACTAAAGACTGTCAAAGCAACACTGATCATCACCATGAGACCGATTACGATCCAGCTTCTTATACTGTAAACATGCATTGGGCGCTTGGCTTCAGTCATGGAGTCAATGCGTTCAATATTACGGGCTGAGGTTTTACTTAAAACAAAACGACCTTTCGCTAAACCAATGAAAACCGCTAAAACTACTGTTAAGGCAAGAAGGGCAACGGAAGCCTTAGCTGCAATCGAAGCCGCCCAAAGGAAAAAGGCTCCTCTTACTAATAAAACCAAGCCACCAATTAACCAAATAAAGAACGCCATGATTTTCATTTGACGCCCCATCAAACGAATAGGTAAAAGCAGTAATAAAACGACCATCAAAGGCATAAAGAAAGGAAGTTTGAAGAATGCAGGCATGGCGGATTTTCCAAAAAATTACGCTATTTAAGTCCGTTCATTTTGTCGCAAACAACACTTTCCGGCAAGAAAGCCTCAACATGCTCTATAGGGAAATATGAAGTAAGAAACCTCCATAAGAGGCCAAATTCCAGAAGAAATTTTCACCTCAATCAGTTTTTCGCTATAATCAGGCGAATTACCTTCGGATGAATGACCCGTGGATAAACTCTTTATCTTTTAAATCGTACAATTATTCACTTTCACTGGTTTTATTCTTAGTACAGTGAAGAGCTTCACTCCCCATCACTACTTAAATGCTAGGAGATTCCCCCTCATTATGAACGTACAGCAGGGATACACAGTCGCTGTTCTTGGCGCAACAGGGCTTGTTGGCGCACACTTAATTTCTATTCTTGAAGAGCGAAAGTTTCCTGTGAAGCAACTCAAGCCTTTGGCCAGCGAGCGTTCAGCAGGGAAATCAATCCTCTTTAACGGTAAAGAAGTCGGCGTGATTGCCGTGAGTGCAGAAGCCTTCGAAGGCGTTGATATTGTTCTTGCCTCTGCAGGTGGCGATATTAGCCGCCAATGGGTTCCTATTGCCGTGGAAAAAGGCTGTGTTGTTATCGACAACACCAGCTGCTACCGTATGACCGAAGGAGTTCCCTTGGTCGTGGCAGGCGTAAATGATGCAGACGTTGAAAATCACCCTGGTATCATTGCAAACCCCAACTGCTCTACCGCCCAACTGATGCCCGTTTTAAAAGCATTGGATGACGCTTTTGATATTGAACGGGTGATCGTGAGCACCTACCAATCCGTCAGCGGTGCTGGCAAAAATGGTATGGATGACCTGCTGGATACCACTCGCCTTGTCTACCAGAAAATGGATCAAGTAGATCCTGAAGCGCTTTCTAAAGTTGAATCTCAAGTTTTCTCCCGCCCCATTGCATTCAACCTTGTTCCTCAAATTGATAAGTTCATCGAAGGTGGCGTGGAAGATGGCTACACTAAAGAAGAAACCAAGGTTATCCACGAATCTCAAAAAATATTACACCGGCCCGATCTCCGTATAACCTGTACGGCTGTTCGTGTTCCCGTTCTGATTGGACACAGTGAAGCGGTGACGATTGAGTGCCGGAAACCCATTTCTCCTCAGGATGCAATGGAAGTACTCGAAAAAACAACACACGTAACGCTTTGCCGCACACCGGAATCTTTCCCAACCCCAGTTGAAGTGACTGGAAAAGATCCTGTTTACGTGGGCCGAATCCGCAGAGACACATCCAATCCTGAATTTGGACTGAACTTGTGGGTTGTCGCTGATAACCTTCGTATCGGTGCAGCATTAAACGCAGTCCGAATCGCGGAAGTTGTCATTCGTAACGGTTGGCTGAAGGCAAAGTCTCAATTGGCGCAAACTGCTTCGATCGCTTAAAATAAGCGGATCGATTCCCAAGCTGGCAGGGCTTGAATTTCTCGACTACTTTGAGAAATGAGACTCTGTGCTATGCCAGCATTTGTGTTTCCTCAATAAAAAAATTAAAGGGCCTCCTATGCCTCATTTATCTGCTGAATTAATTCCCGCAATGGTAACGCCATTCAAACGGGATGCATCTGTGGATTTGGAACAGGCTGCCGCAATTGCCAAATACCTTACCCAGGAACAAAGTTGTGATGGTATTTTGGTAAACGGAACCACTGCTGAATCCCCTTGCCTCAGTTTTGAAGAAAAAGTTGAACTGCTTAAGGTTGTTCGTAAAGCTGTTGATTCCAAGATACAAATTGTTGCAGGGGTTGGATCAAACGATACCGCTAAAACCGTTACTGAAGCTGAAAAAGTTGTCGCTTTAGGCCTAGTTGATGCACTGCTCGTTGTTGTCCCTTATTACAATAAACCCTCTCAAAGAGGAATGCTCCAGCACTTTGAGCGTGTTGCTAAAGCGGTTCCTGATACAGAAATTGTAATCTATAACATCCCAAGCCGCTCCGTCGTCCTCATGTCTCCTGAAACGATGGAAACGCTCCACCAACGCTGCCCTAACATTATCGGCGTTAAACAAAGTTGCCCTGATATGGATCAGGTCAGTGAAATCAGCCTACGCTTACCGAAAGCAACCTGGCGAACCTGGTGTGGCGATGACAGCTTGACCGTCCCTATGATAGCTTGTGGCGCGTATGGAACCATCAGCGTTTTAGCCCACCTGACCGGTAAGCTGCTGCGCGAAATGATTCAAGCTGCTAAACGGAACGACAGTGACAAAGCATTGTCGCTCCACCTCAAGCAATTAAACGTAGCGCGTGACATTTTCTTCTTGCCGAATCCAACCGTCGTCAAAACCTGCATGGCAGAACTCGGGTTATTGGAACCTGTCCTAAGAGAGCCCATGATGTGGCCAGATGAAGACGAAATGGTTCGTATTCGCAAAATTGTGGCTGAAGTAAAAACCTTAATGCCAAGCTTGGTCCACTAAATTATGACTCTAAAATAAAAAACCAGCTCTAGAGTTGGTTTTTTATTTTTAAATTACTTTTTGTATTATTTTTCAGCAAGTGCGTTTTCTTTTGCTTCTAGCTGTACTTTACTCTTTGACTCAAGATTAAGAGATGGAATTTTTGCCTTGGTTGCAACAAGCTTAAAAGGCTCAGGATCAATAGCAGGAAGCTTTTTCAGTAGTTGAAGAATATTAAACAGAAGAGTATTTTGTTGTTTTTGCACTTCGAAAAAGTATTTTTGAATACTATGTTGAAAATCATCCGATGAGGGAACCGACCAATTGAAGCCCGTATGTCTAGAATTGACTGGGATTGGACCTGTTGCATAAGAATTGGAAATTTGCTGGGTATCACGGGAATGCATTGCGGACTCATGGGGCATCAGAGTGACTGAATCACCTTCTTGCTTCTCGTGCTGTTGATCAATCACTTGACCGTAAGCATCTTTATGAATCGTCATCTTATTTTGAATCGGATAGCCATTGTGCGTAACCGTTTGAACGTGGGTTTCGGTCGATGAACCATCTGTTCGTCGTGTAATATAGGTAGCCGTCTGAGCAAGTTTTGAGCTTGCCTCAGGATACTCAGGGTGCATGTGGTGGGCAGCTGATTCGATGGTATGGGTTACAGAAGGTTTATTAAAGCCTAAAAAAGATAACATGATGATTTTCTCAAAATTATTAATATGATCCTGACGATACAAAGCACAGATAACTGGATGAATAGCCCCAATCGATTTAAAGGAGCTTATAGTTGAATAAAGAACTCACCAAAACAACAGTAGTATCCGTGATGATGTATTAGGGTGCATTGACAGTTAGCAGATACGAGGCGTCAGTCAGGTACTGAACACCCGCAGCGTATTGTAAGAAATACGTGAGGACGGTTCCGTGCTGCAGCAACGAAGTAGATGCAATTGGCAGTGTGCCCTAAGGGAGCATCATGATAACAGCATGTCCTTCAAATCCCTATACGGGGGGGCGGTAAAAAGCCGTTCTGTAAATACAATAAATCACCCAATTCGATCGTACATCCGTAAGGACCCGACAAATTGAGGGTTAAACGCGCTTCTTGGCTGCTTAAAACCCGGTTACAAATCTCAACAAAAGGTAATGAAACAACATCAAAATCAGACTGCTCGGCCCAGGCATTAAAAGCCTCTTTATGAGTAAAAGCTAAACGGAAAAAAGGTTGAGGGCCAGTCTGTTCTGTATTCAAGCCGTTATTCAACAAGGGAACAAGCAACTGGCTAGTCAGGAGGAGATTATAAAAGCTCAGTAAATGAGGATACTGGTCATTTTCTGGTAAATCAACCAAGGAAGACAAGAAGGCATTCGCTGTTTGTTCATCCAATAAAGCGGAAGTTAAGTGCATCTGAAGCTCTCTCTGCCACAAATAAGGCTTAATTCGAACTATCAAATGATGTGTCGGCCACAATCCGATCAGACTGCTACATTTAAGAAGGAAGATTTACATAACGTTGTAGTCGTTGCAGTGCTAAAAACGCTTTCCCTATACTAAGAAGGTTGCTGGTATTCCAATACGTTAATCTCGATTGTTGGAATGAGCACATTGCCACAGTCATCCATTCGAAGTTAATTGATATTTTCTTCGGATAAAGATCATTAATACTGGCATTTAGAGAGGCGATATGCAGAAAACACTGCTTAAATTTTTAGTTTTTGAGTTAATCGAGCGTATTGCCCGGTTTCGCCTTCTAACTCAGGTTGCTGGAGATGAATTACAACTTCAGTCGCCCAATCTTTATGAAGGGTTACTCAAAGAATCAGCCGAACTAGAGACGTTAATTTTAGAGCAGCGAAGCAGCTTAAACTACTTACTGAACTCCACCAGTAATGGCTCAGGCATGGCTTCAAATCCTCGAACTGCTCGCCAGGATAGCATTCCTAGTCTTCTTCAAGAAGTTTATTCTCGCTTGTGCTCACCAAGCCGTGTACTCACTCATTTAAATAATTTACAAGTAGAGCCGGAAACTAAACTTTTCCTCAATGACGCACTGCTGTCTCACGGGAAAAGCTTTGGAGAGCTTTCTGTATTCTTGATCGCTGAAGGTGATAATCAAGCTTTTAATGGGTTATCAACCAATCTTTCCGCTCCCAATATACTCATTCAGCAGCTTCCCATCCTCCAAAAAAGCAATCCTTTAGGCTGGCTCAGCCTTTGCGAAACAACCATTAATAATTTAATGAGCTCCACAGGCGCTCTGGAAGCTCTAAAGCAAGAAGTGATTCGTGGACGGGCTAAAAAAGCCATATCCAGTGCTCAACATTCGGATGAGGCTCTGCTGGAAGACTTATTTCGCCATGCCATTCAACTTCGCATACTAGGGCCTGCTTATTATTTTGAAGTTGTAGCTCAAACCCTGTTAACAGGGAGCATTGCGGCGCTAAAGCAAATAGAATCCGCCTTATTTTTTGGGCTCAATCATCAAAACTTTATCCATAAAAGCTTATTGATTCTGCATGAAGCCTGTGAACGCTCCAAAAACGCAGATTTGGACGCCGTCCCTATCTGGCAAGAAGATACATTGGCGATCATTTACAGAGCCGCTGAAAAGTTAATTCCCTCCAAATGGGCTTTTAGTGAAAAGCAGTGGGAACGCTCAATTCAATTGAGCGAACGCTTGAACCAAGGCATTTTAGTCAGTTCTAGCGCGCGTCATGGCCTCAATGAAGTTCAGGAAAAGCTCATTCAGCTTGATTTTAAAAATGGCATCCTCAACAGTCAGGCATCATCTTCGACTTTGGATATTTACGAGCCCTTATCGATGATGACGGAATACCCACATAGTCCTCGTGAAATCGTGAATGCGGGATGGCTCCATAAAGTTGAGCGTGCGCCTATTTGGTTATATTCCCTCCTCAATGAAGAGCCTGATAACGGCTTTAAGAGACTAGGGGATTTATTGTCTGAACAAGACTCTTTACTCTTAAAGTCCATCGAGGTTTCTGAGGTTCATCGCGTCCTTTTAGGAACCGTTTAGACCTCTTACCCTTCTATAAAAGGCAAAGCTCTGATGATTTTAAATGAAGCTCAAATTTTAGAACGGCTCGTGGATTCCGATCCTCAGCGACGCATTGTGATTACCCCATTATTAAAGCCCGAAGAGCAATTTGGCCCTACATCGGTTGATCTTCGCCTGGGTACAGATTTTCAGGTGATGAGACGTACCAACTTAACGCACTTTGACCTCATGAAAGATCCCGAAGCCTTGGAACGGGATATGAAACAACACATGCAATGCGTTAAAGTAAAACCTACGGAGCCTTTCGTTCTTCATCCTGGTGAGTTTGCCCTTGCTTCAACGCTCGAATATGTAAAAGTACCCCTGGATCTCTCAGCACGACTAGAAGGTCGCAGCACATGGGGACGCTTAGGCTTGCAGATTCATGCTACAGCAGGATTTGTTGACCCTGGCTTCAGAGGAGCTCTCACCTTTGAACTGTCTAATGTGAGTAACATCCCATTGCCCTTATATCCAGGAGTGCGGATTTCTCAAATCTGCTTTTTCCAAGGCGTTCAAACGAATCTGCCTTATCACAAGAAACGCTACAGTAAGTATTCAGGCAAAAGTTCTACTGCGTCTTCCGCATTTTTCCGGGATCCTGAGTACTCGCGTATTCGTGCAGCCAAAGAACAGTTGAGCTACCAGTAAAAGCAGATGACCAAGCAAGACCCCTTGGAAGTTGGGACAACTTCTGCCCTGGAAAATGACCAAGCACCGTTCGCTTCCTTAACCGTTATTGGATTAGGCTTGCTGGGTGGCTCCTTTGCGATGGCCAGCCGCTCACGATATCCTGGAATCCCTATTTTTGCGGTTGATCTTAACTCCGATACTCGTGCTTATGCCAGAAAGCACCAAATTGTGGATCACTGCTTTACTGATATATCGGAAGCGATCGATCGCTTAGGTAAAAAATGGAGCCATAACTCGACACTAATCGAGGAGTCGAGCCTTCTACCCCCCACCCTTAATCCCTCCCCCGCAGAGGGGGGAGGGGACAATAGCACCCTTAAAGAGACTTCTACGCCTCATTTAGTTGTACTGGCCTGTCACCTTGAAAAAAACCTGGAATTACTGGAAATAATCGCCTCTACAGTAAAACTGGGCAGCGTTATCGTAACGGACATTGGCAGCTGCAAGCGTGTGATTAGCCAAAAAGCAGAAGAGCTTGAGTTATCGTGCTTTATTCCAGCTCATCCTATGGCAGGCAAAGCCGTTAGCGGCCTTGAAAATGCAACCGACCTTTTATTTGTGGATAAAGGATACCTGATTTGCCCATTGGCGACGAATCAGGAAGAAGACTTGCAGCGATTAAAAGGCTTTATCCAAAAAATGGGTGGAATTCCACGCTGTCTTTCTGCAGAAGAGCATGATCGCGCCATGGCCTATGTGAGCCATTTACCGCAAACATATGCCACACTTTTAGCCAATCTACTTTCAGAAAACCAACCCGAATACTTACTCCAATGTTTTGGAGCCGGTTTGGACGATCAACTTCGTCTTGCTGCCAGTTCTTATGCCATGTGGGGCGATGTTCTAAAGCAAAACAATGATAATATCCGTGCAGCGCTCAGCGGCTTAAAAGAGCATATTGATGCCGCGCTTTCGGTTCCAGACTCAGCCGCTTACTGGCAACAGCGATTCAAAAAAGCCAATGAAACGGAACAAACCTTTCAAGAAGCCAAAAAAAACCGGAGCGTTGGTGGCTCCGGTCATTGAATCAGCTTCATAGGGGGATCTGTTAAGCACCCACTTTCATGGCAGGCATAAAGGGGCGTAATTTTTCGAGTTGCCTAGGCGGGGGTGTACCTAATGTTTTCAGCAAGACAGGTACAACCTTGTCCATTTGACATGTAAAGGAATAGCCGCCTTTGGGAATCGTGCAACCTGCACAATTGGCAGAAGACAGGTAGCATTTAATGGCCTGGTCAGTCCATGTTTGGGTGATCGATGCCGAAACATCTTCATCAAGCCTCTGTGCCCAAAACTCTGACACTGTCGCTGGTGGCAGCATGCTGCAACCTCCACTCACTCTTCTCGTCACCGAAGTATTTGTACAGTCCCAGAACTTCACTTCCAAGAAAGCACTCTTGCCGTTAATTCACTAAACATAGAATGCAAACTAGTCGTATGAACGGACTGCCTTGCGCTCCAGTGAACTCTCCTTGATGAAATTAATCATATTATTTTATAGCGTTACTTTGCTCCCCTAACTAGAGGAATATTATGAAATTATGCGGTTTTAGGGTTTAAGCTGCCTTTGAAGCGGTTTTTCACTTCTTTAGAAGCCTCTTGGGGATACTTAGATGATGAATCAGAAACCAACACTTGAGGATTTTTTGGAGGCAAAAGACCTTGATCTATAATTTGTCCGTCTTTGTCTATCGCTTGGAAGCTTAAGCCATTGGGAGTTTCTTCAAACATCATAAAGTGACGCTGAGGGATAAAGGTCGTAATGGGTGATATCGGATCCATGCCTACTTTTTTAATTTCTTTGGGAGATAGAACGCGACCACCTGCCCCACTGATAAACTCTGGAATATCCGCCTTCGTATAATCATTACGCTCGTAGGCGTGATGATGCCCTGCCAGATAAGCATCTACATGGTTCCGCTTTAAGATAGGCTCAAGGTCATCCCGAAGCTCTTTCAGCATACCGGGAGGTTCAAGCTTTTCGTTTTGAGAATATATGGGGAAATGACCATAAACAATTTTGTACTTGGCAGTGCTAGAAGCCAAGGCCTTATCCAGCCACTCCAATTGACGCTTACCCGCTTCTTTAGCTTGTTCCGGATTATCTACATAGGCTTTATCCTGCTTATGTTTACCATAGCCAGGAAAGAACAATGTCGTATCAATGCCAAAGATGTCAACATTGCCAATATGGCTTTGATAATAGCGAGGCGTGCCCCAATAATCCAGCTGCTTCCCCCCTTCTGTGGGATCAACAACGTCGTGGTTCCCCAAGACAGGATAAAAACGAACCCCTTCTTTTTGTAAGCCAGAAAGCGGACGTTTAATATCTTCGTTAAACAAGGTAGACTGGCCGGACGGATAAACGTTATCCCCCATCGTCAGAACAGAGGCATAAGGCTTATCTTTAAAGGTTTTCATCATCACCTTTAAAACAGCATCTTCGCCAGAGCCGGACGTTAGGCTATCAAAATATCGAGCTTGGTGACCCACACCAAAATCACCAATAACGGCAAAGCGTTTAATGGCTTCTGTTTTATTAAGATCGACAGGCTGAAAGGATGCCGGAGCAGCTTCTATAAAACTACTATCCGGGGAAAACGAACCCTTAGACTGGAAGCTATCTGTATCGGATTGGGGTCCCTGAGAAATCATATTATTTTTTGCGAGCACACTATGCGGAATAACACCCGTTCCAAAACTCACAGAACGTGTTGCAGAAAAATTGAGTCCAGCAGGCTTAACAGAGAGGATCATGCAAAGCTCTTTTGTGAATTAATGTATGAGGGTGATTGGGATAAGTAAAGAGGCAAAAAAATTTATTTAGGCTTACTAGTATTCATCAAAGAAGGCTTAAAGTCTACGCCAGCCTTACAAACCATACAACAAGTTAAATTCCTTGCTATTTATTAAATAAGTCTCTGAAGCGAAAGAATTGTTTCACTCAATATTAATAAATTAAACAAAAAAACAATAACAAAGTATGGCTTCTTATTGAGTGTAAAAGTCAATAAAGCAAACCTTGTAAATATCAAATGAGGGACTTATTATGAAAGACGCTCTTATTTAAAGACCTGTTTCCTTTTTCTATTTACATGTAGTGGCCGTCTGAATCACTCAACCGGAAAATATCCCAGTGGCCGAACCATCAGCTTCATCCAGTTCTTCAAAACAAGATAAACCATCTGAAGACAGCGTTACGTTATCACCCGCACAAACCAGCATTATTTATTGGTTAGCGGGTGCTGTTCCAATTGCAAAAGCGTTGACGCCCCCCTTCACCTATCTTGGAGATGTTTGGAAGAAAGGCTACGACGACTTACCGAAAGCTACGAGAGCTTCACGACTTTACCAAAGTGTTGTCAGCGATATCAGCCGTCAAACAATGACGTGTACTTTCCAGCTAGCTAGCTACTTTATTGCGGGTGACCTCATTAAAATTGGTCTCCAAAAATACTTTGACCACAAAAAAAACACAGCTATACAAGGTGGGGCAGACTACACTGAGCAAAAGAAAAAAGATGATACAACCAGGCAAATGGTTCTCCAGGTATCATCCCTTTTTATTCAGGTTATTGCCACCATTATCAGCCGTCCGTTTGGCGGAGCGGATTTAAATAAGCTACTCAAGCGGGAAGATTATCCAGATAAAAAACCCAGAAAAGGGCTTGATAAGTTCGTTGAAACCTTTATTAATAAGCACTTGCGAGACCCTAAATCATTACACCTCCTCGCTGGAAAAACATCACTGCTTGCAACGGGTGTCATTACTGTCTATCTGGGTTCCTTAATGGGTCTGCTTTACGGGTTTTCCCAATTTATGCAAAGCACTTTCGGAGACAAAAACAAAACAACGCCTTCCTCAACCAAGTCTCCTGTCAATTCCAATCCAACTTTGTCTAACCCCACGCCAATGAGCAAACCCTTTGCCCCCCTAGGTAACAAGCCCGGTAATCCCAACCTGAATGCTGGATACGGTAACCTTTCCAGCACGCCACCCAATTTTTCGGGTTACACACGCAACTCCATCTCTCTTTATTAAGAGCTTTCAGTAAAGAAGCTGAACAAATAGCAATTTTATATACCGTTTTAATAATTTATGTAAATATTTAGAGGTAATGGCTTAAATTTCACTACTCCAAAACCTTAATTTTAATAAGGATTTTTTGAGAGGAGCTATTATGCCTGAGTTTTCACCCTCTTTATTTGAAGGGATTCATAAACTTCCTGCAGCTGTAAAAGGCATGATTTGGAAAGAGTCCAATGTTCCTTTGGCCTCTTTAAAGTCAGATGATAAGTTTGTACCCAGTGGAAAACAAATGGTATCGGATGTCCAAGAGGCCTTAAAAAAAGAGAAAATTACTAAAGCCGAGCACGATAATGCCGCCTTAGAAATTGTAAAAGCCAGTGCCGGTAGTCCTCATGAAGTCGGTGCATTGAGCGAATATTTAAAGTCCGCTCAAAAAGACCCATCACTGTTAACTTCTGAGATTCATAGTCATTCGCTATTCACCCCGGAACGAGTCCATGAATGGACTCCTGAGTTCACAGAAGGCACAATTGCGGCTTTCAAGCACGCTCCTCCTGAGGTTCAAAGAAAATGGGGCGACTTAATTAAGCAATCTCCGCAGTTGACGGAACAGCTTGAGAAAAAATGCGGGACCAAAACGCTGGATCTTGAATCTCCAGCGCATCAAAGGGCGATAATTGAGCTAATGCCCGATATGCTTCCCAAAAGCCAAAAATTTGCAGCCGATGCCATTGAAAAGACTCAAGTACACAGAGACGCTGTTGCGGCATTAAACAGCCGTCCCAATGCTAAAACGGCTAACGATCAAGAGCTTTTTCAAGCATTACAAACTGAAAATCACGATAAAGATAGAGTTTTCCGCCTATTAAGAAGTGATAGAAATCCAGAATATATTAATTACCATTTCCAAGCAGCTTCATTAAAAGGTAATACTGAGGCAGTGCAATACCTAGGCGGCAGAGGTGTCAATAAAGAGTTAAAAAACCAGCAATTTTTCCATGCCCTTGATAACCAACCAACGAACATGGTTCGAGCGCTGGCTGAAGCAGGAGCCGATGTAAATATTAAAGATCCATCTACAGGTAATACGCCTTTCCTACACACTGTTGCCTCTAAGAAACTGGATATGGCACAAACGCTCGCGGAAGTAGGAGCAGATGTAAAAGCAACTAATAATGCCCAGCAGTCAGCGATGCATCTCGTTGCAGACCAAGGGAATGCAAAAGCGGTTCCAATTTTACATGGATTAGGCGTGCCTGTAGACGCCGTTAATAAGGAAGGCAGTACACCGGCCCACCTTGCGGCCTATAAGGGTGCAGAAGAAGCAGTACGTGAACTTCATAGGCTTGGTGCCAATATCAATCACAAAGATCCTTACGGGGAAACACCGCTCGATTTTGCTTTAAGCGAACAATTTGCAGACCGTTCTAAAACCATCAGGACCTTAGAAGAGCTGGGCGCCAAAAAGGGTTCAGAACTTCCTTAGACCCGTTGCTTTAAAAGATCACGGATTTCGCTCAACAGCTTCACATCTTCCGGCGGCTCAGCAGGTAAAGCGGGTTGCGCTTCTACTTCGGCCTTTTTAAGGCGGCGAAGCTTATTCATCCCTTGCACAACAATAAAAATGCTAAACGCGACCAATAAAAAATCGACACTGCTTTGAATAAAATTTCCATAATTCAACGTAACAGCGGGAATAGCTTTCCCCGCAGCATCCACTGTTTCCGGCCTTAAGGCAAGCTTGAGATCTGTGAAGTTGAGACCGCCCGTAATCAATCCGATAGGCGGCATAATAATATCCGACACCAAAGAGCTGACAATTTTCCCGAAGGCCCCCCCGATTACGACCCCTACAGCGAGATCAATCACATTGCCCTTCATGGCAAATTCTTTGAATTCCTGCAAAAAGCTCATGGACTGGCGCTCCGGTGATTAAAACGAGGTGACATTAATTTGGCATTGTCTCTGAAACAAAGCAGCCCTGCACTCACTCGATAGTAGAATAAAGCCTAACTAACCTTTAGAATATGGCCAAAGCTGGTTTCCAGGTGCTGACGAATGTCTTCGCGCTTATCATTTACCCAGAAACGGAAACCGGTTTTAATCCGAGTTCCATCCGAAAAGGTGAGAATAACTGGATTCGGGCCCCGATTTCGAGCAAATAGCTGACCAATGGCCTGAAGAACTTCCCACTTCGGGGGCGTCAAAAAGTAAAGCTGAAAGGGCGAAACACCTTCTACAGGACGGCTATCGTTTAGGATAATGCTCTGCATTTCTCCGTTATCCCCTCGGTGCTGTAGCTTACCGGTCAGTAAAAGTCGTTTTCCTTCAGAGACCTGTTCACCCAACTTTTCAACCGAATCACTGAACATGACGAACTCTATTTCGCTCGTTGCATCTTCAATTTTTCCAATCCAGATCGGTCGATTTTTCTTGGTCATTTTTTTCTGCAAACTGGAAACCAGCCCACCAATAATGATCTCAGCCCCATCGGGAAGGTTTTTCAATTCGCTGATGGAATGTGTTGTGAGTACCGGGAGTGTTTCCATAATGCTATCAAGCGGATGAGAGGTTACATAAAAACCCATCAACTCTTTTTCAAAAGTCTGAATTTCATCATCGGTGTATTCTTCCACGGAGCCGATCAGCGTCAGCCCACCGAATTCGGGCGTATCATCCGAATCTTCCGTATTAAAAAGTGAAAATAAGCTGGCCTGACCGGTCAGTTTGCGATTTTGGCATTGGCCTGCATACCCGGCCATATTTTCAACGTTCTGAAAAAGCTGCTTACGCGGATGCCCAAATTTCTCAAAGGCTCCGCTATTCACCAAGCTCTCTAGGGTTTTCCGGTTTAAGACCTTGGGATCAACACGCTCACAAAAGTCAGCCAAGGAGGTAAAGGGTTTTTCGGTACGTGCATTCACAATGCTTTCAACAACGCCGCTACCCACATTTCGGATACTGGCCAAACCGAAACGAATCCCTCGGGAGCCATCCGGTAAAACGTCCGGCGTAAAGTCGTGTCGAGACGTATTAACGTCTGGCGGAAGAATTCTCAAACCCATTTTACGGGCCGCCAGAATGTAGAACTGCGTTTTTTCCAAATCCCCGGTAACGCTGGAAAGTAGCGCGCAGAGATACTCAACGGGATGATGCACTTTTAAGAAAGCAGTTTGGTAAGCAACCAGCGCATAGGCCGCTGAGTGAGACCGGTTAAAACAGTAGGCCGCAAACTCGCTCATCGTACTGAACAGCTCGTCTGCCATTTTGAGATCGACGTTATTGGCTTCGCAGCCTTTTAAGAAGCCTTCACGCTCCTTTTCCATAATCTCGGCTTTTTTCTTACCCATCGCTCGCCGGAGCAAATCCGCCTGTCCGAGGGAATAGCCCGCCAAGGACTGAGCAATCTGCATAATTTGTTCTTGGTAAACAATGGTCCCATAGGTATCTTTAAGCAAAGGCTCCAAAGCCGGATGCTTATATTCAACCTTGGCGCGTCCGTGTTTCCGATCAACGAACTGCTTTACCATCCCGGAGTTCAATGGTCCCGGACGATAAAGAGCTACAAGCGCACCGATATCCTCAAATACCGAGGGCTTCAAATCCTTTACAAGTGCCTTCATCCCGCCAGATTCCAGCTGGAACACACCGTCAGTGTCCCCCTCAGTGAGCATGGCGTAGACCCCGGCGTCATTTAAGGGCAAATGCCGCATATCAGGGATGCTGTCCGATAACCCACTGCTTTTAACGAGCTCAATAGTATTATCGATAATCGTTAGGTTTCGCAGACCCAAAAAGTCCATTTTGAGCAAACCCAGTTTTTCCAGGTCTCCCATCGGATATTGGGAAACGATCATCCCACTTTCTCGACCATCCTTGGTGTACTGCACGGGCACCAAGGTATCCAAATCGTCTTTTGCGATAACAACCCCAGCCGCGTGCATCCCTACGCTTACAGCGGTTCCTTCAAGGGCAAGGGCAAGATCAACCAATTCTTTCGTTGCAGAATCAGAATCATAGAGCTTTTTCAGCTCCATGCCATCTTCTAAGGCATCCTTCAGCTTAATTGCAGGACCGAAAGGCACCATTTTTGCGAGTTTATCGCTTTCGGCGAAGGGTAAATCCATAACCCGTGCAACCGCTTTTAACGATGCTCGCGCCGCAAGCGTACCGTAGGTAATAATTTGGCAGACTCGGGCACCGCCGTACTTATTACGCACATATTCAATAACCTTCTCACGACGGTCAATGCAGAAGTCGATATCGATGTCAGGCATCGATACCCGTTCCGGATTCAGGAATCGCTCAAACAGCAAGTTATGCTCAACAGGGTCAATGTCTGTAATGCCGAGTACAAAAGCAACTAAACTACCGGCCGCAGAACCCCGGCCAGGGCCCACAGGAATATCGTTGTCTCGCGCAAAGCTAATAAAGTCCGCAACAATCAAAAAGTAGGCTGGAAAACCCATCTGGTTGATAATCTGGAGTTCAAACTCCATACGCTCTTTGAGTTCAGCCGTAATCTCGGTATAGTGCGACTGCATGCCCGCTTCTACTTCGCGTAGCAGTGCCGCTTCCATAGTATCGCCGGGCTCTAAGGGGAAGTCCGGGAGAATCGATTCGCCCTGCTTCATTTTGAAATCAATTTGCTCGCTGATGCGAATCGTATTATCAAGCGCCCGTTCAACCAAACCGCGATCGAGATGACGGAACAGCATATCCATTTCTTGAGGGCTTTTTATGTAGAACTGCGGGCCATAAATCTCGCGTGCGCCGCCTTCGGCCAAGGTTTTACCCTGTTGCATACAGAGCAAAATGTTTTGAATCGAGTCATCCCCAGGACGGGAAAAGTGGGTGTCGTTAGTAACAACGAGCTCAATATCCAACTCCGCAGCGATTTTACACGCTTCAGTCGTAAAGCGCATTTCTGCCTCTTTACCGTGATCAAAAATTTCGATATAAAGATCGTCACCAAAAATATCTTTCAGTAACTTGGCTCGTTCACGGGCTTCATCGGGCAAGCCTCGTAAAATGGGGCGCCCAATCGGCCCGGTTAAATCTCCAGTTAAGGCAATGAGCCCCTCGCTATAGGTGCGAATCATGTCCCAGTTCACACGGGGCTTATAGTAAAAGCCTTCCAAGTGAGCGCGGGAAACCATCTTAACGAGGTTTTTATAACCGGTTTCATTTTTACAGAGAAAAACCACCTGATGCATCGGCTGTCGACTGCTGTGGTCCGTAACGTCGCCATCAATGACTGCTAAATCGACACCAATAATAGGCTTAACGCTCGTTCCCTTGCATGCATTATAGAGTTCAACGGCCCCATACATGACCCCGTGATCGGTAATCGCAATCGCAGGCATGTCGCATTGAGCCGCGATTTTAACGAGATCTGATACGCGTGATGTTGCATCCAACATGCTGTAATGCGTGTGGGTATGGAGGTGAACAAAGGGACGTGGGGAACTGCTACTGCTCATGGGTTTCTCTAAAAAGAACGAGGTGTAAACGCGCTACTTCATCATATCTCAATCTTAAGTCGATTCGCTCCAGGCATTTCACTTTGTACTAAGGTCAAATTTCAACGCCTCTAAAACTAAAACGAAGCGCTGAATACTGTATTCTCTTTAGGCTTTGAGCTAAGCGCGCCATTATGAGCAAAAAAGGATATTTCTTGGAATGCACAGTAGCATTAATTCGTTACGTAATAAGATCTAAAGAAATAAAATCATTATTACTACTTGGCTAAGGTGCAGTAAGTATGGATGACTTAACGCAAACATCAAAAATATTATCCGAAAACATCTATTGTTGTTTAGCAACTGCTTCAAAAGACGGAATGCCGTGGAATACGCCCATTTTTTATTCCTATGATCACAAACTCAATCTATATTGGGCATCAGCCATTGATTCAATGCATTCACAGCATTTAAAAGAAAATCCACAAGCATTTATTGTTATTTATAATTCAACTGCTGCACCGAGAACGGCTACAGCGCTTTATTTGCAGGGGCAGGTGGAGACTGTCGCTAACCATCGCTTAGATGAAAGGGTTCAACAACATTTTAAGCGAGTGAATGAGGATTCTCTTTTTACAGGAAACTATTATCGAGAGCACTCACCGGAACGCCTGTATCAATTCAGCACTCAACAAGCTTGGCTTCTTGGAAAACCCAAGAATAAAGCAGGACATCTCATTGATACCCGTAAAGAACTCTTTATCACTGAATTAAAACAGTCTTTGAAAGAATCCAATCTTTAATATGTTTAAGGTTTCTGCGTTCTAACGTTTCTCTGCTTCGGCGCTGATTTAAGACCTCTATTTCTTCTACCCCTTACCTCTAAATGACGTGAGACGGTATCTGCAGCAGCGGTAGCTGTCGCCAAAGCAGCCACAATAGTCTCACCGCCTGGAAGCGAACGCAATTTTGAAGAATTGGATAATGCGGCACCTGCTTGTATTAATTTCGAGCTAAGTGGAAGAGGTTCTGGCTTTAGTAGAAGAGATTTCGTAGCCATATCCACTTTATCTTCTGGAATTAAACGGGATGCCAAACGCCCTTGAGACCCTCTTCCCAGAAAATTAGTATTACGATGTTGAGATCCAGAGTATGCCTGAAAAGCCGCAGGAGTAGCTTTCATATATAGAGCCTTTCAAAAATGATGAGCATAAGAAAGAGGGAGATGTTATCAAAATAATAAAAAGTCAGGACATTAGTGTCCTTTTTTATAGTTCGGTTTTTCAGGTGCCAATTCGTAGTTCAACGGGCTTGGTAAGTCGCCGGATGAATGACTACTACCAGCTGAACTGGCCTGGGCTTCTGCATTGTAAGCCGAGTTTAAAGCACCCAATAAAGCCGCCAAAGCTGAGCCATCCAACAAAGTAGACTGATTACTGCTAATCGCCCGAATACTATCCATATAACTGGCCGAGCCCATATCCAGAGGCGTTACACCATCCGTCGCCGAAGCATTTGGACCGCTCACCATAAAACCGGCAGCTAAACGTTTTTCTTCTTGTACACGCGATAGCCACGGGTGGGCTAAGTGTTGTGCCGCGTGCTCGCCCATGCCACTGACATAGGAAGTACCCAAGGGGTTTCCACCAAAAATGTAACTGACCGATTTACTCGCAGCTTCTCTGTAGCGCTTGTTCCCAGTGAGTCGGTAACTTGCCAATAAAATATTGGCTCTCTCAACTACACGACGGTTAGAGGTTGTGGCAAAGCGTGCTAAGCCTGCGCCATAGGGATCATTTTCAACCGCTTCAGCTATTGAGGCGGCCATCTGATCCAACTGGTTTTTGATGGATGTTAAAGCCGCAGCATCTGGTTTTGGAGCATAAAGTGCATAATGCACCAACCCTAAGAGTGCAGGATTCTCCAGAGACGGTGTTTGTATTGACGTTAAAGTGGATAACTGCTGTAAAAACGCCTTATGATAAACCTCTTTACCGGTTGCAGCATAGAGTTCCGCAAGCGCCCAAAAACGGTGATTTTGATCATCTTTCGCATCGCGGCCTACCGGAATGGGTTCCGGGTGCGCCTGCAAAAATTCCCATCCTTTTTCAGCCAGCATTAAAAGTTTGACACTGTAGCCCATATCAGCCTGGGAAAAATCTCGCGCCCCTTGAGCAAATGCTGCAACAGCGTCAGCTGTTTCACGAGTCGCCACGCCATCTACAAGTCTGGGTTGCTCATCTTCATCTGGTGTCCGTAAGGACTTTTGTAAGCTGGCAGGCTCAGTGCCTCTTACACCGCTGTACATAGCGCCATCTTGTTTCCGCTGCATCGCACGAAGCCAATCCAGACCGTGGCGCACTTCATGATGAAAATCATCCGTCGTTCCTAAACCAGGCTCGCTAAACGGGTAATCCATACTAAATTTTCTCAAAGGGCGATTCGCCCAAGGGCCATCTCCCTCATCAACGCCCATCAACTCAGAGGTTGCAATCGCCGTCAAGGAAACCGATTTATCGTAACTGTCCCCATTGTGCCAGCCACCAACGGCATCAACCCGTCTGGCTTCGGAACTGGGATTTGCAAGAGGTGCATCTTCAGTATGGCAGGCGCCGTGAAAAAGTCGAATTTTGGGAGCATCGACTTCTTGTCCACAGCGTTCAAAAAAGAAACTGCGCATCACCGGCTTAAGTGCATCCCAGTAGACGAAACTCGCTACCGGAAAAAGTGACGACTTCACGTCGTGTCCTCTTAGATGCACTTCTACAGGGCCATTATCTTTAAAGTCAGAGAAATCAAGCAAAAGCTTGCGAGTTCCTGGCCCTGGCAGATTACTTTTAGTTCCTAACTCAATAACTTTAACTTTTTCAAAAACATTCTGGCCTACAATGGCTTTGAAGTGAGGGTTATGCTTATTGGGATCGTAGAGAACGAAGTGAGGATGCCGTAAGTGCGTCGGGACATCTTCCACAATCATGGTTTTGATACCATGAGTGTGATAACCAATAGCAGGCACTAAAAAGTGGATTGCAGAAATCGGAGCAGGCTTGATTTTTGGCAACTCAGAATATTGAGCTCTTGCCTCGGTATTAAAACCCAAAGAATTGATACAAAATGAACCTGCCAAACCCAGTAGTGTGACAAAGGTTCCCAGTTTACGTTGCTTGTATAACACGTTTCAATCACCAAATTAATACAAACGAATCAGATTTCCGCAGTTCTTTAAGCAAAGTCAGCTTATTAAAAAACCATTTGCAATACTGAAAGGGAAAGATCCAGCATTCACACACGAGCCTTCAATCAGCATTTTATACGAAACATATTCACATAACGCTGGAAGCGATAAGAGGACACCGCCTCCATATCAAAAATGTTTAAGCTGAAACGCTGCGAACATGCTGCTCAGGAGAAGTTGGTTTTACATAGCTTTACAAACTAACATCGGATCTCGAAAGGTTGTTTTTATGCTCATAGATAAAGAGAAGCTAAATAGCACTCTACATCAAAAGTTTTCTACTCTACTACTTCTACCTACCTTTTTACTCTACTCAGACAAGCTACCCACCCTAACTAGGTGGGTTTTTTATTGGGGATATTCTGTATCTAAATGTTTTTTAGGTTGGCTTGTCGAACAACCCCAAATAATGACAGCTACAGATTTATAGCTGGCTGACTAATAGTGTGCAATCACTTTTTTGCTACACTGTCAACGATTTTGTAGCAAAAAAGTGATTCATCAACCTTCGTTCAAACTTTCACATTCATCATATTATCAACAATATTAGGTACTTGTATGACCATTTCTTCATCATCCGAACACTTCAATGGTAGAGTTCGTTCATTTCGAGGTCAAAACCATCAATCGGCTTACGAAGCCCATAAGAAAAAATTTAACCGGCACTATCGTAATAATCGCCCCCACATTTCAACCACTGCCGAACCCTTACCTAAGCCACTACTCCAAAAAGCTTCCAGGAGCTCGAAATTGAAGGGCTTATCTAAGTTAAAAATGGCATTACCAACCAATGCTAACCCGGAAAAACAAATCACACCTCCACCTGCACTAACTGGCGATAAGTTGGATTTTTCATTCAGAAATGCTGCTTTTCCAAGCCCGACTACTAATAAGTTTGACTTTTCTCCTAACCATGCACTCAACCGTGAAAAGTCCAGCACATTCCCTTCGTACCAGCCTGAGAGCCCGAATGGAATGGAACTGGGAGAAAGCCAGGAGAATTTAACCCAGCCTAAATTTGGAATTCCTTCCTCTCTGGTTAAAAGACATACCATCGGAACTTTCGATTTAAGCAAGCCTAAGAAAGGTGCGGGCATCACTAAAAATTCAAAAGAAACTCCGACTATCGCCGCCCCAAAACCCAGACAAAGACGGACTGCAGTCTCATCCCTGGACCTCCAACACCTCGTAAATTCTGGCATCATGGAGCCCACCAAGCGAAATCAACATCTTTTTGCAGAATACAAAATTCGAGATCCTCATGAAAAAACTAAAGAAGAACCGGGGTCTCCAAATCCTTTTAAAGCAAAGTCGCCTGATATAAAAGACTTACAAGCATCCGAGCCAAGCAAAACGCATCAAGAAACTGATCCAGAGCTTGAAAAAATGCTCTCTAAATGGCAATAAGCTGAACGTTTCGATAGCCTTTGTCAGCAACTGTACCGTTTTTTCAAATCAAAATCTAAAATACACATTAAAATAGGCTCTAAAAATTGAACAACAATGCTTTAGAGCCTATTTAAGTTTATTAAAAATTATTGTTTATCGAGGATAGCAATACCCGGGAGGGTTTTACCTTCCAGATATTCTAAACTTGCACCACCACCCGTACTCACATGGGTAAAGTCTGCGTGCGCTAAGCCAAGCTGCTCAATGGCCGCAACAGTATCACCACCGCCCAGAACGCTCTCACAACGGCCCTTAGCCGTTAAGTCTGCAATGGTTTTAGCAATAGCTTTGGTGCCTTTAGCAAACTTGGGCATTTCAAACACACCCAAGGGCCCATTCCACAAAACATGAGGGCTTTTTTCCAGAATTGCCTGCAAGCGACGAATTGAATTAGGCCCGATATCAAGCCCCATCCAGCCATCGGGAATCAAATCCGCATCAACCGTTTGTGTATCCGCATCGGCATCAAACTTATCCGCTACAACCAAGTCATCCGGGAGAATTAAGGTTACAGTGCTTGACGCTTTAGCCTTTTTCAGAAGCTTAGCGGCTAAATCAACGTAATCATCTTCAACTAAGGAAGTTCCTGTCTCAATTCCTTCGGCTTTCAGGAAGGTAAAGACCATTCCACCGCCAATTACAAGGTAGCGAACCTTATCCAGAAGGTTTTCCAGAACCGTAATTTTGGTAGAAACCTTACTTCCGCCAATAATGGCCGTCAGAGGTTCATCAGTATTGAGTACACTGGAAAGCGCCTCAATTTCAGCTTCCATCAACAAGCCTGCAACTTTTACAGGCAGGTGGTGCCCAACGCCTTCCGTTGAGGCATGCGCACGATGCGCAGTACCAAAGGCGTCATTCACAAACACATCTCCCAAAGCAGCCAATTGCTTGGCGAAATCAGGATCATTTGCCTCTTCACCTACGAAAAAGCGCATATTTTCAAGCAGTAGGATCTCTCCGTCCGCGAGCGATTCTAATTGAGAGGCCCATGTATCAGGACCAGCTTCGGACTGGAAATGAACTTTTACACCCGGCATAACTTTCTGTAAACGCTCAGCAACAGGCTTAAGAGAGAACTCTGCGCTCACCTTGCCCTTAGGACGGCCCAGGTGGCTCATGATAATAACTTTCGCTTTAGCGTCCGTTAAAAATTTCAAAGTAGGAAGGGCTGCCTGAATACGGCTATCGTCGGTAATATTACCGCTCTTATCCTGAGGGGTATTGAAATCTTCCCGCAATAAAGCTCGTTTACCGGACCAATCCTTAATATCGCGTATCGTTTTATACTGATTTTTCATTTTTTTAGCTCCAGCGGGTGCAGGCATCTCTCTTCTACGTCCTTATTTATGATTCGTTCATATTACTATTTTAGCCTGGATAAAGACCGTGCACAGGTCACCAATTCGGCAATTTTTATGAAAGAAAAAACAGAAAATATCTCACAGGATAGGTAGACATGAGGTGTAATGTTTTAGAAAACTTTACACTTATTTCTAGGCTAGGGACAGATTTACCTAAAAGACTTTTTCAAACTTTTTAAACAAAAGTACCCTGCTAAATAAAAAGTTTAACAGGGCACTTAGATTTTATATCCCGGCACGCTTAGTGGTGGTGGTGATTGTTTCCATCGTGGGAATGCCCGTGCTCAAGCTCTTCTGAGGTTGCAGGACGAATAGAGATAATCTCAATCGTGAAATGCAGGGTTTTGCCAGCCATTGGATGATTACCATCAAGGGTAACGGCATCTTCGTCTACAGCAATGATATGCGCTAACATGCTGTCTTCCTGAGCTTCCAATTCAACAATAGAGCCCACTTTTGGAATTTGATCACCGAACTCAGTGAGAGGAAGACGAAAACGAAGATCTTCCTGACGCTCACCGTAGCCGTCGCCTGGTGTAACAGTGACTTCTTTTTTATCCCCGGCTTTCAAGCCACTTAAAGCATTTTCCAAACCAGGAATAATGTTGTGATGACCATGTAAATAGGATAATGGCTCATCACGGGTTGCATCCAGCTCATTACCGGCATCATCAACCAAGCGGTAGTTCATAAATACAACATTGCCAGGTGCAATTACTTGTTCGACTTTAGTTGTCATCGGGTAAAACCTCCAACTGCTTTCTTGTTTGAAAGGCTGAGTTCAGTATCAAAAAAAAATTTTCTTCTAGATAATCAAAAACCACTATGCCCGCTAAAGGTTCGCATTGCAACTAGACAACGGCATAACAGCCTTTAACAAAGTTTATGAAAACCGACACTGGAGCAACAGAACCCGCTCCAATCTTGAAGAGACTCTCCATGAGCTTTTATTAAGCATACGGAGCAATGTAAAGAGGAGGAGCAATTCCGCTCATTTATTTGTTTTTATTTTTATATATCTATTTTCACCTTCTTCTTTTTAAAACCACCGTATAGAGAGATTATTGCGAGGAGTAAAAGACCATGTCGTCTTTTAATGTGTCCAGTTACGGCAACTATTCAAATGCCTATCAGCCAAAATCAAGCCCTTTTAAAACGGGTAATATTTTCGATAGCGGCAACGAGAAAGCCAATATAGACCAACCCTGGTACAGCCAAACCAACCAAGTTAAAAATCAAGCGCCAAAGAAAAACTACAATGGCGTTATGAGCTTCAACTTGCCTAAAGTAATTGGCGATTTAAATAAAAATTCCGTTGAATCAGCAAGCCTTAAAGCGCATTCAGGTAACGCGGGCCCCACAAATAACTTCAATTTATTCCGAGGAATGCTCGCTTAAATTACTGAATTGCTAACAATACCCCTTTCAAGGTTTCAACAGCATACTCACTCTGACTTCGGTTAATAATCAACGGCGGACTGAGTCGAATACTACTTTCTCCACACCCTAACACCAATAACCCCTTTTCAAAACAAGCGTCTACGATTGCATTACGGCGTTCAGGAGAAACGTTTCGCGTTGCTTTGGACTGAACAATTTCCAGTCCAAGCATCAGGCCTTCTCCACGAATTTCCCCAATACAATCGATGTCTATCGCCAGTTTTTGGAGGCTGCTTTTCAGATAAGTGCCTTCGGTTTTGGCGTTTTCAAGTAGGCTGTTTTCAACCAAATCAAATGTTGCAAGTGCCGCAGCACAACTGACGGGATTTCCGCCAAATGTTGTCGCATGGGTGCCCGGCGGCCAGTCCATCAAGTCACTTCGGGCAATACAGGCACCCAAAGGCAAACCCGAGGCTAAGCCTTTCGCACTGGTAATAATATCGGGAACAAAGCCGTCAAAATGCTGGGACGCCCAGAGTTTACCCGTACGACCCATACCGGACTGGATTTCATCGGCGATAATCAAAATACCGTAGTGTTGGGCTAATTTTTGCAACTCAAGCAGGAAGGAAGCAGGCGGAACAATATAGCCACCTTCACCTTGAATGGGCTCAACAATAATGGCTGCAACTTCGTCTGGCGGCACAATATTTTTAAAGAGGATTTTCCGAATATAGTCCAGACATGCCTCAGCACAATCGTCAGGGGTGCTTGCCCCAAAAGGATTCCGATATACATTAGGATAATGCGCATGATAACAGCCCGCCATAAGAGGCGAAAAACGACTGCGTTGCAAGGATTTACTGGCACTGATAGACATTGCACCGAATGTGCGTCCATGGAAACCACCAAAAAAGGAGATAAAATTAGGCCGTTTGCTATGATAGCGGGCCAGTTTTAATGCTGCCTCATTGGCTTCCGCGCCAGAATTCGCAAAAAACACTTTTTTATCCGGTGAACCGGGTGTACTTATCGCGAGGCGCTCAGCGAGATCCGCCATACCGGTATAGTAAAAATCCGTGCCGGACATATGAAGAAATTTCGAGGCTTGCTCCTGGATCGCCGCAACAACAGTGGGGTGAGAGTGCCCAGTTGCACAAACAGCAATACCAGCACAGAAATCGAGAAAGACATTATCGTCTAAATCCGTTACCAAAGCACCTTGACCGGATGCAATAGAAAGTGGATAGCCACGGGTATAGGACGGCGATAGATAGCGTTGATCTTTTTCAATCAACGCTTGGGTTTTAGGCCCCGGTAAGGTCGTTTTGATTTGGGGCAAAAAACTCATTTCTTTTCCCTCGCTTCACACCAGGATCCCTTGCTTTAATTATACATTTATTTTTAGCGACTCAGAGAAGCTCTCGCTTGATTCAATAAATCCTCATAATGCTTACAGTTGGTCGTTTCTGCAATGCCGATGCGCACGGTGAGCTGAGCCCGCGTTTTCAAGCGCCAGCGTTCCGATAAGTTTTTAAACCGATCTTCCAATCGATTGGCCAATGCCGCCGCTCCTTTTTTAGGCGTACTCGGCAAAAGAACCGCAAATTTATCCACCAAATATTCGCCCACCGTATCCAAACCGCGAGAACTCTGCTTAAGAATACCGGCTACTTCAGCATAAACCGCATTCCAATCCCCTACACGCCAGGGATCAGAGCCACCGTCCAGAGCGACTAAAACCAAACTCATGGTATCATCAGTCCCTCTTAGCGTATGCTGAAGCATTTGCCTTTCCAGATTTTTCATCAGGTAAGAGGTCGTAAAGCACCCTGAGCGCTCAGACAAAACTCCAGTTTCAACCAAAATTTCATCTTTTTGTTGAAGAATTTGCTCTAAACGAGCCTCTTGCAACAGATTAATGACTCTAGATACTAAATAAGGCTCTGGCACAGGTTTTACCAGATAATCCCGCGTTCCAAAATCATGGCAAAGCAAGAACAAATCATCATTAAAGATATCTGCCAAAACCAGATTTTTAACTTTTCCGGAAATAGGCCTAAGAAGACTTTCTAAATTGGCAGCTGAATGCTCTATCCCCAAATCCACAATCAGCAGAACCGGCAATTCATTATTCAAGCTCAAAGCAGCCTGTTGAAGGGGTATACAACGAATTTTATCGAAACCACGCAAGCCAAGCGCACTTCTCAGCATTTCACCCTGGGTAAAATCTGAAGTAATAATATGAATTGAATCTGGAAATGGCTTCATTAAAGGCCTCTCTTTAAACCCTATTTATATAAATTTTAATCCATTAACATGAAATAGGCTGACTGTTTTGCGGGCAAAGGTATCTCTTCTTCCTTGTCTGCTCCGGCACAAAGGCTAAAGGTTGCTTTTACCGTATAATCACCCGCATCCCAATGCTCTCCACCTTTAAAATGAAAACGCTTTAAATTAACCCGTCGACGAACAAGCTGACCCGTTTTCAGGTTCATTACTTGCTCGGGCATATCGAGTAGCTTACTTTTATCCTCAATCACGAGAGGCTCTAAGGATAACTTTCCTTTACCAGAGCGAGAAATTTCAACCTGGGTTTGACTCAACAAATCTTTTGCCAAGCAAAGTTTTGTTGGCTTTTTAGCCATCCAGCTTAAAATCATCACCAAGCCTTCACTATGGGAAAAAATCTGCTTGTTTGCCTCCATGCGAAACTCAACAGGCGCTTCTTCGGCCCAAGAAGCCTTAAAAGCAAACAAGCCTATGCCTACCAACCCTAGCAAAAGCAGTAAGGAAAGCACTTTTAACCGAATTGGTTTTAAATGGAAGTCCAGATTGAGCATTTCGCGACTTATCTCTATCCCAATAATTTAGTGTTTTAGCCATTTCCAGAATTAATGAGCTGTCTATCAAGATGCCATCTCATTAATCTGGAAATGGCTAACCTATGCTATCAGGCTGTTCCCCATTAAACCTGACCTAATTAGAGGACTTTTTATTTTTTTAAGGAAGCACATATTTCCAAGTTTTGGTTTTAGTATGAATGAGCACAATAGTATAGAAAGTTATTGTTGGCCATGGATATCATGTCATCATCTATTGGAGGCGTGTCGACCCCCTACTACGCAGGGAGTACCCCAGCGCGTCAGCCTGCGTTTCCACCCTCTTATGGTTATGCAGTACCCGATAGTTTCCAGAAGCAAAACCCGGATGATCAACAACAGCAGCAGCAACAAAATCAGGACGTTGTTGATGTTACAGGTATGGAGCATCATTTATTCCATCAACTCCACCACTTATAAGTGATAATCAGTATTAACTTTTAAAAAGGAGCCTTCCAACAATGGACAGGGTCCTTTTTAGATTTAGAGGCATTACAAATCGTGATGCTTATTCGATTGTATGCCATTACAGTCAGCACAAAGCAGCAAACAAAGGTTAACTTATGTTAATATTACCAGTGTTGTTTGCTGGGGTTTGGTTTCAATGAAAAAAATTCTTTTAACACTGTCGCTTTGCCTTTTTACAGGCTGTACCGCTGCACCTTGCTTTGCTGCCGAAGAACGCTCACAGGAAAATCCGAAAGTCAATTTCCACGGATTACCCGTTAAAATCCAGGATGAAACATCCCCTCGTAAGAAACAGCAAGCTCAAAAGCTGAGCGCTTGGGTTATCAAAAACTTAGAAGAAAAACAGATTAAAGTAGCCGTCATTACGCGCGAAGGTTCACCTCTCGCTGTTCTCTTTGATCGCACAGGAATGACGCATTCCGGGTATGTCTTCAAAAACCCGGAAACGGGGGAGTGGATCACGTACAGTCTGTACTCCGATCCCGATAATAACTTTAAAACATCCAAAGTCTGGCAACAGAGCGTGTTTAGTTTTTATTACGGTCAAAGCGGAAAGCGCACAGATTCCTTAATGCTAGTGCCTTCTATGGCTATGCAGGAAAAGTTATTGGCTCGTTTAACCGCTCAGCCCTTTAAATTATTATTGCCAAGCGATGAACACTACAGCCTAGTTGCTCCTTTGGAAAATCCTATTAGCTTTAATTGCACCAAGTGGGTTCTTTTGCAATTTTTTGCCGCACGTCAAAATTCGGATGATACCGCCCAGCTGATTCATCAAATGGCGACCGAGTATAAAGAACCCGTTGTGAAACCCCTTTTTATTGTCAAAAGCGTCTTAAAACGCAAACCGGATGTTGATTGGGCTGAACTTTCCCCACCCAATCATATTCATACAGTCACCGTCAGTAGCCTACTTCACTCCGGGCTTTTTGAAAAAAATTGGTTTTATCATTCCAGAAAATAAACCATAGGGCTTCTGCTTTTTGGAGAGGGCTTTCGTCAAATTCGAGCTTTGTGATTCGGGTACTTTTAAGCAGTTTTAAAGACTGATACTAGCTAAAAGGAGCCTGCCCTAAATGGAAAGAATCCATCTTTGATTTATAAACCCACTGACTATAACCTTATTCACTACTCAAGCGTGTAGCAGCTTTGCTATAATTTCTCTGAGCGTTGTTTTTCAGAATTTTAGGAATCTATTTATGGCAGAAATTCTTGTTGAAGTGATATCCCATCGTGAAAAAAACCAAACCACAATTGGAGAGCTTTCCCCAACTGTTACTTTTCCCAAATTTGCCAATTTCAATGAACGAGCGGCAGAATTAGGAGAAAGTATTTCCAAAACTGCCAACTTGCTTAGAGAATCGATTGACACTCATTTACAAGAAAAAGAACCGTCTAACTGGGGATTGGATACCGTTGAAATGAAGTTTTCACTTGATCTAGAAGCAGAAGCAGGTGTTGTAATTACGAAAGCTAAAGCAACAGCTGGCTTTGAAGTCACTCTTTCCTGGAAGCGCAATTAAAACCCAATGGAAGCACTTGCAAAACTTTATGGTATCGATGAGCATGGCAATTCTATTTTTAAAGGAACTGCTTTTGCAATATCAAAAGACCAGGCTTTAACCGCATTTCATTGTGTGGGCAATCGTCAACTGAGGGAAGTTACCTACTGGAAATGCAAGCTTGCCTTTGTAGCACAGGGCATCACTATAGATGCCGATGTTTTAAAGTGGGATCCCGAACTCGATATCGCTGTTTTAAAGATAAAAGAACCTCTGCAAAATTACACACCCTTCTCAATATTTTCTAAGCCCATTGTACAGAATATGCCCTATAGTGCACTTGGGTTTCCCTCAGATTCTGAGCAGGAAATTGCAATTTCGGGCACAATTACTCATGCCCATGGAAACAGCAAAACAGGGACTCCAGTCATCCAGCTGGATTGCAAACAGGTATGTGACGAAAAACCTCTCAATTTACCAGGACTAAGTGGCGGCCCCTTGCTAATTCAAGGAATGCTTGCAGGTGTCATCCACGGAGATTTGAGGAACCTTGATGGCACTGGTGGTACCGCTGCAGGTATTGTATTTGCAACACCTATTCAAGCGGCCATTGAAATAGGACTGATACCCAATACAGCCATAAATAGTCACTCAATACCACCCTATGGCCTGCCCGTAGAGAATTTTTACTTCCAAGGACGATGCGATTACCTGGAAACATTACGGCAAACACTTTACTCAGGGCAAAAGGCTTCAGTTCGCCAAACTATCAACGGATTAGGAGGCATTGGAAAATCCAGCTTAGTTGTCCAATATGCACATCAAAATATAGAAAATTATGACCTAATTGCTTTTTTACCTGCAGAACAACCTGAAGTATTACAAAGTAAATTGCTCGACTTAGCAGAACACTTAAAAGAAGAGCTAAACGAGCTATGCTCTTTTGGGGAGGACGCTGAACAAAAAATAAAAGGATTGAAAAAATGGCTGAGTGAAAATCATCGTTGGTTACTCATCTTTGATAATGCAGATGAAGATCCTTCTATGAATGCTATTCAAACTTTTTTACCTTCATTGATTAAAGGTCATGCTTTAATTACGAGTAGAAAAAATGACTGCTTACCCTGGGGATTCGGGCAAGGAGTTACGCTTGCCGAATTTCCCCTTGAAGAAGCTATTGAATTTTTAGTGGCTCGCTTAGACATAAACGAAAGCGAAAAACTAAAATACTATAATGCTGCAAAAGAACTTGCAGAAGAGCTTGGATGTTTGCCATTAGCTTTAGAGCAAGCAGCGGCCTATATTAAAAAAACGCACATTTCATTTGAGTCGTATCTACAAAAATATCGCAGTATCGGCCTCCCACTGCTTGCTGAGTATCTTAGATATACCGTTCTGGAAAATAAAGAAAAACATGTCGCCAGTACTGGTTTACTTAACTTGGAAGCTGTTAGCCAAGAAAATCCCTTGCTAATAGAATTCTTGAAATTCAGTGCCTTAATGGCACCTGAAACGATTCCTTTTGCTTGGGTCACCGAAGGCTTATTTAAAACGCTACCTGAACAATTCATAGATTACCATTCGATCGATAACGTTAAATGCTTAATTGCCCCTTTAGATGAATTCTCTTTGATAAAATTTGATGGCCCCAAGTTGAAAGAAACTGGCTATAAACTACACCGTTTAGTCCAAAAAGTACTCCAGTTCAAATTAATTCCCGAAAAAGAACAGCTAAGTGATTACCGTCAAAAATGCATTACTGCATTAAACAAGACCTTTCCTGGTTGGAACAATGTCTATCACTGGCCTAAAGACTTCTATATCCAAGGATTATGGTTTAGCCAACAAGATGTTGTAGCTGATTCAGAATTACCTTTACTGGCAGAACTTATACGTTATTGCGCTTGCTATACGCATTGGGTTACTGGCGATTACAAAGCCGCTGAACCATTACATCAAAAGGCGTTAAGAATTTGTCTTAATAATTTGGGCAAATTCCATCAGGATACCGCTTTAAGTTACAACAACCTTGCAGGTCTTTATCATGATCAAGGAAACTACCGTGAAGCAGAACCACTTTACAAAATAGCCTTAAAAATTCGGGAAGCAGTTCTAGGAAAGGAGCATACAGAAACAGCTAGTTCCTATGGCAATTTGGCAAACCTCTGTAAAGCTCAAAAGAAGTATTTAGAAGCAGAAATCCTTTATAAAAAAGCTTTGGAAATCGAGGAAGCGATTCTAGGAGTAGAACATCTAAATACAGCAACCACTTACGGTAATTTAGCAGGCCTTTATCTGGATCAAAAGAAGTATTTAGAAGCAGAAACACTCCAGAAAAAAGCCTTAGAAATTCGAAAAGTCTATCTAGAAAAAGAACATCCGCAGATCGCAACCTCTTATGCTAATTTAGCAGGCATTTATCATGATCAAGGAAATACTAAGGAGGCAGAGCCCTTATTCAAAAAAGCTTTAGCGATTAGGGAGGCAAAACTGGGGAAAGTGCATCCCGATACAGCTATTTCTTATGGAAACTTGGCTGACCTTTATCAGACTCAAAGAAAGTCTCAGGAAGCAGAGCTGTTTTATATTAAAGCATTACAGATATTACTTAAGCATTCACCAAAAAGCCTTATCACCAAAATAACAATTAAAAACTTAAAGATATTATATAAACAGCTTGGTTATAAAGAAGCTTACCAAAATGCCCGACTGAAAAAGCTTTTTGGTTCTCATTGGCGCGGATAAACTCACTATAGGAAAACTCTGGAAGCATTCGTTCTACTTATTGCTTACAGTGTGTGAGGTATACTAACTCTACATCTGCCCCCAATACTCACTTAACTCTCGACTTTACATACGCTTTGAATGCTAAACGGCTTTCGGTAAAATGATTTAAGTCAGGTTATGGGGACCAAAAAAGGTTTCTTCGCAGTTAAAGGCAGAGTGTATGAGCGAACTTTTATCCGCAGCCCAGCAACAACCTCGCATCGAAACGTACACGCCTTTATACCGTAAGTATCGGCCACAAAGCTTTGCGGATGTTGTCGGCCAACAGCCGATTGTTCAAACACTCGGGAATGCGATTGAACACAATCGTGTGGCCCATGCCTACCTTTTCTGCGGCCCTCGGGGAACAGGAAAAACGTCCGCCGCCCGAATTTTTGCAAAATCTCTCAATTGCGAACAAGGCCCAACCATAACGCCCTGTATGCAGTGTGCTTCCTGCACGGGTATTGCAGCCGGGAATGCACTGGATGTCATTGAATTCGATGCCGCCAGTAATAACGGCGTCAGCGATGCACGCGAGCTGATTGAAAACTGCCAGTACAGCTCTATGAATGGCCGCTTTAAAGTCTATATTGTGGATGAAGTTCATATGCTGACTCCACAAGCCTTTAACGCACTTTTAAAAACACTGGAAGAACCGCCTGCAAACGTTATTTTTATTTTTGCAACAACGGAAGCTCACAAAGTACTGCCCACAATCGTCAGTCGCTGCCAGCGTTTCGATTTCAGCCGCATTACCACGCAAGATATTGTTCTTCGCCTGCAATCCATTGCAGATGCTGAGTCCATCAAAATTGAAGATGAAGCACTACGCCTCATCGCGAGACACTCCCGAGGCGGACTTCGTGACGCGGTAGGTTTACTGGATCAAGTTTCCGTACTCAGTCGAAGCGATGCGAATCATCCTACGGTTCAACGGCCCGATGTCGCCATGTTTATTGGTGCACTGGAAGAAGATCTCTTACTCGCATTAAGCGATGCAATTGCTCAGAAAAAGGCCTCCGAACTCTTAGAAAAACTGGAAGAACTCGCAAACCGTGGCGTGGAACCTATCCAGTTATTGAAGGATTTAACACTTCATTTTCGGCACTTGCTGGTACTTCAATCCGTTGGACCCAATACCTCGGCCGATAGCCTGGATTTAGCCGCTGAATATGTTGCAGAGCTCAGAAAGCAGCTTTCTCTTTTTCCTCATGCTGAAGAGTTGCCTCAAATTTTAGCGCGCTTGGCCATTGTAGAGCGCAACGTGCGTCATACCAGCCAACCTCAGCTCTGGCTGGAAGTCGGCCTCATGGAACTGGTCTATCGCCATAACATCGCTGTTGTTCAAGAGTTAAGTGAACGTATTGAAAAGTTAGAAGCTCTCTTATCAGGTCAAGCGGGTTCATTGCATTTACCTGCGGCACCGCAGAAACAGCATTCGCCTGTTGCCCCAAGTCGCAGCACCACACAGCGTGCTGCAACTCCTTTACCAGCACCTCCAGCAAAATCCGCTCCAACGAACACAGCACCACAGACCTCTGTTGCTTCTTCCTCTGCTCAATCCATTTCAGCTTCAGCCCCTAGCAATGCTCCTCCAACAGCAACAATCGCAGCGGGAACGTCTTCCCTTAGCGAAGCCGATTATGCTCAAATTTGCGCCATGATTCCAAGCCTTGGAGTTCGCTCACTACTACAACAGCAAACCTTTCCGCTTTCTTTCAATGACAATAATCTGGTTATTGGTGTACTCAGTGAACCCAACCTGGTTACTTTGAAAGCACCGAATCGCTTTATCCACTTAGAGAAAACGGTCGAAAAATTCTTCGGTCGGCCCATTAAAGTAGAATTAGTGCACGAAAAAACACGGCCTGCAGGCAGCGCAGCACCCGTGATCCCAGCCGCTCCAAAAGCGGCTAACCCTGCGCCTGCCTTTTCTAGCAAACCGCAAATGTCATCGCAACGTTCTGAAGAAACAGCCACATACGCTGCTCCCTCCTCTCAAACCACCGCTACGCCAATCCTAAAATCCCCCGCTTTGCCACTTCCAGCCTTAAACGAAACACCTGTTGCAGCTCCTGTACTAGCACCAGGAAGTCGTCCACCAGCAATGGAAGCCATACGCAACAGTGTTCCTATTGATTTTTCAGCGCCTCCCAGCATGGCCACTGCAAGCAGCTCCGGTAGCCAGGTCTCTATGGCAGAGCTGGAAGGGGAGCCGCCCCTTTTCAATCCGGCAAGCAATGCTAAACCTGACTTTGATTCCATGCCGCCTATGGAAGATGATGGACCAATGGATGCTTACGATAACCAACCACTCGATGGTGACAGCGTATTTGAAGCACTCAGTACGACACCCGTGGGCAATCAATCTGCCATGCAATCCGGGGATTCCCGAGAGGCTATTCCTGCTGATGCTCTCTTGAAAGAAGCACAACAACATGCCTTGCAGCTACTACAAGGCAAAGTCCTTTAATCGATTGATAGAAGAGACTTAATACTCACGCTATGGCAATTCAATTGCCTGTAGCGTAATAGAGACGATGGTATACATGCCTATTTTTGAAGCCAACTCATTGGCTATTTTAGGTTTCCTGATGGTACTGACATTTACAGTCCTCATTATGATGCGGCTCCTCTCTGCCATGACGGCTCTCATATTAATTCCAACGGTATTTGCCTTGATTGGTGGCTTTGGAAATAGCATGGGTGGAATGATGTTGGCAGGTGTGTCTAAACTGGCTCCTACGGGGCTTATGCTAATGTTTGCGATCCTCTATTTCAGCATTCTGAATGACACTGGTTTTTTTACCCCACTCACAAATTTCATCATTAAGGCAGCCAAAGGGGACCCTCTCAAAATCCTGGTAGGGACAGCTATTCTCAGCCTACTCGTCTCTCTCGATGGAGATGGTGCAAGCACTTACCTCATCGTATTAACAGCCATGTTCCCACTCTATGAACGCTTACAAATCAAACCCATTTATTTAAGCGCCATTGTGATGCTGGCAGTTGGTATTACCAACCTTGTTCCTTGGGGTGGCCCCACAGCACGCGCAGCCAGTGCATTGCATCTCGACCCGGCAACACTCTTTGTCCCCATGTTACCAACGCTTTTAGTCGGTGCCCTCTGGGTGATTGTCACTGCCTACATTCTTGGCCTCAAAGAACGAAAGCGACTTGGAAACTGCCTCGGAATTATCAGCGAAAACGCAGGGATTCCCCCCACCCTACCCTCCCCCGCAAAGGGGGGAGGAGACATTAGGTTTTCAAAAGAGGAAAGACCATTTGAAGAATCTCCGGTATCAACCTCACGAGAGCGATTGCTAATTAATTTACTAATGACGATAGCGCTTCTTTTTCTTCTCATTCAGAATGACTTACCCATGTCCATTGTCTTTATGGTGGGATCGGCACTATTACTCATCGTTAACTTTCCCAAACTCGACGACCAAAAAGCCTGCCTAGGCAAACATGCTAGTAATATCCTTTTTGTGGTCAGCTTAGTTTTTGCCGCCGGTATTTTTATGGGAATTTTATGTGGTACCCATATGGTTGATGCAATGACACACAGCATTTTAGCGATGATTCCTTCGCATGCGGGTCGTCATTTACCCATCATTACAAGCCTGTTGAGCATCCCCATGACCTTTTTTATTTCCAACGATGCCTTCTACTTTGGCGTGCTCCCCATTTTGGCAAAAATTGCGAGCAGCTATGGCATTAATGCTGCGACGATGGGAAGGGCATCCTTAATCGGACAACCCTTCCATCTTTTAAGCCCTCTGGTCCCATCCACTTATTTACTCGTTAATTTAGCCAAAGTTGAATTCGACTCACATCAACGCTTTACTGCGGCTTGGGCAATCGGCAGTTGCTTTGTCTTATTTATCTTCAGTGTTGTGATAGGGTTAATTCCCTATTAAGAAAAGAAAGAAACAGCTCATAACAGAGTATGAGAGAGACTATTAATTGAGCTGTTTCATATCAGTGGGGGAGAAATCTTGAAGTTGGTCCATATGACCTTCTTGAATTTTTTGCACCCAGTTGGGATCACTCAATAAAGCTCTGCCCACCGCAATTAAATCAAATTCATTACGCTCTAAACGTTTTTCTAAGGTATCTAAACTGGCAGGCTTCGAACCTTCACCACCAAAGGCTGTCATAAAATCATTCGATAAACCCACAGAGCCGACACTAATCGTGGCAGCTCCCGTCAGCTTTTTAGCCCATCCGGCAAAGTTTAAGCCCTCAGCTCCGTCAATTTCAGGAAATTCGGCTTCCCAAAAGCGTCTTTGAGAACAATGGAAAATATCAACACCGGCTTCTTTCAAAGGTAAAAGCCAGTCACTCATTTCATCAGGAGTGTATGCAAGTTTAACGGTGTAATCCTGCTGCTTCCATTGGCTTAAACGAAGGATAATGGGAAAGTCTTCTCCCACAGCCTTGCGAATACTTTTAACCACTTCTACAGCAAAACGAGAACGCTCTTTTAAAGTCGATCCACCATAATTATCTTGTCTCAAATTGGTTTCAGACCAGAAAAACTGATCGAGAAGATAGCCATGCGCCCCGTGAATTTCAAGGACATCAAAACCTAAGCGTTTAGCCTCGGCAGCGGCTTTTCCGTAAGCAGAAATCGTATCGGCGATATCCTGCTCTGTCATTGAATCGCCACGCTTTTGCCCTGGAGCGAATAAACCAGACGGACTTTCAACAGGCACATCGGGTATCCAATCCGTCATAAAACTGGCAACAGCACCGACATGCCAAAGCTGAGGCCCCATTTTTCCTCCAGCTGCGTGAACTTCATCAATAACATGGTGCCAGCCCTTTAGAGCCGCATCACCATGGAAGAATGGGATTTGAGGTTCATTCCGAGATGCAGGACGATCAATCACTGTTCCTTCCGATAAGATAAGACCCACCTGACCCTCTGCACGGCGGCGGTAGTAAGCCGCAACATCATCTCCTGGGATTCCTTGAGGTGAGAATGATCGCGTCATAGGAGCCATGACGATACGATTTTTCAATTCCAACGAGTTGAGTTTAAAAGGGGTGAAAAGCGCTTCAGCGGTTTGAGTACTCATCTCTGAACTCCCATTTTTAATTTGGCTATCAAAGATGGTATACTACATATACCTAGTGTCAATTAGGTACTCAAAATATCCTAAGTATCAAAAAGGAAACCGCATGTTAAAGCAAGAAATTGCAGCGGGTTACTCTGAAAAATGCCCTTGTCGAATTCTTCTCGATCAGATCGCAGACAAGTGGTCCATTCTTATTTTGGCGGCGCTCTGTGAAAAAGGACTGCGTTTCAACGAAATTAAACGCCAGCTGGACGGCATTACACAAAAATCTTTAACCCAGGCCTTGAGACGCTTAGAAAGAAATGGCATTATCGAACGCAGAGTCTTATCGTTGTCGCCTGTAGCTGTTGAGTATGCCACTACACCCTTAGGTAAAACACTTAAGGAACCCTTTAAAGCGCTACACGATTGGGCTGTTGAGTACCTGCCCGAAGTTGAAAAAGCCCAGCATAAATTTGACTCACCTTTAGAAAGTAAAGTGCTTGAGCCTGCGCTTTAATCAGAAAACATTGTCGGGTAAGTGATGAATAGCGGAGGGCTCGGGTAATTTCGATGCTTTATTCGGAACTGAGGGCAAAGGCCATGCCTGAATTGCTGGCATTTTTGGCTGTTGTTCAGAAAGAGATTTCGTCTTTTTAGGGACAGTAACCTGCAAAACGCTCTGTCCATTTTGCTCTATCAGCTCTCGCTTAACCTTTTGAGGCAAAACTTCCTGAGATGTCTCTAAAGATTGCATAAAACTCGTGGTTACAGATAAACCAGGGCCAGCATTCGGGTCAGAAGCCGTACCTGTTTGGCCTGAAATTTCAATATGATGCGGCATCACCTTGAGCTGAACCTGGTTTGCATCATTTTTATTAGCTAAAGGAACAGAAAGGTGATACGCACCCTTATCTTCAGAGATTTTAACGCCATCATTCGAAGAAAAAGCATCCGCTCCAAAGGGGTTTGACGGGATTTCCGAAAAACCCATCGGACTTCGTTCCGGATCTTGCAAAAGATCGGGATGGTGAGGAAGCTCTGGCTCTGGAATTTCCCGGGAAAGATCTTGAGCAGATGGAGCCCCTAAGCTCTGTTCAATGCGCGATCGAGCCTGTTGAGATTGACAATCTTGCAAGCTACGGAACATCCAACCTACTAAACCCAACAGCACCAACCCTAAAACGATAGGACGCAGTGGAGAGCGGCGTTTACGCGGAGTCATCATGGGAGCAGTCATTGTTACTCTAATCTAAGGGGATCCTAAGGTTCGTACGTCGCAACAATGGTGCTACTAATCCCACCACGAGCAGTGAATTCAGCAGTCACTTCCATAAAACGGGGCTTACAAAAACCTACCAGGTCATCCAAAATACGATTGGTAACCGCTTCGTAGAAAATCCCTTGATTCCGATAAGCCAGAAAATAGTATTTCAAGGATTTCAGTTCCAAGCAGGTTTCATCGGGAATGTATTCGATACGGATTTCGCCAAAATCAGGCAAGCCCGTTTTAGGACAAACAGAGGTAAATTCCGGAATTGAAATATTAATGGTGTAATCGCGATTGGGGTTGGGATTTTGAAAAACATCAATCTCTGGAAGGGCTTCAGGAGCAAGGACTGGGCTAGCTGCGACTTCTGGCATAACGAGCAAAACTCACTTTCTTTTAAACGCTTTTGGTTTCGGCTCCATTATATCCAAGCCGCCTGGAAAACGAAAACTAGCGCTTAACAAAGCCAATTTTTGCAAAATTTAATAGAGAGATAAGGGGATAGGAGGCAATTCAGAATAAATTATTGTTTTTATTTTTATAGTCTTTTAGAACCATTTTGGGTTCGTCAGTATAGAGAGAGCGACATGGCGAGAATTCAGGATAATAGTCGATTTAATACGGCTAATAACTATCAAAATCAGAAACATACAGGCCTTCATTCGACAGGTTTTGGCCGTGCGCAGTCGTTTGCACCCGATTTGGAACCGATGTTGCCGGAAGGGACGTCACACTGGACAAACTCAAAAGCCAATGGCAACATGATTGCAGCGGATACAAACTCCAAGTTCGCCTTACCCTCAACAGTCAACGGTATTTCCATTGATCCACAAACTGGAATTCCCCAGAATTCATTCTTTGGAAACCAGGCTGCCGCTCCAATGGCACAGCAACCGACTCAAATGATACCCATGGTCTTCATGCCCATGACTAACTCTAACAATACAGGGATGCCTACAACTGCAAGCAGCTTCCCTATGAGCAATAATCCGATGGCGAATACCGTCATGCAGATGATGAGCATGATGCAAAGTATGATCGGCATGATGATGCAGTTCCTGCAGGGTAATATGGGTGGTACTCAAACCCAAGGAACAGGAACGACCACAGGCACCGACACGACTACCGCTACTGCCGGAAGCACAACAGGCGCGGATGCAACGACTAATCCTGATGGAACGGGAACGACCACAGGCGAAGATACAACAACAGGTACTGATGGTACAGCAGCGACTGGTGACTGTAATAATCCCTGTAATGGTACAAATACAGACGGAACTACAACAGGTGCTGACGGCACAGGTACCGATGATGGTACAAACACAGACGGAAGCACACCAGGTACTGACAATACGGGTACCCCAGGCGAAACCCCAACGGGTGCGGACGGAACAGGTACCGACAATACAAATACAGGTACTGATGCAGATGGACTAACGGATGCACAAAAAGAGGCTCTAAAAGCAAATCCTGGAGCAGCATTGGATCCGCATGCCGATATTGATCGCGACAAGAATTTCCACGATGAAAACCTCACAGAAAGAGCTGAGGATGGACTTGATGATCATGATCGCGCCATAGTCCACTTATGGGGAAGACAAATTATCTCTGCCGGTAAACAGGATGGTGGCATTCTTCTGAATGTAGAAGGAAACGTAGACCATACCTTTACCACTGAAGAGCATAAAGTTGCTGATGACCTGATTGCCAAGGATAAAGCAAAATATGGCGGCATCACCGGCAAATCGCTGGATGAAGAGTTCTTCAAGATCATGCAGAAAATGCACCCTGGTGTAACCCTGAACACAGCCAAATGGATGGATACACCCGTCAATTTTGCCACTGGCCCCGTTAATATGATTTCAGACGTCGGTGACTTACAAAAACAAACTGGGCTAAGCGAGTTTGACCAAGGTGTTTTACGCCTCTGGGGACACGATCCTCTGATGAATGGCGGTAAAATCGATGGCTCTGTTCTTGCCTATACAGTTGGCAACCCCAACGCACTCGACAATATTGCAAACGCCGGTAATAAAGACAAAACCGAAGACATTGATATCGACAATATTGCGACAGGATTACTGAAAGCCGACTTAACCCAAGACGGTGTGCGTAACGGAGATTCCCTCAGCTTCGCCTTCGGCCGGGTACTCGATAAAGTTTACCTAGGTAAAACTGACGATAATATGGCTAATGTCCAGAAAAATGCAGAAACGAAAGCAACCGCCGCTAAACGGACACCAACACAAATTGCAGGCGATGTTGCCAAAGGTATGAAACAGGCTGCAACCGACACTGCCCAAATTATTAAAGATCACCCATTCTTGAGCGCATCTGCAGTCGCAGCAGCGGCTGCAGCAGGAACGGTTTGCCCCTTCCTAGGCGGGCTCGCCATCGGTGGCGCAGGTATCGCAGCCGGACAAAAGCTCCTAAACAGCAACAAAGGCAATACCGACAACAATTAAGCTAAACTAACTCATCAAGACTATGGCTATACAAGCCTAAAACAAATCAATTCAATGGATTAAAGGCTGGAAAACTTATTGAGGCACGTGAATTGAAGCGTGAAACATTTGTTGACGCTGAAATGCTGCCAATGTACTCGATTGATGGCTCTGTGCAGCCTGAGCTTGTGCCCAATTTCCTAAAAACATCGTGATGGCTACAGCCAGCAATAAGACAATGGGTAATACCAACAAGGAACAACGAATCGTTTGACGACGCATTTTTTCGTCGTTCACAAATTGGAAAATGAGCTTGCGAACTAGCAGGGCTGCTAAACGTCTGCGCCGCAAGGGAAACGAGGCCACATTCTTTTTTAAACGAGGGTTAGCAAGAAACTGAGCTTCTTTTGGAGGTATTGCTGCAGTAGCTTCTTCTTTTAAGGATTGATGCTCATAGGCTTCGCGGCTTCTTGGCACACTTTGCAGCATTTTCTATCTCCATAGGTATCTCTTCCACGGCAAAATTATTGCCGAGCAATACAACTTAGAGCCCTGTATTACAGGGCTATCGGGGGTTAGCACACACCTTCAACTGTTCCGCTTAGTGTATCAGATCCAAGCTTAAAAATCAGTATTTGAATGATTTTTTTTGTAAACGGTTTCATAGACGGCGTATTGAGTTTTTACCGTCTCCTTCATTTGGTGGAGAAAGCTTGAGTCATCTGCTTTGTAGGGTCGAATTTTGTACTGAAAATCTTCAAACAAAAGAGCAGTTTCATTCACTGGATGGACCCATTCACCATTCAAACGCTTGATATAGGTTTTCAACTTTTCTTCACGCCGAAAACGTGGATTAATCGCCAGATTAAGATGGACTAGGTTCACACTGTGAAGCTTGGCCCGGGTTCCAGAGCACTCAATCCCTTTATGTCCAACGGGACCCGGAAAACTAAGTAAATCAGGTTGGTTTACAAATAAACGAAGCTGATAGTCGGGATATAAATAGCCGTCATCTACCCATTCAAAAGGGGCTACACTGCTGAGGTGCAAACGTGGCATTTTGAAATGGGTAATATTCTTTTGCTTTGCCTCTGCTAACAAAGCAGGCAGAATTTCTTCCAAAAGAGGCTCAGGGAACTCATCGTCGTCTAATCGCAGTACCCAATCACCGTGACAATGGGCAACCAGCTCCTCCAAGCCTGCATTGCAAGTCAATGCCGTACTTTCAATAACGAATAACTCGTCTGCCAAACCTTTACAGACTTCTAAAGTATTGTCTGTCGTCTTGCTATCGACGCCCACAACAATTTCATCGCTGAAGCTGCGGATATACTCCAGCAAAGGGCGGATTCTGTCTGCTGAATTCATCGTAATGATACAGGTACTCAGCTTTGAACGCTTGGGTTTGCTTTTCAATTGCTCAGAAGCCGCTCGCCACGAGGGCACTTTGAAGGACTGTGCCCACTTAGCCTGCAGCGCATGCACTAAACGGCGGAGCTTTTGGCGTCGCATGTCCCGTTTATAAATTTGAAAATACTTTTTATCACGGATGATATCGAATGGCATAAGCAATAAGATGGATAAAGGGTTTCTAAGTACTAAATGAAAATATGGCGGCAAGTATAATCCTGTGACGCTGAAACAGTATAAACACATTGTTGATGTCTGGGAAAGAGGTCTCGACCAACTGAGTCTATTTCTCAATACGCGAGTCGTTGTGGATACGATTACCACACGCTTCCTTATGCTGTTTCTTTTCTTGCTCAGTATTCCACTGATGGCCATCATCTTTTTTTCCGGCAGCATGATGACGGCTCAAATTAGCTCAGACGCCAGCCAGCAAATGACACTTACTCGTCATTTATATGTTGAAGGTGTTAGTCGGATGCTGGAAGCCAATGGCTTACCCTCTAATATCCGAGCCACCTACCGATTGAATGAAAACAATATCCTCACAATCGACACAGATGATTCTCAATTTCAGCACGAAAAGCCCATCAAAAACAAAAAAGGGAAGCTCAACAGAACCCTACTAATTGACAATGACTTTTTAAATCAGCTTTATCAACGCTTCCCAATTTTATCTACGGAAGTCTGGATTCTCAATGTTCCTGAATCCTCTGCTCCATTCAAAATTCTGGCTCATACCAACAAAAAAGAATTTGAAAAAATTCCAATTAATAGCCTTTTAGAAAAAATAAAAGAGAAAATACCTCAAGAGTCCTCCGTCAACGTAGATTTATCAGGAAGCACTTTTCAGATCGAAGAACGCTATTTATTTAATTCCAATCATCAAAGAATTGCTAGATTACTCTTTATTTTGCCTCTACATAAACAAAACAAAATTCTGGATGATTATTATGTTGGTATCTATATTATTGCAGCCTCCAGTTTAATTTTTTCTGCCTTGCTTGCAATGTTAGCAGGAAGAACCATCACACAGCCCTTACTGAAATTAATTCGACAAGTCGATACTACAAGCCGGGAAACCTTTTTGAAAAATCAAAATGATTTCAAAGTGATTGGCGTCGAAGAAATTCAACAACTTGCAGAATCATTTAACCGTTTAGTAAGTCGATTGAAGCAAGAGCAAATTTTACGAGATGAATTTGTTGCAACGCTCACTCACGACTTAAAAGTACCCATGCTTGCAGAAAAGCAAACGCTTGCTTATTTTCAAAAAGGCACTTACGGAAGTATTAACGAAGAACAAACAGAAGTGATTGATATTTTACGTTCTTCTAATTTATCTTGCCTCTCTCTCGTCAATGGACTTTTAGAAGTTTATCGTTACGATTCAGGTACAGTAAGGCTGATTTCTGAGACCTTTAATATTTTAGATTTATTGAATACGGTCATTTCAGAATTAAGTACTCTGGCCCAAGAAAAATCTATCACGTTAATCAAGGAAATTGATCATACTGAAAACTACACCGTTTTTGCAGACAAAATGGAAATCAAACGCGTCTTACAAAACTTACTCAGCAATGCGATTACCAATACATCCAAGTATGGTGAAATTACCTGCCGACTATCCCCTGCCTTTGCAGATGGGCGACAACTCATTGTTAAAGTGAGTGACTTCCAATACACAACATTACCTCATCCTTTAAAAACCTATCAACGAATCCTGGTGTCCGTGGAAGATACCGGTATTGGATTTACACAAGAAATGCTTCCTAAGCTCTTTAAGCAATTTGGCGCCAATAAAGGTCGTAATCCCATGAGTATTGGATTAGGGCTCTACAATTGCCATCAAGTTATTGAGGCTCATAACAGTACACTGTGGGTAGAAAGTACCGAAGGAGAGGGTTCCTCTATCAATTTTCTTTTACCCATTAACGACATGACCTTGCACGATAGACGGCTTCGGTATGATCGCCGCAACCATCCTAATTAAGCAAAAATAAATTTAAAACTGGAGACTCCATGGACAGTAAAATCAATCCAAATGACTCAATTATTCGAGTCATGATTGTGGATGATTCCAAGTTAAGTCGTATGAGCTTAAAAACAACGCTCAATACTGCCAGTGAGCAAGTATCCCTTGTGGCAGAAGCGGGAGATGGGGCACAAGCGCTTGAATTGATTGCAATTCATCGCCCTCAAGTCGTTTTAATGGACATCGGGATGCCCATTATGGACGGCATTCGAGCAACCTGGAAAGTTAAAGAGCTCTATCCAGACACCTTGGTTATTATGCTCACCTCCCATGACAGTGAACAGGATGTATTAGAAGCCTTCCAGGCAGGAGCCCACTCTTACTGCCTTAAAGAAACGCCTCCTGCTATGTTGATCCACGTGATTGTATCCACAGCACATGGTGCATGCTGGATTGATCCACAAATTGCTCGGATCGTTATGAGTCACATTACTCCCAAGCCAGGGCCTCAGGATTCCAATGCGGCAAAGCCTGAATCGGATATTCAGTACCCTCTTTTAACAGAGCGAGAAAGAGAAGTTTTAAAGCTTATTACGGAAGGAAAAAACAATACGGAAATTGCAGACGTTCTCAGCATCAGCTTAAATACCGTAAAAACACATCTTAAAAATATTTTCCAAAAGCTGGATGTAGAAGATAGAACGGGTGCAGCGTTAAAAGCCCTGAAAGAAAGAATTATCTAGGACGGTATTCTCAAGTTGTGTCTACATTGTTGCTGCGTCTCTCGCAGTCCTCACGTATGTTTTACATACTCCGGGGGCTCGTTCCTAGCGCCGCGTATCCACTAACTGTGAATACGTCATAGCGCTCACTCTTAAGATAATCAATTATTTAGAAGCTCTGGAGAGTTCTATACGGAAGCATTCTTTCATAATCATGGCTTCATGCTTCGGGAGCAGTTCGAGAAATTGACCTGAAATTTTAAAGCAACGCTCCTTCTGAACAGCGAGACTTTCTTCCATACATAAAACCACTTTCACTCGCACATCCAAAGGGGGTTGGTGAGGAATAAGGAAAACATTGAGATTAACGACAGTATCAAACGCAAACGCTTCATTCGATAAAAAGCGAATGCCACCGGCACTTAGGTTAACCGTATGCCCCTTATTCACACTCTCTGGATTCTCTTTAGGGGCTGTAACTTCAACCGGAACATCCACAGGAATACGAACAAACTTTCGGCGCTGAATCGTTTCAATATCCGTTTGCGCATCAAAGGTAACCCAAAAATCCAGCTTATAGCCTAAGTTGGTTTCAGTCGTCCATTGGTTGGCTAAAGGAGCCATTAAAATTTGGGGATAAAGAAGGACTAACGGTTCTGTTTCATCCAAGAGGACGCCTATTTTTAAACCCGGTTGAAGATAGCTCTCTTTTAAACCCTTCGGAATAAGCGTTCCAGACCAATTTAAACGAAATCGATCAGCAAGCACCATTTTAACCGAAGCCATAAAATGAAGCTCGATGCTGTCATCATTTGAATCCCAAACCGTTACTTGAACGCTGGGAGCATTTTTTAATCTGCTTCGAACAGATTCCAAAGATTCATTCATTCAGAAAGTAGCCCAGAACTAGATATTGTCAACATCTGGGTTGAGAATCGCTTGCGGAGGAGGCGCAGCAGGCTGGGGCGCCGCCACAGTACCAGCTACCCGACGGGTAATATAAATTCTCAAAGCTTCGCGAATCAACTCACTGCGAGAGCGGTGTTCAACTTCTGCAACTTCATCGATGCGCTCCAAGAATTCATCTTTCATTGAAATGAGGACTCTAGCCATCGGAGAAAGTCTCCCCTCTTTAATTTAAAGACTGCTATAGGTCACCATCAACGAAAATAAGTGATTCGTGTCAAGAAGACATATAAACAGATTATATTTTATATACTTTATACTAAAACAGTCAAAAAGTTTTGACAAGAATCGTTAAGTTAGTCTAAGGCGATCCCACGGCGCTCAGGCAACATCCAAACCCATGCTGCCGTTAACAGAGCAAATGTTGTTGGCACTAATAAGGCACCGTTGATTTGACTCCGCTGTACGGCCCACATCACAATCATCGGAGCAAAGAGCTGAGCACCACGCGCAACATTATAAACGGCACCCATCGCAAAGGTTCTTTGTGCCGTAGGGAAAATCTCTGAAAGGAGTGCCCCAAAACCAGCCGTACATCCTGAACCAAAACCCAGGGTAAAAATTAAGGCCCAGAATATAATTTGTTGTTTAAAGAACAAAAAGTCCCAAAATAAAGCCATCGGCATCAATGAGAGTGCTGTTATTAAAGAGAAGACCGTGAAAGCCCAGTGACGACCAATCCGATCCGCCATAAAGCCAAAGGTATACATTCCGATAAATTGGCCCAGTTGCCCAAGCAGAATCCACAAGGTCGACTGTCCAATTTTTTGACCGAACGATTCTTGAATAAAACGGGGCAACCACGTATAGCAAGTCCAATACGTACCCAGTTTAAAGAAGGCCAAAATAAAGGCCAAAAACATATAGGGCCAGTATTTCGTGAAGAAAAGCCGTAAGTCGAGAATCCGATCCTTAGAGCTTTTTTTAGGACTTTTTAGCCAAATCGGGGATTCTTGAATATAGCTTCTAAAGAAAACGACGAGAATCGCCGTAGCAGCAGACAGCATAAAGACCACTCGCCAACCGATAATCGGAGCGACTGTAAAACCCATCAAGGCAGCTAAAGCCACGCCCAAGGGCTCACCACTTTGCAGAAAGGCGCTCCAGCGCCCTCGTTGCTCCGCCGGAACCGATTCCGCAATTAGCGCATGGCCGACAGCCCATTCACCACCCAGGCCCAAACCCGTGATAAAACGAGCACAGAAAAACTCAAAGGGTGTGTTTACAAAACCAGTAATCAGCATTCCGAATGAAAACAGAACAACCGTAATACTCAAGATTTTTTTACGACCATAAAGGTCAGCAAGCCAGCCGAAGATAATTCCGCCAAGCCCGGAGGCTCCTAAACCAATCCCCAACATCCAGGAGGTTTGGTACGCAGTCATATGCAAATCTGCCTCAATACTTTTAACCAAAAAAGCAATGAGGATCAGATCATAAAAATCAAAAACCCATCCAAGCCAGCACAAAGTAGCCGTGGCCTTAAAGCGAGGGGAATTTGGAACTGAAGCTGGGTAAGCCGAAAGTGGCACGATATGGACTCGCAACCTATTTCGTTACAGGACGGACACTAAGAGAATTATCTCTATCTATACTGTATTGCGTCACTTCAATGGGGTCAATGATAAAGTTCTTAAAAGAACGTAGAATAAAGTACATTACAGGCAGAGAAAAAGGCTTCGACTATGTTAGTTCAACTGCTCTCAGGTGCGATGGGTTTATCACTCCCCATTCTGATTTTTGCCGTCATTTATTTATCGAGATGGCTTCGAGTGCTTAATGAATATGAACGCGGTGTTATTTTTCGATTGGGAAGAGTTCAGCGAGATGCCCTTGGACCTGGCTTACGATTTTTGATTGCCCCGGGGCTGATTGATCGCATGGTCAAAGTGGATCTTCGTGTAATGACACTGGATGTTCCTGCTCAAGACGTCATTACCCTCGACAACGTTTCCATCAAAGTCAACGCAGTGGTTTACTACCGCGTTACGGATCCGGTTAAAGCGGTTGTAGAGATTGATAACTTTGCTTATGCCACATCCCAAATGGCACAAACGACGCTGCGAAGTGTTGTGGGGCAAGGTGATTTAGATGACTTGCTGGCAAAAAGAGAAAAAATCAATAAGGAAGTTCAAAGTATTCTGGTCCAGCAAACAAGCCCTTGGGGTATCGAGGTGACCCACGTTGAAGTGAAAAATGTTGACCTTCCTGAGCTGATGCAGCGCGCAATGGCTCGCCAAGCCGAAGCGGAACGTGAGCGACGGGCTAAAATTATTAATGCCGAAGGCGAATTCCAGGCGGCTCAAAAGCTGGTAGAGGCCGCCGATATTATGGAAGAACATCCGATGGCCTTACAAATGCGTTATTTGCAAACCATGGTTGAAATCGGCGCTGAAAAAAACAGTACGATTTTCTTCCCCATTCCCATCGACTTGATGAGCGCTTTCCAAAAAGCCGCAGAGCAATTGAGCCAAACAAAAAACTAAATTTTTCTTTTAAACCTTCCACATCAAAAAAGCGCCTGGGATTAATCAGGCGCTTTTTAATTTTATCTGAGTAGAAATTTTTAGTTTTTCTTGCCGAGCAACATCACTTCCCGAACGACTTTTGCGGCAACAACGCTAGAAACACCCGTTGGATCGTAGTCCGGGGATAGCTCAACCACATCGGCACCGACATAGTTCAAGCCTTTAAAGGCGAGCATCCACTGCATCATTTCGTTGAAGGTGAAGCCACCGGGCTCAGGGGTTCCTGTACCGCCCATGACAGACGGATCCAGAACATCCAGATCGATTGTTAAAAATACGGGGCGACCTTCCAAGCGTGCGCGTGCGCGGGGAATATCGGCGAAGGACTCAACCAGCGTGCCATTTTTACGCATCCACTCAAATTCTTCTCTTGGGCCTGAGCGGATACCGATCTGCACCAAGCGCTCCGGGCCAATCATGTCCGCACAACGGCGCAAAACGGTCGCATGAGAGTATTTTTCGCCTAAGTACTCATCACGTAAATCCGCATGGGCATCAAAATGAAGAATGGCTAAATCAGGATATTTTTCAATGTAAGCTTCAATGACAGGTGCCGTGACTAAGTGCTCTCCACCGAGGCCTAACCAACGTTTATTCGCTTTCAGCACATCTTTTGTGTTTTCACGAATCATACGAAGAATCGCTTCACGGTTGCCTAATGGAAATTCCAATTCTCCGGCATCGTAATACGCAACATCATCCAGCTCAGAATCCTGAATGGGGGAATAGGTTTCTAAACCCCAGCTGGCAGCACGGATTGCCTCCGGGCCAAATCTAGTACCGGGGCGAAAGGAGCATGTTCCATCGTAAGGCAAACCTACGAGAACCCAATCTGCTTCCTCAGCCGTTTTACAAGCACCCATCCAGCCTTTGGGAACAAAGGGGCCTTGAAGTAAGGACATGGTGATAATTCCTTTTTACTCAAATTAGATGTAGGGGAGATCTTGTGTCCTCCCATTATTTTATTGAAGCGGGAGTCCACAAGGGACTCCCTTACAATGATTTTACGAACCAAGGATTAGGCGAGAGTTTTCGAGGATTCTACGTTAAAGATTTCACGCATGTAGTTTGGCAAGGCGAAAACGGCTTGGTGAACTTCACGGTTGTAGTAACGTGCTTGTGCAGCAATCGTCATCGCGACATCGTCGTTAATTGAATCGAGAGGACGAATACCTTTGGAGCAGAAAGTCCAGCTCCACTGTCCGCTCGGGTAGGTTGGAACACACGCAGCGTAGGTTTGAACATAAGGGAATACGGAGCGAAGCAAGCTATTAATACGACGGCATTCATCTGGAACAGCCACTGGGGATTCGCTTTGGCAAGCCATAACACCATTTTCGGTTAAAGCCGCTTTAACGCCTTCGTAGAATTCTTTGGTGAACAGCTTTTCGCCAGGGCCGATGGGATCGGTCGAATCAATCAGAATGGCATCAAACTCATTCTTGTGTTCAGCAATATAAGCAGCACCATCACGAACCACAATTTCCACGCGAGGGTCATCGAGTTTTCCAGCGATAGTCGGCAGGTATTTTTTGCAGACGTCGATAACATCGCCATCGATTTCACACAAAACGGCTTTTTCGACGCTGGGGTGTTTTAAGACTTCACGAATCGTGCCTCCGTCGCCACCGCCGATAACCAACACTTTTTTAGGGGCAGGATGCGCGAGCAAAGGAATATGGGTAATCAATTCATGGTAGATAAACTCGTCACGCTCAGTTGTCATGATCATGCCGTCTAATAAAAGCATGCGGCCCAAGGCCTCTGTCGTAACAATACTGATTTCCTGGAATTCGGATTGTGAAAAGTGCAATGTTTCTGAAACTTTATACCCTTGCTCAAAACGATCTAAAAAGCGCTCGCGTACCCATAAATCCATGATTAAAACCTCCAAAGAAAACTATTATATTTAGAGTCACGCAAGCCACAGGTAATTAGAGGCTTACAAATTTGTCATTCCCGCGAAGGCGGGAATCTTTACCTTTCAAAACCAAAAAGGTGGAGCAGAATACAGATAAACGTATTGAGCCAATGTAGACTTATTGTAGTCTAAACTCAGTTTCACTTTTCTTACTCAACATTCTGGATTCGAATGAGTAAGATTCCCGCCTTCGCGGGAATGACGGAACGAATAATACTGAACTTTATAAACTCAGTAACGTTGATTTTAAACAGCAACTTCCTGTTCAGCAACGAGGTGAGTAATAGGTAAGCGCTCTTCAAGGCTACGCGGGAAATCGGAACCGCGAAGCGCATCGTGGCGTTGAACATGCTTAACACCGAAAGCTTTAATTACTTCTTCAACAACAGCATCCACATCAAAGTGCTTGCAGCTAAACAAATCGAAGAAGAAATAATCTTTTTCAACAAAAGAGTGAAAGGTCACGTGGGATTCAGCAATGATAACTATCCCGGTGATTCCTCTATCTTCTGGAATCAAGCCTTCATAGGGAAATACATAAGGTTGGGTGATTTTTGTCATACCCACTTTGCCTGGCAATTCATTCAGAAAACGAAAAACGTATTCTAAATTGCTGATTTTATCGAGATCACAGCCCCGGCAATCGAGCATCAGGTGAGGACCAAACTCGGAACGAACGGTAGTCATGCTTGCAGGCCCCCTTGTACGGTGGTTTTAATGTCACACTCAGATACCACGCTTGGAGCCAATGGGCTTTCAGCAGATGGTGTTGTTTCGGATTCAGAACTTAGAACAGAACCGATATGCTCTGCACCGGCAGGAACCGTGCTCATTTGCTTTTCAACCTGAAAAGGCGATTCCAACATTGTGTTGGTGGCAGTATTGAGCAAGCCACGCTTTAACTCGGAATAAAACGCCGAGCCGGCACCCAAGGCTTCAATCAGAAATTCGTAGGCAACTTTCGGATCACAACTTGCACCGCAAGTGAATAAATCCACGGCTGCGTAACCGTATTCTGGCCATGTGTGAATCGCGAGGTGGGATTCCATAATGATAACGGCACCACTTACACCGAAGGGACTAAAGTGGTGAAAGTTCTTCTGAACAACCGTTGCACCACAGGCGATGGCTGCGTCCGTCATTGCTTCTTCTACTAACTGAACGTTGTTGAGAATATTAGAATTGCAGTCGTAGAATTCTGCCAGAAGGTGTCGTCCCAGGTTGACGACCGAAGCACTCGATTTCTCGTTCAATTCGATTGGAACCCTTTATCATTACGGGGGCTGTGACAAAAAAAGGGGAGGAATACTCTTGATGCGGAAACCACTCTGCACTCAGAATATCGCGGGGACAGACCGACAAATTCACGCGTTTGTACTTCTACTAGTTTTTGATAAATATATAGTAGCTACAAGATAGCAATTTTACAGGGTCCTACTGACATTTCAAGTAGTAATTTAAAATGTGTTTGTAAACCTTTTCAAATCGCTGTTACCGCGTAACGAATTATAAAGTTTAGCAATTCTGTCTAATCAAAAAGAAACGGGATCATGAATTGCTGCAAGCACGGTTTGAAGCAATGGCTTTTTTTCCCTGATTGGTAGATGATAGGAGCATTAGGCTTTTTTGCCTACGAAAGGCTTCTATCGAAGCCTTTTTATTTAGAGGCAGTTTCGTCAGAGATGGTAAAAACGCGATCATGATTAGTCCTTCTGTTAAGAACGATCTCGTAAGCCCCGATTCATCTGACCTGAACACTAGGGCCAGTATTGAAGTGCTCTCCCCTCAAACCTTTCAAAAAATCAGTATTTTAATTCCCGTCTACAACGAGGTTAACTCTCTCACAACGTTGCTGGCAATGGTTGAATCTGTCGACTTTTGCGGCTTAGAGAAAGAACTCGTGATTGTGGATGACGGTTCTGAAGATGGAACCCGAGACGTTCTACGAGAGCTTGAAAAGCTAAACAAGCCTAGCTACCGCATTGTGTACCATAATCAGAATATGGGCAAAGGTGCAGCTCTCAGAACAGCAATCGAAATCGCCAGTGGCGACATTATGGCTATCCAGGACGCCGATCTCGAATACAATCCTAAAGATTACCCACCTCTGGTACAAATGATTTTGGATCATAAGGCGGATGCCGTGTATGGTAGCCGTATTAGCAGTGGTGAAAGCAAAGAAGCATTTACAGGCCTGCATTACTTCGGCAACAAACTGCTAACTGCAGTCACCAACTTGCTTTACAAAACTGAAATTACAGACATGGAAACATGTTACAAAGTATTTCGTTCGGATGTTGTGAAGAAAATTAAAATCCGCTCCAACCGCTTCGATTTTGAACCTGAAATTACCGCCAAGCTTTTAAAATCAGGCATCCGCCTGAGCGAGTTACCCATCAGTTATCAAGGTCGAGCTTTCCACGAAGGTAAAAAAATCACTTGGGTTGACGGACTTTGGGCGCTGAAAGCGTTGTTCCTCTTCCGCTTCATTGATTAATAAAAACTATCCATTCATTGCTAAGCCAACTCTCTTGATGGAAAATAAGTCCGCTAATTTTTTAAATCTCTTCTACACTTTCTTCGCCTAACTAAATCTCCCCAAAAAAGAATTACCTGAGTTTCACCATCAGGCCTAAATGGTTACGAACCTCAAAGCTCCCTTACAATTTGGTAAGTGGACTTGTTTTTGAAAGGACTGCTCCTTGGCGACCATTTCCCAAAAGCAGCATATATGCGCGCGTCAAATCTGGCGCGGTGCCATGCTCCATTCATTGGATTCTACACGCCTGGAGTTCCATCAGGATGGTGCTCTTATTGTGTCTTCCACAGGAACAATCGAGTATTTTGGCCCATGGGAAACGGCGCCCATACAAATGGATTCTCCAGAAACGCCTATACATCAACTCTCTCCCAGCTCATTGATTATGCCCGGCATGGTGGATTGCCACGTTCATTTGCCACAAACAGCCGTTGCAGGAAAACCGGCAAACGATTTGCTAGAGTGGTTGAGTCAACATATTTTCAAGGAAGAAGCACGCTTTAGCGATCCTGACTATGCAAAACGTTCCAGTGATTGGTTCTTTGAAGAACTGCTCGCCAATGGCACCACAACGAGCGCTGTATTTCTTACCAGTCACCCAGAAGCAGTTAATATTGCCTTTGAAAGCGCTCTGGAAAAAGGAAATCGGGTCATCATGGGGCAAAATCTCATGGATTTTAACTCACCACCAGAACTCTCTCGCCCCACGCAAGCACTCTTGAAAGAAACTGAAGCGCTGTGCCATCAGTGGCACCAAGTCGATAACGGCCGCTTACAGTATGCCTGGATTCCTCGTTTTGCTCTGAGTTGCAGTGACGAGCTTCTGTCCGGTGTTGGCAAGCTCCGAAAGCAATACCCGGATGTCTACCTTCATACTCACCTTTCCGAACAACAAGGTGAACTTGCCGCTGTTGCGGCTCGATTCACCCAGCACGCGGATTACACGGCCGTATATGAAGATTTCAATTTGCTTGGCAGCAAAAGCATTCTTGCACACGCTATCCACCTGAGTGATGGCGAGCTGAGTCGCCTCAAACAGCATGATTGCTCGCTAGCCCATTGCCCCAGCTCTAACTTTTTCCTGAAAAGCGGTCGTTTCAAATGGTTTGAGATTTTAAAGCAGGATATCCGATTTGGCTTAGGCTCTGATGTCGGTGCCGGGCCCGAACTCAGCCTCTTTAAAGTCATGCATGCCGCCCAGCTTCAACAATATGATACCTGGATTGAAAGCTCTGCCCTCATCTACGCCGCAACCCTGGGAGGTGCGAAAGCCCTTCACCAGGATGATCGCATCGGGAACTTCGAAACGGGCAAAGAAGCCGACTTCATTATCCTCGACTTAAACGCTAAAGCCGCTACCAAAAGAACCCTGGAAACGACGCCAAAATCAGGTGAAGACTGGGCAGCTCGCGGCATTTACCTGGGAGATGACCGCCTGGTTCAGGAAACCTACATTCGCGGGAAAAAAGTGTATTCAATCGATTAAAATAGCACCTCCTCAAAAAGCGCTACAGTACCGGAAATCTGCGTTTTCGTTTACAAATTCTTTAATAGCATCAAGCATTCGTTACTGTTAAAGTAAAGAGCGTAGAAAAAACGTGCAATTTTTATTTTGCTCGGTTTCTATATAATCACCTGCACCATATGCTAGGGATTCCTCGTCCACGTTTTAATTCTTTCAAACGCCTCACTCACAATGCTACTTACTCTCACATATTTCCAGGCCCTTTAAAACGGACTCTATACTTGCATGACTTCCGCTGCCTCGTCTCCTGTATTAACTCGTCCAGTAATTGATACACCCACAATACCGGACGTTTTAACGCTTCCGCATCCTTCAACCAGCATGATTGAAGGGATTCCCGTATTAGGGTTCGTTAACCCAACGAGTCTTTTTGAGCGCCTGGTTCAGGAAAGTCGTCAGGCACGGCAAACCGCAACCCAAAGAATTGTTCATTATTTAAACATTCACGTTGCCAACTCTGCCGTAGTCAATGCGGACCTGAAAAGTAGTCTGCAAGCCGCTGATATCGTTTACTGTGACGGCGCTGGCATTGTTGTCGGCTCTCGTTGGATGGGTAAGCCTTTACCCACACGCCTCACAGCGGCTGATTGGTTTCTCGATATGCTCCGCTACTTCTCAAAAGCAGGCTTAAGCGTTTATTTACTGGGCGGAAAACCTGGCGTGCCGGAGCAAGCGCTGGATGCCATCCTTGAACAAGTTCCCGATCACACAGTTGTCGGTGCGCACCACGGATTTATCCTGAATGATGCTTCGATCGAGAACGCTGTGATTGAAGAAATCAACGCTCTGAACCCTGATATCGTTATTCTGGGCTTCGGAACACCGTTACAAGAACGTTGGATTGCCAAACATAAGCATTCTTTGAAAGTGCCCATGCTGTACGGTATTGGCGCTGTTATGGACTTTATTTCAGGAACAGTCCCCCGCTGCCCGGAATGGATGGGCAAAAATGGTCTGGAATGGTTATATCGCCTGATGGTGGAGCCTAGCCGAATGGTAGGCCGTTATGTTGTCGGCAACCCTTGGTTTTTGGCGCGCATTGCGTTCCAAAAACACGTGCTAAAAGTAGCGGGTTAGCCTTTAAACAACAGCCACAGGCACCTTTTACGGTGTTTGGATTGGAGCAGCACACCCAAGTAAACGGGCTAAAAACGTGCGAGTTCTTTTGATCTCAACTGCCAAAAAAGGGGATTTATTTTAAGTTGGGATCATCTCAATGATCCCGATTAGGATGCATTCATCATTTTGTAAAGTTTTCTAAAATAGTACACCTCATGTCCACCTCTAAAGTGATCGTATCTAACCCCAATCGATCCACTATTTAAACATCAAATGAACATTACTTTGCAGCATCTTGCACAGAAAAAACTGCATCCGTTGATATGGTTTTTAGTTAAGAAAGATAGGTCTGACATGGCTGGCAAAATCATGGATGAAAACTTGGAATATTCAATCTTATTTTTTTAGGGTCAGGGTAACCGGGCAGTGATCCGAACCGATTACATCCATCTCAATCGCCGCATCCATTAACCGATCTTTGAGATCAGGACTGGTGAAGAAGTAATCAATCCGCCAACCCACATTCCGCTCACGGGCGTAGGTTCGCATGGCCCACCAGCTATAGACGTCAACTTTGGTCGGATAGAAGTGGCGAAAGGTATCAATATAGCCATGGCCGGTGAACTTATCAAGCCAGTCGCGCTCTATCTGCATAAAGCCGGATACATTCACGTTGTCTTTCGGACGCGCCAGATCAATCGGGGTATGCGCTGTGTTGAAATCCCCACAGACGATAACACCTTTGCCTTTCGCACGGGTTGCTTCGATATGCTCTAAAAAGACATCGTAGAAGCCCAGCTTGTATTTCAGCCGGTCGTCACCGCGGCCGCCATTAGGATAGTAGATGTTATAGAAAACAAAGTCGTCGTATTCGGCAATGAGAACGCGACCTTCATCATCCCATTCGGGAATGCCGAGCCCTTCAGTCACCTGAATCGGCTTCACCTTGCTGAAAATAGCGACGCCACTGTAGCCCCGTTTCGTACTCGCATGGCTCCAATACGTGTGATAGCCATTGGGGGCGAGCATATCGAGCGTCAGTTGATCCGCAGAAATCTTGGTTTCCTGAAGCCCGAGAACATCAGGACTATCCTTCTCAAGCCACTCGTAGAAGCCTTTTTTGATCCCAGCCCGAATTCCGTTGACGTTCCAGGAAACCAGGCGCAAAGCATTCGGATCGCGCAAAGGTGCTGTTGTATCAGGATGCGTTTCAATCGGAGTTGGAGTCGTCACGGGCTTTACCTTAATACTTAAGAGGAACTTTCCATATGGGATTATACTCTGAGCACCACTGTAAGCCGATAGCAAACGCGCATTTTTTTACGCTGATTCTTTTTAATCTTGATTGAGCATTTGAATCACTTTTTCTATTCAATCTCAGAAACCCCCTATCGTCTTTATGAGTCTACCTCAAACATTTTTTGGATCACCTCTACCTAATTTTTGAGGCCTTTAAACCTGGAGTAAGCAAATGAAATTTAGCTCGATTGTTGCGGCCTTTGCTGGAGCGAATATGGCCCATGCCGCGACACAACCCGCCTCACAATTACCAATCTGTAATCCATCCAAACTTCGCACTCTAGGAGATGAATACGTAACAAAGTACGAAAATCAATTAGTTAATTGCATTCCATTGGATGACTTAAATCTGAAGCCTAAGACGATAATCGATCCCAAACTAGACGCTTTCAAATGCCTAATGCGACCAGGGGAAATAAACGCAAGAAAGCAAGCATGTTCCACCGCAGAAGCTCAGGCATCAGAACTGCAATCAAAGTATGGACGTGAAATAAACTGTGATTTGACCAATCTTGATGTTCAAAATCAAAAAAAGGTTCTGGATGACTGGTCAAGTGTCATTGAGCGATATAAACGTAAAGAGAAAAGCGTTAGACAAGTTATGGAAACATTTGCTAACAGAGAGATTAAGATTCACAAATTTGGTGGTTTCGTAATCACAGATTATATAGGAGAGCAGCTTCAAACATGTCTGCCCAAACTACCGACAGCTCCTTTAAAAGTTCAGCCTCGTCCGACAGGTGTAATCAAAAAAACATCGAGTAAAAGAAGGCAGCGCTCAAGCTCACAAACCCCTCAACCTCTTGCACGCAACTTAAAGCCGACTGCTAAAAGAGGTTCCTCTAGAGCAAAGCCTAATCAAACGCGCCCAATGAAAATCACTCCCGCACCCTAAACCTTCAGAAAAATAGCTATGAATTAATCCCCAAGCGTGATTAATTCTAAAGCAGCTTGATACGCTGCAATCAAGCTTTCTTCACTGGCAATACCCTTCCCGGCGATATCGGGGGCAGTGCCATGACTCACAGACGTGCGCAAAAAAGGCAGGCCAATTGTTACGTTTACGGCCTGTAAACCCGCCATCATTTTGAACGGGATCAATCCTTGATCGTGATACGCCGCCACATAGGCATCGTAAGACGGATGATCCACTTTGAAGCCGCGAAAAGCACCATCGGCAGCAAGCGGGGGTGTGATCGAAACTGAAGGAAAAAGACGCTGTATGGCTTCAATCGCAGGCTTCAAGATTCGCGCTTCTTCGGTTGAGTCATGCTGCTGGCCTTTCCCCATGCTTTCCCCGGCATGCGGATTCACACCCAGCATCGCAATTTTCGGATGAGGAATTTTAGCCTGCTCCGTGAGGAATACACACAGGGTTTTGAGCGATTGGCAAACACCGTCATAGGTCATGGATTCACCAACCTTGGAGAGCGGTACATGGCGCGTAAGCAGTAACATCCGAAACTGCTGATAGAGGAACAGCATATCCGACTGATAAGGAGCTTGTGTGCTGGATTTGGGGAAGTGTTGATTTGCCAGATCCTGCAAAATTTCGGTATGTCCTTCATAAGGAATATTGGCGGCATGCAGATTTTCTTTGGAGATTGGACCTGTCAGCAACGCATCCGCATCGCCTTTGTTGATGGCTAAAACGGCAGCCACCAAGCTGTTATAGGAGATTTGTCCACACCGAGCCATAGGTGAGACATCCCCATGATCGGCTTCAATGTTTTGATACTGCAATTCCGCAGAAGGCTCTGGCAACACGATGTTTAAAACAGTCGCTATATGCTGCAGCGCAGCGATATCCCCATAAACAATCAAACTGGAGGTATCCTTAGAAACCACCCCGTCAGGCCTTGCCTGCCACCCCTCCGATGGAGAGGAATTTAATGCGTTCTTTGCCCATTGATGCAAAAATCGAGCTGTAATTTCAGGACCGATCCCATCGGGATCACCCATCGTTAAAGCCAGTCGTTTACGAGTCTCAACGGACACTAATCCATGTTCCTAATCGTCGCTTATACAGCTGCCGGAGTGGAGGTTTCAAACTGTTGAACAAAACGCACTGCATTCAGTAAAACCATCGGGCTTCCAAAGCCACCCGACTTGGTGACAATCCAACGGCCATGATTATCTTTCGTGAGGGGAATGCTCGCTTCCACTTCGGCTAAAATTTCAAGTTCCTGAGCATTAATGGCATCACACACATGGCAGGTCGTTTCGCCACCCGCGAGTAAGAGTTTAAAATTGCCCGCTAACTGGGCCAACATTTTAACCATATTGCCTAGGGTTTCCTGAACCGCTCGGCTTGCTTGGACATCTTCCATGCCATGTTCATTGGCAAGCGTTAGAGTCCGACGGTAGGCTTCTTCTGACGAGGCTGAAGAAAGAACAACGGTATTCCGCTCACCCATCGCTTGAATGATATGACGAATCAAATCATCCGGAGGCACTAAGCCTAAAGCGATTTCTGCAGGGAGTTCAAACACTTCCAATTTAGAGTCCATACCGAAGTACGGATATTGCTCAATCAACTTACGCAGTTGCTGGCGTGTGGTTTCCGTATTACTCCCAATCACCATCAACATGGGGGAAGTTTGAGTTTGCAAGGAAGACAGATCGGCTTCTTTATCGCGTTCAGACGATTCTTCCATCCACAAATCCGCCAAAGCCTTGGCTAATCCAGCGGAGCCACAAGGTAAGATCTGGGCATATTTCCGAGCTTTTTCAATCGCAAGTGCAATCTGCTCTAAATCTTCATTTGTAGCCGCATCCACCACAATCAGCTTACGGCCCTGACCCACCAGTTCTTTCAACTTCACGAGGATGGGCCCCGCGCCATGAAGCACTTCACTTAGGGAAACATGACCGACTAAATCCGCGCGAGTATTTTGAGCCAATAAAGTGGGCACATGAGATTGCCGAACGGGGAATAAGGGATCGCGAGCCACAATGGTTTTTTCAACGGGAACACCGCGAACGATTTGGTAACCGCCAATCGTACGTCGCCCTTCTGCAGGGTAAGCCGCCACAATAATGGCACACTGGGCTCTGAGTTCATCCAGCAAGCCCAGGCATTCTTGAGCGATATGGCCTCTGAGTGTCGAGTCTATTTTTTTATAGTAGTGATCCACACTGTAGCGATCTCGGCATAAAGCCAAAGCGCTGCGGGCTAAGGCTTGTGCTTCATAGGGTTGGCAATGACGGCTCGATGTATTAATGGCCCATACCGTATTCTGACCCCGTTCTTCTTGACGCGTGGGTAAAGAAGAAGATGAGTCCGGCAAATTGACGAGGATACGGGCGCGGGTTCGAGAACCAAAAAACTGTAAAGCCGTATCGCAAGCGCCGGTTAAGTCGTCAGCGATAATGCCTACACTAGAGACCGGTAGTTGCATTCAGAACCCCTATTGCATGTAGTCTTCAAACGGATAATACGAATTCGATTAATACGCAGGCGCTGTTTCAGCGGCGTTATCACGCTTGCTGCCCGCAAATCGAACTTGGCTGCCCCGAATCAAAGGGAATTCCTTCGGGTTACCCGCTTGATCGTTATAGCGATTCACTTCCATTTGACCGCTGACGATCAACATGGTTCCTTTTTTAACCCACTCGCCGACAAACTCGGCATCGCGGCCCCATACTTCGACGGTAAACCAATCTGTTATCTTGTTTTCTTTGGAGAAGGTTCTATCCACAGCCATTGAAAAACGGGCTTTAACGCTGCCGCTTTCGAAGTATTTGATTTCAGGATCCTGACCTAAACGTCCGACTAAGGTAACAGAGTTGACCATAACTAATGCGAGACCTCGACAGTATTTTGCATGAAATGAGGCTTATTATAGCCCAAGCCCATAAAATCCTCTAGCGCATGTAACAAAGAGAAAGTTACCCCATCGTCAAACAGATACTACTTCAAGCGGTAATTCGAAAGAACTGCAGTTTAGTATCAAATGTTTTTGCATATAAAAGAGCGCAAATTATTCAAACTAGAAGCGATTAGCTAGACAATAAGTAAATCGATTTAGCTAAGGGTACCCTAATATGTTTTCTGCTCATTTTTTCGAGTTTTTGAATATGAAATACAAATATATTTAAGCAAATTAAATTCGCTAGAGTTGACATCAAATCATAGGTCATTATTAAAAACTCAGCATAAGTCAAAGTGCCTTGTTTATCTTTATCATGCCACTTGATTTCATCTTTAAGGTAGTCATATGCGATTGATTCATGATCAATTGCATTTCTTATGTGGTTATTAAAACTAGTTGCATAACTACTCAGCTCTGGTGTAGCTTCTACAATTTTAATCTTGTTTGCCTGACTTGCCCCTAAATAGCTTTGCCAATCAATGCGACTCATTTCATTATGTCGTCTACTGCTACAAATATTAATTAGAGTTGCCAAAGACGGAAGAAGCTTTCCTACCCGTTCATAAGCATCTGCATAAATCTTTTTAACATCATCAAAGTCGAGAGAAGTCGCCGTGTGTTCTGAATGAAGTTCTATATCCCCTGCAACAACAAACTTTACTTGTTTAAACTCATGGTAGTACTTAAAAAAGGATTTAAATATCCTCTGACTATCAAGAGCCATGGGTAACATCTCATTAATGCAAAATACTGCCGCTCTTCTTACTTCCTCTAAGTTGGTTTCACGAGCCTTTGCATAAAAGCTCAAGACTGTGTCTAAATTCTCAGCTTTAGGTGGGAAACCTGAAAGAAAAGAATAAAGAGAGGAGTAAAAAGCATGATTATCTTTATAACGTGATAGGAAACGTTCTTTATTGTGGAGATACCAAAACCATTCCGGCTCAAGGGTCATCCATTGGTTGGCGGAGTATCAATCTCTCTTGCCATAATTTTTTGAGCATTAGTTTCATGCTTGGCTTTTTCTTCTGGAGAAAGCTTCTCAAGACGTGTTTCTTGAGATTTAGATAATTCTTGCACTGAAAAAATCCAAGGCGAAATTCCATCCTGATCTAAGCCTTTCTTCAAAAGAAAAACTGCCGAGAGATTGACTATGAAAGCCTCTTCCCTCTCTTCAGAAATTTGACAGTTTTCTAATGCTCGCAGCCCTTTAATATCAACATTCGCTTGATCCAAATCCAAACAAACTTTCAAAGGCATTAAGCACTGCCTACAGCTAAAAGTATGTATTTGTTGGTCTGTATCACCAACACTAATTCTAAGAGTATGAGCCCGCACAGTGGTTGCATTTTACAGATGTTCTGAAAATCATGAGGGCTACTACAACCTTCGCTTAGTATTTTTTCTAAAACACTTCAGAATAGACCTACTCAACGAATACTTCCATGATTAAAGTCAAAGAATAGTCTGCTGCTTGCAAAAACACAACTTTCTATTTATGACACGCATTACAAACCCTGTTGAAAGCAAGTAGGATTTTGAATCAGGCAAAGCATTTTTTCACGGACAAGCTTGAACTTTTTTCATAAAATAACGGTAGCTTGAAGGCTATTTTCGTGTGTAACCTCCCCTAACTGATAGCCTCAATAAATTTCAAAAAGAATTGCCTGCGATGAGCACGATTGAACGCGATCATCACAGGCAATTTGTTTTACGAGTTCAGGTGAATCGATTGATTTTTATTTTTTGGGCTGCTTTATTTCTGAGGCCCAATTATTTTTGGGGAAGGAACTCAAAGAACTTCACAACCACTTCGATGGGCTTACCATCAACAGGGGGTTTCGCTTGGTTCAACCACAAGTTGAAGTGAAGCGGCATGGGTATCTGGCTGATTTGAGTTTTTGTGAGCCCTTGCAAGAAGGTGGGTGGCACAATGGGTTTCAAGCTCCAGCCATCTTTTGCTTGCCATAACATGGAGGATTGTGAACGATAGTATTGGTGGAGTTGAGGCGCTACGGTAGAAACTGTCGCTGGCATTGGAGCCCCGTGCCAGTTTTGTCCTGCCAGGTTATTGGTGGCGGATTTCAAAACAGTCGAGTAAATACTGTAGTTCATAAAATCTTCGTACTGAGTTTTATCGTATCCCCAGTAGGAAAGCTCAATATCCATTTCGTGCGTTCCATCAGGACCTTGGGACGGTAGAGGATAGTGGAACATCGCAAAAACAGCATTTTTATCGAGGTTTTGAATCGCAGTCAGTTGACCATTTTTCATAACACCCATCACCATCATGGTGTATTGGCCAAAGCCAAGTGCTTTCTGGGTTTGTAGTTCCGCACACTGCCAGTTGCCTGCTGAATCTTGAAAGACCTGAAGGTGCAGATAGCCTTTCGCATCAACCCAAACACCTTTTTGAGAAAAGCGATTTCCCAAAGGCCAGCCAGGACCTTCCAAACGGTTTTCGTTATCACGCACATCCCAGGTAAAGCCGGACCAGTTAATCGTTGTCGCGTTAGCGGATAGGGCACCGAAACCGATAATTAACAGTGCAAAAAATGCTGACAAAAATTGTTTTAAATGATTCATTTTTTCCGCCTCAATTCATGAGTCGATACAGGTACAATAGACGCCGAAAGCATGCTGAAATTGATACGACTTTCATTTCCAGTGTACGAAACAGGCTCAAGCTATTTCGGTCTGCGCGTTTCTGCAGCGCCTAGCACTACAAATAACCAGGTACAACGCGCCTGGAATTCTCATCGTATTCAAATTGTCAAAGCTCAAAATTTTTGTGAGTACTATGTCTTCGCTTTACCTTACTCTACAAAAATCGTTCAGTACGGTGATCAATTGTCCCTGCATTGACTCAATAACGTACCACTCGTGTACTCCAATAGCGCTTTGTCCTCAACTAGCACATCAACAAAAATCATCAAAAGGCATACTGATTTCGTCGCCAGGATACCGCTCAGTTATTTAGTTTCCTAAACGTCTGTCGCTGCGTTCCTTGCGCCTGATCGCTTTACCCATTAACTCATTCGTGGCTTGTACTATATAAGCGCCACAGGTAACCATTTTTATTTACGGTTATCTCAAAAATATTATCGGCTGCATTCCCATGGTTCTTTAGATGATCTTAAACTCAGCCAAGCATTTTTAGTACTTAAGAGTGATTACGCAGTTGAGCTGAATCAAAAACAGCTCAAAATGCACTGCGGAAAACCCTGGAGCGAAAAAGGCTAAACGGATTGTATTGATTTTTTTACAAGCTAATTGCGTATAAATGAAGCCATATTACACTATGTAAAAAATCGTTATAATCATTAAACCAGTACCCTTCTGGGTTGTAATACTGACCTAAAAGCGATTCATAAAGAACACTGTCACCGTGAGGATTCACTGCATGGCTAACCGTTAAGGTGCCCCCTGCAGAAAAACCGGAGTGCTTATCGGTTCTCGGTTGTCCGTTTTCAGTAAAGCCTTCCGGGGTATAGCTGTGTTTTTCCCAATAGGTCAGTAGGTAGCCATGCTTTTTTAAATAGGCTTTTGCACGCTCACGTCCCGGTGAAGGGCTGAGCTTGGAATCCATTTCCATACGCCAGAAAACACGGAAAGCATCGTAGCTGAAATCTCTGGCCCCTGCGCCTTGTACATCTGAAAAATAAACTTTAAGCGGTCGCTTTTTTCCGTGATCCGAAGGTTCTGCTTCCGTCGAAATAGCACACCAGTTTGGAGGAAGGTTCACCTTACTCAGGTTCGAGCATGCTTCGAGCGTTTCGTAAGTATCGTCAGCCAGTTGTTTCCAACCGTCGGCATGCTCTTCATCATATTGGGCAAAGGTTTGATAAACATAAGGCGCCATATAGGAAGGGTTTAAAGCAAGCTGATTGTTCAGCTTAAAACCGGACCAGGTACCGGGCTTCAAGAAATAGCGATTGTGAAGATGAGAAACGTTATAGCGCCAGATATCCTTTGTTAACGCTAAGCCATCTTGGACGTAATCGGGCCGGTCCCACTTTTTCCCTGCCAACAGGAGAACATAAGCAATATCTTGATCCGCGTCGGTAGCGTTTTCCGTTTCAATCAAACTCGCTGGGTTTTCACCGCCCCAACGCCACCCCAATAAATTATCATTAGGACGCTTCATATGCCCCTGGGTCCAGCGCCACACGTGTTGGAAGGTTTCCGGGTCGTTCATCCAGAACGATTTCATGAGGGCATATGACTGACCCTCGCTGATAGTGCCGCCGTAGGTATTAGAAACAACACGACTGCTATTTTCAGCCATAAATTTTGTCTTATAATACTGCCAGCTCTTATTTAATAATTGAGACCAAAAGTTCGATGCAACTTCTTGCGATTGAAAGCTACTGGGACCCACATGATATTTCTCATGAGAAGAGTCATCATTGGCAGCCGAATAGGAACCAATCAATAATCCCAAGCTGGTCAAACCAGCCGCCAGTCCTAAACATGTTATGAATTGTATCTTTTTCATTGGCAGATTAAATCTTTTTCATTCAGGGAGTTTTTCTACTACTGAACCTTAGTAAAAGCTAAATGCATGCACAGATAAGCTTGTAGCCTATAATGAATACCATTAAAAAAAAAGCAGTCGCTCTCAAATAGTTACTCTATTCCTCAATTTTTTTACCAGATTAAGTAAAGATAAAGTTTTGGTTTTATTCGTTCCGTTTTTCTCTTGAGCTGTTTTTCCTTAAACGTATCAATAATATCCGTCTCATTTGTTTTATTACCTCTTTACTGTCACTGACTTTCTAGAAGTGTATCGCCAAAATTATGATTACATCTGCGCCTCCCGCTCACGCGACTCTCAACTCAATGACATCACCCGCGCTAGTTCTGGATCATGAGTCTGAACTTTCGCTCCCGACAACAGTAACGTTGACGCTCAGCCATAAATCCCAATTGATTTTGAAGCGAGCTTTCGACTTAGTGGGCGCTTCTATCGGTGTCTTGCTGATTGCCCCCTTACTCCTTCTTATTGCTCTGCTGGTCCGTTTGGATTCTGCGGGTCCAATCCTTTATAACAGCAAGCGAATTGGCCGCAATGGCGTACCATTCTATATGTATAAGTTCAGAACCATGGGAACTGACGCCGATTCCCGCCGTGACGCTATGCGCCAGGAAAACAACCTGGAAGGCAACCTCTTTAAAGTTAAAAACGACCCTCGCGTTACCCGCATCGGTAAAGTATTGCGCGCACTCAGCCTAGATGAGCTCCCGCAATTGTTTAACGTGATTCAAGGCAACATGAGTATGGTTGGACCGCGTCCTTTACCAGAAGACGAAAGCAAGCTCTTCAAAGCGCCTTACACCTGCCGCTTTGACGTTCTGCCCGGTATGACCGGTGCTTGGCAGGTTAGTGGCCGCTCTAACATCCCATTTGAAGCACTTTGCCGTATCGAATACGATTATGTGAGCCGTTGGACCTTTATGTCCGATATTCACATTCTGTTCAAAACCCTGCCTGCAGTCCTTGCGAGCCGTGGAGCCTACTAATCAAGAGATATCTCTGATTAACGGAAACAGGGTGCTGACTAAGCGCCCTGTTTCTTTTTCACGTTTTTTGTTGCGGTCATTGTGCGTATAATAAGCTACGCCTCCACGCAATAACTGCCCTATTTTAGACTTTTTTATTCTGTATTCATTCACTGCCTTGTCCTGTGCCAAAGCTTCTGGGAGCCCTGTTTTGTTCCTATCATCTCTTCTCAACCGTCCCGCGAGCCAAAAATTGCCTTGCCTATCATTGATACTGGCATTGGGATTAACACAACTCTCCCCTCTGGCAATGGCTCGAGAAAAACTGTTCAGCCTCAAAGGGCCAGTCAATGCAGTCAGCATGGAAGAAGCAAGCCCTTCCGGACAACCCCTTCAAGCCGAAGATACTTCCAAAGCTACGGATAAAGCACCTGCCAATACAAAAGATACTGAGAGCACGGTTCAGAAAAAAGTCGCAATTGTCCCGGCCATCACGCCCATCATAACCCCCTTGAAGTTACTCCTTCCCCGGGACCATAAACACCACAACAGCCTCAACCAAATTTATGAGTTTGATCACAAACCCTTGGGCAACCGAATTCCCGTTATCCTGATTCCGGGACGGGCTGAAGAGTTTCAGCAAAACTCCTGGTGGCGCTCTATGAACAAGGATGCTCGCCAGAACCCTGACTACCAACAAAACTTTAAAACCTATATTTTTCTCTATAACTCCAAGGATGAGCTGCCGGTCCAGGCAAAAAGCTTGGCTACAGAGTTGCGTAAAAACTTTGCTCAACTCCCAGCCTCACAGCCGCTTATGCTCGTCAGTTATAGCCTTGGCGGCGTTATTGCCCGCGAAGTCATGGCAGACGATGATATTTTGAACCGTGTCGATACCTTAATGGCAATCGGGGTACCCTTCCACGGATCACCGATGTTTGATAGCAAATGGTTCACTGAGTATCTGAATCCTCCCAACCGCTTTGCCATCCGCCGTTTCTGGGATAGGGCCAACTACCACGTGTACATGTTGGGGAAAAACAACTTACAACATGGTCTGAAGTGGGATAACTTCGACGGTTCCAAGCCCGTTTTTAAAGAAGAAATCAAAGTCGGTCAGCCCAAAATTTGGGAAATCGTCAAAAATAAGAATGTGGCTCAAGACAAAGATAAAGTGATTGCCGTTATCACGGAAACTCCGGAACCCTATACGCCTTATCCGAATGAGGATAAAATCCGCTCCAAAATGCTGGTTTATGCAGGGTATTTGGAAAATGGATTTACAGAAACCAATGAACCGCCCAACCCGCGCCGTTTACCACGCTATGCACTGAAAGACGGCAAAGGTAAAACCCGCCAGGAAAAAAGAACGGCTTGGCTTAGTATACCGGGTAAACTTGCGGTTTCTATTCTGCCAGTTTACGGGTTTACAGTGCATTCCGTGTTCACCTATATGAACTATCAGCTCGCCAAATTACCGACACGAACCCCGAAATCACCCGAAGGGGAAAATGCCCTGGTTTATCGCTATAACGATGGCGCTATCCCTTTAAGCAGTAATTTGTTTCTACCGGCCCGAAACCACGCTTATCGCGAAAACTTACCCGCTTTAGCGGCAGAAGCGCATGTGCGTCGTGTCCGCGTATTCGCCAACTTGGATCACGTGGATCTCGGAGAATACAACCTCTTTAAGTCCAAACTTCGTCGGCATGACGTTCTACACCCGGAGGACGGTGCATTTCTACCCAACAAATGGCTGCTGCACGATCTTTGTGACCGCGCAGAAAAACTGCGTAAGCCAGAAGTGCAAGTCTCTACTCACCCTGAATAGAGCTCACTCTTATATATCCTCCCTTACATGTCCCAGTGGGGAGAAGCTGATTTCGACTTACTGGAAGACGACAAAGCAAAGATATCATCCAATGCCGCTTTTGAAGCAGTACACTCCTCCGCTTGCTTTCCAAAGTGTATTCCCTTAGTGATGCCTGTATTCTCTTCTTTGCGCCTGGGAAGAGGGCTAAACGCCACTGGACTATCAACCAAAGGCTTTTGTACCTGGGGTTTTTGGGCAAAATTTCTGGAGGAAACGATTTCAGGTTTTTGTCTGATCCTTGGGGCATCGAATAAAGGAGCTCGCTGCGTGGGCGCCTGGATGATAACTGAGGTGAGCATGCCGAACAGAGAGTCTTGATTCAAAGTATGGGTTTTAAAGTAGCCAATATCTGAAAGGGCATGATTCAACTGAGAGAAATAACCTTCTCCTGCAAGCAGATTTTCGTTGAATAAGCTTCCGTTTAAAAGGGCAGCACTTAAAGACTCTTCAATAATCCAATCCCCCTCATCCACAAGCCAGGATTGGGTTTTCATAAACATTTTTTTAAAGGCCAGCGCCTGGGAGTTTTGAGAGAAGGGATTACTATAAAGAATACGCTCACAGGGGATTTCGTCTAAAGAGCGAGGATCACCTGCGATAAAGCGAATATTGCCCCGCTGGCCTACAGTGCAGTTTGCGATCGCAATTTTATTTCTATCGGGATCGATACCTATGATTTCCGTCTTGGGAAAGTGCAAGGCCAGCCAATTCGTAATCAGTCCATCCCCGCAGTAGATATGCACAATACGTCTGAGATCATGGGACATCATGCTGCGTAAAGTAGTGAACAGTTGATTTGGAGCCTGAAAATGGAGACGGGGATAGAGGCCTAGTAATATTTTCTCGCACATAAGCAAATCGACCGCTTGTCGAGGCATTACAACTTGCTGAACAGGAGGTTCTAGAACACTGGGTTTCTCAATCACGAAACTATACCCTCAACCACTTTTGATGAATTTATCTTCTTATCTTAAGCACCCTTACTCCTACCGTCTTCCCCTGAATAGCCGAAACGATAGGAACAAGCGTCCTATCGTTTCAATGAAATGCTCAATTTTCTCTATTCAGCAATGCTTCGAGGATCCAGGCTTAAGGCATCCTGAAGCAAAACTTGGGCATTTTTAAAGACAGGGTCTCCATGTCCTAACAAAATGCCCTTAACCGAGAGGTTAGCTAAAAATTGCAGACCTTGCTTGGCCTTTGCTTCACTCTTATAAGAGGGTTCACCGTAAGGGCGACGTAAACGACCATCCTCTTGGCTTAAAAGTGCGTCTCCAACAAGTAATAATTGTCTTTGAGTATGGTAAAAGACGCATTCCGCTGGCGTTTTCTGCTCTTTCAGACAGAACACTTTCCAAGCCCCATCCACAATAGACTCATCCTTTAAGTCTTCATCTATCGCGATGGATAGTAGCTTAGATTCTGCTTTTGAAGCTCTCAAAGGAATGTGGAAATGCTTACAGAAGTGTTCACTATCGCGTTCATGGTCGCTACTGGTCAACCAAACCGCCCGAGGCGAGGGCAAGTCATCAAAATAAGACCATTTCAGGGCAGGCTTACCATCAAGGGTGCTAAAAAACGGATCGATTAATACCGATTCATTCTCATCCGTTTGTAATAAGTAGCTATTAAAGAATGTTTCACCGTCTCCATAATCGATAGACCACATCCAAATGCCTTCTGCTGCCAAAGTGGGCTTTTGACGTTCCCGAACTGCGGTTTTAAGACTCATAACAGTATCTCCCAGGCGCTTCATGGCTTATGTCTCTTTATGGAAACATATCAACCCAAAAATCCCTATTGCTAGCCTGGATAATGACAGATCAAACCCTTGGCGGATTGGCAGGGGAAACAAGCATATTAAATATCGCTTACACAAGAAAGACTAGGGGTTATTTGCAGGTAGTGAATACTAGACGCAAGGTATGGTGCACCCGCAGCGTATTCAAATAATACGTGAGGACTGCACTATGCCGCAGCAACGACGTAAGCGCAACTGCAAATAGCTCCTAGTTAGGTGTTGCGCCACCGATACGCAGTATGGACGTCAGTGACAGCGAACGCAGACACTGTGTTCCTAAATTTTTAGCGGTCAGATACCACTTACCATCGCCATCTTGATGAGCTTTTTGGACAGCATCTTTGACGTTTTTACCGGTCTCATTAATGTCTTTGATCTGCCGCTTACCAAAATCCATCGTATTGCTTCTTACTGTATCAACGCTACGGCAGTGATCGATACTTTTGCGAATTGCAGCGGGAATGATTTTAAAGTTTTCCCAAGTGTCTTTAAACACGCCGCTTTTTTGCAGGTCATGTCCTTCAGATAGCTCAACTTTTCCAGCATGAGCTTCCTTAAGCGCTGGCTTAGCACCGACACCTAAGAGAAGAATATTGGCAAAACTGGCACCCAGACTGGTAATGGCTTTTTCTTTTTCTTCATTAGTATGAGCCTTTTTAAACTCACACCCCCCTCTAACAGCTTGGTACAAAGCCATACCTGCACCTAAAGCCAAAAATATCGGGGCTGCTGCGCCACCTGTTGCCGCAATAATACCGGCATGCAGGATAAACATGGCAAGCGTAAAGCAAAACTTGTTAGTACTTTGGAAAGGATCGGTCAGAGGGGATACAAAACCTTTGACAGCAGCTTTAATCGATTGCCAGGGCGTTAACGAGGATTGACCCTTTGAATCTGCAGCAGTTTTGTTGTGATACGTATCTTGGGTTGTTGCAGGCTCATTAGAACTTGAGTCATTAGTCCCATTAGCAGGGTTCGAGTTTACAGCCCACTGAGCTGAGGCACTAGGAAAAGCAGCATTAGGCGCTCCATCGGCTTGAGACATCCAAGCAGGAGGGTTAGCGTTAAATGGCGAATATCCGTGATTCAAAGTTCCCATGTATGGTGCACAACCTCGTATCCCTGAATGTATAAAAACATTTTTTTGGATACTTGTGCTAGCGAAGAACAGCTTTATGACTCAGTTCAAAGAGGCAAAATGCAAATAAGCTTCTCTAGGGTTTTGAATTGTAGCGGATCTTGCCCTTCATCATCTTCATACCACATTCAAAGGCAATTTCTGTACCGTCCTTTTGTGCAGGAAGCGTGATTACTTCCTCTTTTTGAGCAGGAAGAGGTCGTGAAATATGCTGAGAAGGGATGGACAAGGCTTGATCACAGCTATGAACACCAGCCGCTTCATCTCGGAAAAACTTTAAGGTGAGAGGCTTATCAGGCTTCGCTTCAATCACAGAGGGGTGATAGCCGCTTTTTACCCGAATCTCGATCTCTTGAGTTCCATCTGAGAGCTGTTTTGTAGGCACTGGCGGTGCTTCTGAACAAGCACTCAAGAATATTGATGACCATGTTATAGCTGCTATGGCTATCAGGCGATGCATAGTAAGTTCCTATCTGGAGATTATTTGTCATTCTATAAATAGTAGGAGATATTACGACTGAAAATTCTCATTAGTATTGGCATTCAGTAATTTTTACAACCAAAAACGACTGAAGAAAAGGCAAAGGCGAATCAATTATTAGCCAATCCCTCAATATAGACTTAAAGACGCTTGATAGCACCGCAGTATAGGCAATTGTAGTTGGGCTGCCCCCAGGAATCCTCGCCTTGATAGCTCATTTTCTCGCCGCAGCGGCAAAAAATGCCTTCTCGCTTTTCTGCCAGCTGACTTCCCTCACAAGCGGACTTCATGCATTTGAATTCTTCACCAACCTTAATGGTTCGGCCATTACAGACAGCGCAACGTTCCATATCAAACCCCAGCTTACATAACGAATAAGGTCTTTGGCGTATTCTAATCCAAAAAGGCTCCAAATAAAAAACCTGCAACATTGCTGTTACAGGATGGGACATAGGCTGGGTTGAATCTATAAGTCTATTTTTAAGTGATAGATGCGCTTCACATTAAGTGCAGAGCCCCTATACTTTGTTGCTTCCTCAATATCTAAACTCTCACTGTGTAAGAATCACCGGATATCAAGTCGTTTAATACGCGAAGCTTATGGGATTAATTAGCCTTTGGGATTATCTCTTTGCCTCTCACCGTTTTGTTAATTACTTCTCTCACTAATATAAAAACAAGCAAAAAGAGACTATTGATTTTTTGGAACATTTTGTGAAGGAATGTAAAGCGCTGAATTTTAAACTATTAACCCTAAAAAACCGTGAAAACTACTCACCATATGCCTAAAAAAGCATCCGAACTACCTTAATTTCTTAAGAAAAAAATCAGAAATTGAAATCAAAAAAGGGTGTACAGAAGGTGGACTGTTTTAGAAAACTTAACAAAACCCAAGCATAAAATATATGCCGGATATCATAAATTCGAACGTGAATTTTATTCCGTATCTAAAGAGCTCTTTTTTCCGCAAACCAATAACGAGCCAATGTCGCTGCGGAAACGTTTGACATCTTCTAAGCCACGGTATCCCCAACCCGGCTCAAAGCGTTTTTGCTCTTCTTCGCTCAGAGGTGTATCGTGCCGCAAGCGCTCAGATACAACGGCAGTAAAACCAGCCTTTTCTAGCAATAAACGAAGCTCTTTCTCAGCAAACAGCTTCATTGGGATATCCACAAACTGAGGCCAAGTATGGCTATAAGGATTTTCTTTGTAAAAATCCACCATAACCCAAACGGACCCACCCGGAGCAAGAACACGATTCCACTCTTTCAGCGCTTTAAGCGGATCTGGAAAGTAGTAAAGTGCCTCCACAGAGAGTATGCGGTCAATGGATTCCGGAGGAAAGTCCAAAGCCTCAGCAGATCCAATCGCATAAGTGACATGATTGGGATTATCGAGATGGGCAACCGCGTCCTCAATCATTCGAGCAGAAACATCAATCCCTGTCGCATACCCGGACTCACCGATACGTTGGGCTAAAGCCCTGACGGCATAGCCGTTACCACAACCAACATCAACGCATTGAAGCCCTGGCTTAAGATCCATCATGGCTAAAATTTGCGAAACAGCAGGCCAGTGATTGCTTTCCATGACATCATCACGGCCAACTTGTGCCCAATCATCAAACCAACGGCTTGCAGCTTCAATAGACATTAACGCGTTCTCATTTTAATTGCGATTCTAGACTATTGATTATACTCAATAGTCGGATAGGGTTTTTCTTTCCATTGTTTGTACCCACCCTGGAGAGAGTAGACGTCTTTGTAGCCCATTTGCTGGAGAACATCGGCAGCAAGGGCGGAACGGCTGCCGCCACCGCAATAAACGACAACTGTTTTGCTGGTATCAGGAATGGTATCCGAGACTTCCAGCTCTAGAACGCCGCGAGGAATATTGATGGAGTTTTCAATCCTAGAATGCACGTGATCATTAGCTTCACGAACATCGAGAATCACCATATTCGTCTTCTTTTCATCGAACCATTGGCGAAAGTCGGCTTGAGAAATTTCCCGAATTTTGCTTTTCGCTTCGCTTACAAAGTCTTGCCAAGTTTTTGGAGAAGTCGTGGTGGTCATACGAAAGCTCTCTTCCTTAATTGCAAACACTTAATACCAGCTTATTATAGCGAGTTATTGCTTAACTCCCACTAGCCGATCGGGTGCCTTCATCGGTTCTGGAATGGGAGTACCCAACTGCTTTGCTTGGTACCAGCGATAATCGATGGAGGGGAATGGATTATCAATATCGGTAATCTCAGCCAGATCGACTTCACTTAAGCGTCGGTCAGCCAACATATCGCAGAGCTTTTCAAAACGGGCAACATGGGCTTCAAAACGCTCAATAGCGTAATTTTTAGCCTGGAACGTCGTCACCAGGAAGGGCCAGTCACTGCTTTGCAGCAATAGGAGTTCTCTCAGAGCTTGATTTAACACTTTTTCTTCAAGAGAGCCCTTTGCAACAGATGGGTAGGCTTGCGTAATGTGCCGGAAACGAATTTCGGCAGAGTGGATAATGGGCCACATCCAGTTGGTGTCGTTGTTGTTCCAAACCCAGTAATGGCCGCCTTGTCCCCATGTGCATTCCGGGAGCTCAATGGCAACCTTGGGAGGATGCTTTTTCAAGTAGCCGCTGGCCGTATCAATATCAAGCGTTTCACACAGATGCATGCCACGGATGACATGCTTTAGCCAAGAAACACCTTCAAACCACCAATGCCCGTATAATTCAGTATCAAAAGACACCATAATCAGGTTATTGGAGTCATGAGTCTTGTTGTAGTTATCGCGGAGAATATCATTCACCAACGTAACAAAGTGGTCAGCATGGGATTTTGTTTGATTGAAAGCCAATACCGGATCGTAGAGCATTTTATCACCCTGATCCGCATCTTTACTGGTTAAACGCCAGTACTTCATTCCGGAATTTACGTCTTTACGGTGAAATTCACGATATAAGCCATCACCCGGATAGCCATGAGCACCTGACCAAACCTGGAAGCTTGAACGGTTATCCCGGCCCATTACTGCAACAGGGTAATCTTTTAAGTAGTAAGCCTGATTGGTTTTTAAGCCGGTTTGTTTACCATTTTTCATTTGAATATTTTGAATGTGGCGATACACACCGAAATCCCGACGACTTTCAGAGGTCGTGCTGCCTTCTATCGCATGGTATTCAGTGAAGAAATACTCAATACCATATTCATACAAAAAGGCTTCAAGCCCAGCCCGCAGAACCGATTTACCTGTTTCTGGATCAATTTGTTCTTCGGTAGGACGGTAGGCGCACTCGGGCAACCAAATGCCCTTTGGAGCCCGTCCAAAATGTTTTTTATACGCTTCAACGCCTGTGCGAATTTGCGCTTGGATACTTTCATCAGTTCCTAGCAGAGGTAAGAAGCCATGAGTCGCACCCGAGGTTGTAATTTCAATACAGCCTTCATCTTGCAGTTCACGAAAGGCGGATAAAAGGCTTCTTTGATACTTGCCGTTAAAATCGCGCAAAATGCCGCTGTAATAGCTTTCGTAGTAAGCAGCCAAATAAGCTTTATGCTCGGAATTAGGTGTGCCATCCGGATAAAGCGCGACATCTTTTTGAATAGCCTGAATACGAGTACTCATGTAGGTCTCAAAGCCATCTTTGAGATACTCATCAGCCATCATTTCAGCTAAAATTGGTGTAATACCAATATTGACTCGGGCTTTAATACCCTCATCCCGTAAGTCAGTCAATGCGTTTAAAAGCGGAATATAAGTTTCCAGCATTGCATCATACAAGTTCTCTTCCCCAAAAGGCCACATTCCAGCCTTTCGGTAAAAAGGCAAGTGACTGTGTAACATTAGGACAAACGAACCGTATTTCGACATTGCCTTAAGCGACCTCTCAAAGCGTAGCTACTCATCGCCAGATTGTACACGACATGTGGACGATTTAAAACCCACTACTGGTCAGTTTACTGGAGTAAACTACTTATTTTTTCCCCGTTCAAGCCTACTAGGAGGGAACCCAACAGAAAAAATTTGCCAATATTATAGAAGCAATTTTGCGTGACCTCTGGACTTAGATAACAGAATCAGGATGTTCCCTCCATTTATTTTTGAGTGCAATCGTTATGCTAACTTCCGTAACCCCTTATGGGCTTGCTCCGCTTCCGTATTGGAATAGTACCCAAGCAGCCAATATGTATCCGCCCCGCCAGTTGATGGAAAACAGTGGTGTCCCTCTAATTCCTGGCCCGCATAGAAGGAGAGAACATGAAGCACCTTCTTATGCTTTGTTTGGAGGCAAGCTTGGTGCCGTTATTGCGTCCGCAATCGTGTTACCGGCTTTAGGCGTTGCGAAAGCTTATAGCAACCAAAAACCTACAAGTCGCTTCGCAAGAATGCTCCACAATCAGAAATATCCTGTTTTATTTATAGCGGCTTTAGCAACTCCGGCCATTGGATTTTTACAGGGCTGGCTCGCAGGCGGACTCTATGGATTTATGAAAGCTGTCGGCAAGGCTGAAGGCGAAGAGTAAAAGAGCTATACAGTCGCAACTTTTTGGATTTAGGGACTTAATGCGTATACCCATTCGAGTATAGGTCCAATTAATAGTGCTTATATCAAGGCTACCAGACCTATAACACCATATACTTATACGCTTTCACCTTTTCAACACTCGGGTATCCCCACTAAACATTGCCAAACATTTTTTATTCCTCAACAGGATTTTATTCCGCTTATGCAAGTTCTATTTCCTTCCGTCGCACCACATCAAGCCAAAATACCGTCAAAGCTCTCTTCGCCTGCATTCGGCAGGACCGTAAGCAATTTTAATACAAACCCTATTTCTAACTCAGACGCTTTTCAAACAAGCAAAATCTCAAACAAAGCGAATACAAAGCTGAAAACGTCTCCCCTTCTAAGCTACCAGAAGATAGAAACGCGCCATGATGCCATTTTAGGAGATATCCAAGTCTATCGCTTTTCCAATGGTTTGACCTTTTATGGATTGCAAAAGAAGGACATCCCCTTAGTTTCTTTCGGGGATCTGTATCATACCGGATCAGGCATTGAAAAAGTGTGGAACGACGGGGCGGCTCATATCCTGGAGCATATGATTTTTAAAGGTACCAAAGACATTAAGCCGGGTGAGTATAGCCGAAAGCTTGAAAACATGGGCGCTTATGATAACGCCACAACGGATCGAGACTATACCTTCTATTTAATTAATAAAATTCCCAAAGAACATTTAGCAGACGCCATTAAACTTCAAGGCAGTGTTCTTGCACGTCCTCTGGTTGATGCCCAGGAATTAGAGAAAGAAAAAGGCGCAATATTAGAGGAATTCAATCGCTTCTATAACAACAAAGACTATAAAGCTATAGATGCTATCCAAGAAGCCGTTTGGCCAGATCACACCTATGGCCGTAAGCATTTTGGGCTCGGCCCCAAAGAAAACATTAAAGCTTTAACCCGTGAAGAACTTCTGGATTTCTACGGAAAGCACTATGGTCCCGAGAACCATACTGTTATTGCCGTAGGTGACTTTGATTTAAAAAGCACCCTGAATAATATCGCACAACACTATAATCACTCTTTCCCTCCCAATGGAGAAGAATTTCCAAAAAATCTTGGGAAAGCTGATTACAGCCATCGAGAAACACCCTTTAAACTCCACCCCAGTCCTAAAGAAAACAATCTTTACGATGAAGAGATGAAGACGGCCTTGCATATGCAAGGTGTGGAAGGCCCTCGAGCCGGTTCACCTAAAGCCATTCGGGAATCCGTAGCCTTAGATATGCTTAGCGACATTTTAGGCGGTGGCCAAAGCTCACGACTTCATCAACAACTGGTTGAGAAAGAACAACTAGCAAGCAGTGTTTCCATGTCTTTCGATCATCGAAAAGAACGGTCGGCTATTTTTATTAATGCCCAAGCAGACCCTAAAAATATGGACAAAGTGCGTCAAATTATTCAAGAACACCTTAAAAAAGCACAAAATACTCTTGTCACTCAAAAAGAGCTCGACAAAACCATCACCCAAAATGAAAGCGCACTCGCTGGCGTTTCGGAAAGAACTCCCAACTTATTATTCAGTCTTGCACAAACGCTTGGCACCCATACTTTGGACCAAAGCTATAGCAAGCACTTAGATCTGGTTCGCAGCATTACACCAGATGAACTTCAACAAGTGGCCCGCGATTACTTATCTCCAGATAAAATGAAGCATGTAAACCTTTTACCTAAGGCTATTAAATTCGGACAAACTGCTCCGCAGAGCTCCGTAATGAATAACTCGACCCAAGCCAACCCGTCTGCTTTACGCTTTGGCCGCGCAGTCCCAATACCCCCACCTGAAAGCCTACTGGACCACTCACAGATCCTAAAGGATGGCTCTGAGTTGATTGTGCGCCATAAGCCCGGCCATTTAAGAACCGCTATTTCTGTCCAGGTAAAAGGTGGCAATAAGGCAGATCCTGAAGGCTTATCCGGACTAAACGATTATTTGACTGCTTTGATGCTCCGAGGAACAAAAAACTTATCGGCTACTGAGATTCAGCATCGCTTAGAGGATAAAGGAATTTCTTTGGGAGTCAGTAGCGGTGAAAATGCGACAACCCTTCATATGAGCGGTTTAACCAAGCATAAAGATGAAATGGTTAATCTGTTCTCCGATATTATCAATAACCCAGCTTTTGAGAAAAAAGAACTTGATTTCAATAAAAAGCAAATGCGGGAAAACTACCAATCCAGTCTGGACTTAGCTCCAAAGACCACCTTAAATCAAATTCTATATGAAACTCGCTTTTCAGAAGGTCATCCTTATGGAATTACGGCTAATCGTTTAATTCAAAAGGCTGAAAAATTCACACCCGAAAACATTCGTCAAAGTTATCAGCAATTATTCAAGAAACCCAACATCACCATTTCAACATCGGGTGGCTTATCTGAAGAAGAGGCACTAAAAGCGTCACAAAAGATTTTGGGTAAACTTCCTACCTCTTCTGAAGTTTTACAAGGTAAGATCGTCACGGCTGCACGCGAAAAAATGGAACAAATAGAGCTAAAACGACTCTGGGACGCACCTTCCGCAAGGCATCCTGACAGACCCGCAATGGAACTTTTGAATTCCATTTTGAATGGTTCTCAAGGAAGACTTTATAAGCGCTTCCGTGAATATGAGCACTCGTTAGCCTACGCCGTTTACACTCAATATTCACCCGGCATGAGGAATGGAAGCTTATCCTTCTATGTAGGAACTGATCCGAAAAATACGACAAAAGTGCAAACGGTCCTTCAGGAAGAGCTTAATAAGCTAATGAACGAACCACCTTCCAAAGAAGAGATGGATCGCGCAAAAGAACAGTACAAAACAGACTATTTGGACGACATGGAAACCAATGATGCCATCAGCAGCTATTTAAGTTCTCACCACGCTTTAGGTACCGATAGCATGGAAGAAGGTTTAGCCAAATTGGCACGAGTAACACCCAAGCATGTCCAGGCTGTTGCACGAAAATACCTACGCCAGCCCTCTATCACGGCAGTCGTTGCTCCGAAAGCCATCCTTAAAGAGCATGGGTTACCCGATCCCATTCAGGTTGGCCTTCCAGCAAAAAAAGCATAGCCACATTTAGACAACTAAGCAAAATTGAATGCCCAAATTGAATCTATTGTGAAAAGGCTCAAGAAATTCTTGAGCCTTTTAAAATTATAAATGTCCGGCGCTTGAACCGACAGCGACACCCGTATTACTGGGTAAGCGGCGAACCAGCAAGGAATTGCTGACACCCACCTTGCCAGACGATGGGAAGTTAACGGTTTCACCATTAATCGCCATCTGGGTAGAACTTCCACCGTCCAGGTTCATCGCTTCAACAGCACCCAGTTTCGTCATAAGACGGGAAAGCTCAGGCAGTGTCATACCGACAGAGACATGCGGACGACGACCATCAACAGTCACCAGTAATAACTTTCCAGTACGCGTAATACCGGCAGCGGTTCTGGGTTCACGAGTTCCCAAGCTACGGGTTGAAAAGTGCTGCGCTGTTACATCGATGTAAGAATAGCCATTGCGAACCAGCCACGGGCCACCACTAATGGCTTGGCGCATATTAGACCAGTCTGGCGTAGTATAAACCCCGACTTTTACAGGAAAGCCAACGGGTTGTGATGCTAACCAAAGCATTTGAGGCGTATTAGGACCCGAAATGACCAAGCCATCTTTAGGGATTTCTAAAGAGGCGGTGGTTGAAATCGCTGTAATGCGGTTTTGACGCAATTGAATTTGAAAACCATGGCTGGGTACTTTAGGGGCCATAGCTCCCCAACGGCCCGTATAAACAACGGTTTCTGTGGGGCGAATACGAGGCTGGTTCACGTTATGAACCGGCATTTTAACCGTATGACCCATTCCATCGGAAGCGGCAATATCACCAACCAGGCGCACCTGAGCCATACTGAGGCTGTTATCCGTTCCAATACCCAATGCAACTCGGTTATAGATAGGACCTGAGATCAACTCTTGGTTAATCATTAGAATACCCAAAGGCATGCCGGTATCGGGTTTAAAGAATGATCCATTAATACCGGCAAGTGCCTGATGGCTCGCCACGATTTTACTAACACTGGCTTTGCCACCTAAACGATCCACAGCCAAGGCTGGGCGAATTTCAACTTCAGGATTTCTCGGATCGATTTCCAGAACATGCACATGAACAGGACCACCACTGGTCTTTTCCAAAACACCCATGTGCCGTAAACCGGGTCCAATAGACCGAGCAGAGGATAAACGATCGTAATCGTGAGGAATATCAATGATCAAGCGATTCAAACCGGCTCGAACAACGGCGCTTCCTTTAAGGGTCCGCTTCACAATGATGCGAACCTGTCCCTCTTTGTTTTCTACAAAAACCTTAGAGAGGTTAGGCCAGGTGAAAAACCGTTGTACATGACCCATATCCCCTAAGCCGGGCATGGAGCCAGAAAAGCTAACGGACATCGGCTTATCAGGAGTATCTTCAATTTTGAGTTCTGAGGGTGGCTTATCCCAGGAAACGATTAAACGCGTTGCATCGCCAACTTCCTCAACCATTAAAGGTTGAACATGGCCTGCAGGCATTCCCAAAGCCAGTGCCCGTGAATCACCACTATTCCATGTCGCTGAGACAACCCAGGCAACAAATGCCAAAGCAAGTGCAGCCTTAAACCACGAGGGAGCTGTCTTTTGAGGCTTTGAATTGTCGATACGCGGCTTGCTCAAGCGGTCGTCCTTATCAATAATCGTGTGAAGGAGTCGATCGTATAAAACAGAGAAAAAAGGTCAGCTAACACTCGGAAATTGAAGAATCATCTAGCAGATCAATGGGTCATACATACTGAAAGCGTGCCATAACCGTGGCCCCTGTTTGATTTGGTTAAAGCCCTTTGCCTTGACCCTAAAATAGTCGAAGAAACTCATCGATTAAGCTTTTGAAAACGATACGCTTTATATCAGTATAGCGAATCTTCAAACGCCTTTCAATTGCCTCCTTCACCCGAATGAGGAACAGATCCTTAAACTTTCTCACCCACTGTGAAAACTATTTCTATGAGTCGTTAGCCACTGTTCGGCTTCTTCCTTACAAGTCACTTCGGACAATTGTTGGGCTTCCTGAAGGGCATCTAAAGCTTTCTTTACAATGGGACCCGGCTCACAGCCTAATATACGCATGATATCCTTACCGCCCAGCAAGCGGGGTGCGCTTAAAACCGATTTTTCATCCAGATAGTTCTGCATCAACCAAAGATGCGCCTCATGGCTCTTCTGCAACACCTCTTCCGTGAGCCATTCACCGCAACTGCTATGGCGATCGGCAAGCGCTAGCATCGTGACATCCAGCGTGGCATCTCCTAGGCGGCGATAATAACGAAGAACGGAGCGTCTTAATGAGTCCGGCCCGAACTGACAGGGGTATAAATGCCAGCGAATCAACAGTTTAACGTGTTCACGCACATCATTGCTCACCTTTAGCTTTCGCAGCCAGGGCTCAGCCATTTTTTCACCGACTTCTTCGTGTCGGTAAAACGTAAGGCGGGTTCCATGAACTGCATCATCCCGAGTTCCCATCGTGGCGGGCTTACCAATATCGTGCAATAAACTCCCCAGCTTCACGAGGCCCATTCGGGTTACCACAGGACTAAAATCGGCATTCAGCCAGCCTTGTGCTTCTTGAGGGCAATCTGCAATCAAGCACTCCGCTTGGCGAACCAGCTCCATGGTATGGTCAAACAGTCCCAGATGGTGAAAGCCACTGGCGCCAATGTTTTTCATCGGTGTGAGATCGGGAATCAGCACTTCCAGAAGACCTGTTTCAGCCATGCTTTGGAGGTAGGGGAAGCACGGGTCACAACTCAACAAACGAAATAGCTCGTATTGAATGCGTTCAGGAGCCACTTTCCAGAGCATTTCTTTATGCAAACTCACTAAACGCAGCGTTTCTGCATCAATTTCTTTAGCCTGGACGCCTGCCCCAATGCGGAAGACACGCAATAAACGCAACGGATCGTCTATTAAATTCGCTTCGCTCAGCAATTGAATCTTCAAAGCGGCTAAGTCGGCTAAGCCGCCATACGGATCGAGAAGAGCCCGGGTTTGCAAATCCAGCGCCATCGCATTAATCGTGAGATCGCGTCGTGCCAGGTCAACGTCAATCGAATTTTCAAGGGTATCGGCTAAATCCAGCTGGAGGCCATCTTTGAAAACAACTCGATGAATCCCAAATACGGGATCTAACGACACCAAATGTCCCTTTAAATCATCAGCAAGCTGTTGCGCAATGGCATACGCCGAACAATCGACTAAAGCAAAGTCCAAATCCAGCGGTAGCTTGCCCGTTCTCAGAAAATCACGGATAGCACCGCCGATAAGCCACACCTTCCCACCGGAAGCTTTTACAGCAGAAAGCACTTGTATAACCCACTGCGACTCTAGCACAGGTTGAAAATTAAAGGACTGAGCATCCTGCTTGAGCATTAAGCATCCCAACATTCATAAACAACCGCAGCCATAGCCGCCATAGCCGCTGTATCACTCCGCAAAATACGAGCGCCTAAGCTCGCGAAATGGAATCCCATTTGCTGGAATTGTTTCGCCTCTGTGTCACTCCAACCACCCTCAGGCCCAATCGCAATCATAATGGGGGTAGAGTCAGAGCGGTGCTCCTTTAAAATTTGTTTTAGAACCGTGCGATCCTCGCCTCGCTCCATGAGCAAAATTTTCAAGGCATCAGGGTACGGTTGAAGAACAGATTCAATCTCTGCAACGCCTAGAAAGACATTTTCGAGCTTAGGAATAAAGAGCCCTTCCGATTGTTCCGCCGCCATTTGCAGAATATCGTGCCAACGTCCTTTTTTCTTCTCAATATCTTTTCGCTCCAAGCGAACAATGGAACGTTCAGAACTCACCGGCCAAATTGAACGAACACCTAATTCGGTACAGCGCTGCAAAAGCGGGTCCCAACGTTGTTCTTTAATCAGCGCTGCAATCAGAATCACATTCGGCAACTGGTCGGCCGCTGTCGGCATAATGGATTCCAGGCTTAAGTGCAACTCATTACGCGAGCTGGATTGAACCTTGGCCACATAGGCTTTTTCCTGGATTGGATCAGTTAGAACCAGCTTTTCGCCTTGCTTCACCCGACAAACCGTTACCAAGTGATGAAGAATGTCAGCATCCGCAATCTGAAAGTCATTGGGGAGTTGCTCTGCTACGGATGGAGGCAAGGGGACAAAAAAGCGCCGGGCCTGCTGAGAAGTCGCGTCTTTCTTTATCACCCGTTGTATTTTCCTCTTAAGGCATACCAATCATTTTGCTTAAAGCGTTGAATATCGGTAAAGCCTGCTTTTTCCATTTGCGCTTCAATATCCGGAACAGAACGTTCAATTAAACCACTGGCAAGCAATAAACCACCCTTGTTTAAGCGAATCAGGATATCATCCCAAAGCTCTAAAATGACCGGCGCAATGATGTTAACGAGGATAATGCTGTACTTGGTTTGGCAAATCTCACCTAAAGGCGTATCCGAAAAATCAATCACAGAATCCACGCCATTTAATTTGGCATTTTTACGGGCCGTTTCAACAGCCAGCGAATCGTTATCCAAACCACGAATATCCCGACAGCCCAATTTTGCAGCATCAATGGCCAAGATTCCAGAACCTGTACCGATATCCATCACATTGCATTGTGACAGATCGACCTCTGCGGCTACTTTTTCAAACACTTCCAACATCAATCGTGTTGTTTCATGAGTCCCTGTGCCGAAAGCATTTTCAGGATCCAGTAAAATAACGCGCTCTTGCTCATTCTTCGGTACATAGTTTTCCCAGGTAGGAACAATAACAAGGTTCTCTGTCACTTGGGTCGGATGCCAATGCTTTTTCCAATGGTCCACCCAATCCGCATCCTGAATAACACGCTTTTCCTCAAGCTTGCAGACTTTAGCCAGCTTTGGATTATCACTCAGCAAAGCCTGGAGCAAAGCTTCAGCATCATCGCCCGTCATCAAAACCGTTACCCCAGAGATATCCGCCTGGATAATTTGATCAGTTTCCGCATTGGCACGATACAGTTCGCTCACGCTTTGCACGTTCGGCAAAGTCCAAATGAGCTCTTGAATGTAACTCGCAAGCACAGGGGGGCAGGTGATGTTGAACTGCCATAGGACAGGCATGGAAAGTATTGTCATAGAGAGCGCTCGCAGGTTCTTAAACTAGGGTATTTGTGTTACAGTACAACGACAATTTAGCTTTTTCAAACCCTCGATTTTATCCACGTTTCTCCAGGTTTCTGAGAATGGTTTAATCCTTTTCTAGCAACGATTTACCGACATAAAATCGTTTTAATTTCTAAAAAGTAAACACAAAACAGGAGCAATCTTCCAATGCCTAAACCGGCTGCAAACCTCGACAAACTCCCACCTTATCTGTTTGCTGAAATTGACCGCAAAATCGCTGATGCTCGCTCAAAAGGCGTTGATATCATCAGCCTGGGTGTTGGCGATCCCGATCTTCCTACCCCCGCACCGATTGTAAAAGCAATGCAAGAAGCCGTTGCTGTACCTGCTAACCACAACTACCCTCCTTACCATGGTACTGAAGAATTCCGTAACGCTGTTAAAGAGTGGATGAAAACTCGCTTTGACGTTTCCATTGATGCAGCATCAGAAGCTTTATCCCTCATTGGCTCCAAAGAAGGCTTGGCTCACCTAATTCTGGCCTATGTTAATCCTGGTGATGTTGTTCTTTGCCCCTCTCCTGGCTACCCCGTATACAACAACTACACCTTGCTGTGCCACGGTGAACCTTACACAGTTCCTTTAGAAGCTTCCAACAAGTTCTTACCCGATGTTGATGCCATTCCTGCTGATATCGCAAAACGCGCTAAGTTGTTCTTTTTGAACTACCCCAACAACCCCACTGGCGCCATTATTGATGAAGCCAGCATTGCAAAAATCGTTGAATTCTGCCGTAAAAACGACATTTTGCTCTGCCACGACAATGCTTATTCTGAAATGACCTTCGATAACTATAAAGCGCCTAGCTTTTTATCTAGGCCCGGTGCAAAAGATGTTTGTATCGAACTGTTCAGCTTAAGCAAAATGTACAACATGACTGGCTGGCGGGTCGGCTTTGCAGTTGGCAATCCTGATGCTATTAAAGCCCTCGGCACAGTTAAAAACAACACGGATAGCGGCGTTTTCAAAGCGATTCAACACGCCTCAGCGGTTGGATTGTCTCAATCTGCGTCCTTGACCAAAGACCTTAACTCTATTTACGCCCGCCGTCGCGACATTATGGTTGAAGGACTCAAAAAACTCGGTTGGCCTGTTGAACCAAACGAAGCAACCTTCTACATGTGGCTTCCAGTCCCTGCTGGAATGACCAGTGTTGAGTTCGTTGGCATTATGCTTGATAAATGCGGTGTGGTTGTCCCTCCTGGAACTGGCTACGGCTCCAAAGGCGAAGGATTCTTCCGTATCGCCTTGACTGTGCCTGATGATCGATTGAAAGAAGTTCTCTCCCGTATGGAAAAATCGGGTGTCACCTTTAACGCAAAACAAGCTTGCGCCGCAGGTTAAATACCCCTTTTACAGCCTCACACAAAGACTCTCCTTATACATAAGGAGAGTCTTTGTATATACGGATGACGTGGCAACACAAAAACCATAACGCCTGTTTTTATACACCTATATGGGTAAATAGTATTTGTGCAATGGGGAAGGGAATTCAACCATGTCGGCAGGCAACGTTACTGCGCCTAATAATTCGCAGTCTCAATTCATCAGCAGTTTAAATGACGAGCAAAAAACAAAATTTCAACAAGGGAAAAAAGATGCTGAAGCCTTACATAAGACTTTTGCAGGGGATGCTGATGGCGCCAAAAAAGAACAGGCCTTCGCGGACGCCATGAAGGAAAAAAATCCTATGAAAAAAATGAAGGCGCTTCATGACTTTGAAAAGAGCTTAAATCCCGAAGAGAAAAAAGCGTTGGATAAAATGAAAGACGATCATAAAAACTTCAATAATTCGCTCAGCAAAGAACAAAAAGACAAAGAGAAAGAGCTGGGCAAACAAACTATGGAAAGCGGTCACGCCGGGCTTGGCGGCGTCTTCGACTTGAATTCATAAACACTTGCCAATCTAGAGGTTTTAAGAGACAAGCACCTTAATCTCTTAAATCTCGAATTTTAGGCGAAATACTCGATGGCTTATCAGGCTCTACCTTCGGAGGTGGGGCCTGTTTAGCTTTGGATTCCGCTGGTGGAAGAGTTGCAGGTGCAGTTTTAACATGGCTTAAAGCAGCCCGAATGTCTCGTTGTGCTTTTTCTCTTATCTTCCCCGATTTAGCAGATTTAGCAACAGGTGCGTGCGCTGCTGAGCGTTGACGCAATTTCGCCTTACTTTTTCCTGAGGCTTTAAGATGACGAGCTGTTAGCGCTTTTTTACCGACAACATGTCCTGGGCTCAACAAAGAATCGATACCATAGTAAAAACCACTTTGCCCCCAGCTCAGTGTGATATGAATCGCAAGGAAAGCGAGGTTGATCCCAAGCGCATCGATTCCCATATGCTGGGTAGCCAATAAAAAATTAGTATTCAGCAGAAGCCCCAACAAACTGCCATAGCGAACCCAACCGCCTAGAATATAGCTAAGCCCGATAAAAAGTTCAGAAAACGTGACCAATCGAGTAAAGAATACCGCATTCGGGAGAACAACAGTTTCCAGAAAAGCTTGGTACACAGGCTGAGGATGATGCTCCGCCCAAGTGCGAACCGATAATGTTAGAACATCGGCCATATGCGGATTATTAAACTTTGCCAGCCCAAGATAAAGAAAGAAAATACCTGAGACGACTCGCAAGAAGGCAAGTGCCTGAAATTCTCGAGGGACTTGTACAAAGCGCTGGAACACACGATTTATTATTGTCATAAGGATGGAAGGCGCAGGCTTATGGTATTCATGAAGGTTGGTAAAGGCCTTTATTATACGTGATAAATTAGCGTATCATGACAGCTTACAGTCATTCCAGGAATCAATGATAAGTTCTACAGACACATGGCATTTTCACACAAACGGCTCTTCTTACTACCTCTCGACAGTCGCCCGGTTTGCTACGATCTCCCCAAGCGCCTGGCAAGGGTTGCAGGCTTGGAGTTGAATCTCCCATCTGCTAATTTACTCGGGAAGTTAAAAACGCCGGCAAACCTCAAGAGCTTGTCTCGTTGGGTTAAGAATCATCTTTTTGAAAATGATCCCGTCATCGTTGCATTAGACACCGTCGCGTACGGTGGCTTGATTTCTTCTCGGGTCAATATCGATTCTCTCGATATCCTGAAAGATCGCGTAAACTCCTTTTTCCGGCAAATCAAAGCTGATGCCTGTTTCGGGTTTTCGGCTATTTTACGGATCCCTAGCTATAACGGTGCGGAAGAAGAGCCGGAATATTGGGCCACTCATGGGAAAGCGCTTTACAACTATTCGGCAGCACTTCATGAGAATGGAGAAGCGCCCTCTCCATTCGGTGTTCCCATCGTTATCGTCAATGATTTTTCAGACCGCAGAGCGAAGAATCATGCCTTAAATTTATCCTATTTAAAATGCCTGGATGACGGCAGATTAAACTACCTGACCTACTGCCAAGATGACACGGGTGCCTTTGGCTTAAACGTTCAAGAAGCACAAGCCTTAAAAAATGCGATTTTATCCAGTGGTTACGACACGCTTGCTCATGTTCAAACGGGTGCAGACGAGGTTGCAGCATGCATGCTCGCGCGCTGGTTAACCAGTCAGGAAGAAACCCCTCTCAAAATTTTTCCTATTTATACCCACGATGATGCCAGGCACTTAACCGCTCGTTTTGATGGCTTGCCCATAGAACGCGTTGTAAATCAGGCCATTGCCTCCTGTGGTGCAGAATTGGCCAGCTCCAAAAAAGAGGCTGATTTATGCCTTCTGGTTCATACACCCGCCTCTTTGCAGGGGGATCATTGTGAAAAAATCAACGCCCAACTCAATAAAGAACAATTTGAGATTGCTCAAGCCGCCCTATCTGAAAACATCGACACACAGACCCTAAAGCTTGCCATTGCTGATGTCGCCTACGCCAATGGAGGCGATCCCAAACTCCTGGAAATGATGATTTCCCGTTTTCAAGATTGGCGTAACCTGTATGGCTACGCTGCGTGGAACACACCCGGGAATACAATTGGTACAGCTGTTTCGATGGGTATTATCCGCATCATTGCAGAAAAACAAAACTCTTTTGACAGTGATGAATTTCACCGCCTCCTTTTGATTCGCCTTGCGGACGACTGGCTCTACCAAGCCGATGTACGCCACTTAGTGCGTCAACAAGACCCTGCGAAACAGTTAGATGAAGGCTTACTGAATGCCCTTATGGTAGACGGCATTAGCTTAATCAAAAGTCGGTTAAGCCTTGAGAATGAATCTGTTGAATGCAGTTATCCATGTGAGCGAACTTTCGAGATTAAAGTAGGCCTGCGATGAATTCCGAACAATCCTCAAACGAAGCAAGCTTGTGGTCTTTCAAAGACATTGCCGGACTCTCTCAACGCAAAAATCGCGATGAAAGCCACTGCATGCTGGTAGAAGGCAAACACCCAATCGAAGAGGCTTTAAAAGCCAAATTACCGCTACATCAAGCCTTTGTTTTGGAAGGTGCAAACGAAAATAGCCTGCCCGCTATGTTGTGCCCTATTGATCCCCAAGAAGTTGACTCTAAAACTATGTCTCGCTTGGCAGATGCACAATCACCACCACCGTGTCTTGCCGTTTTTAGTCAGCCTGAAGTTTTAAACAGCAAAGCCCTTAAAGGGATTGAAGGCCTGATTGTCGTTTTAGACGAAGTTCAGGACCCTGGCAATTTGGGAACCCTGATCCGTTCATCGGTTGCATTTGGTGCTTCAGCCGTTGTTTTACTAGGCAATATAGTCGACAGCTACAGCCCCAAAGTAATTCGAGCCTCAGCAGGCCTACAGTTTGCCGTACCTATCTTTAAAATGTCACATCAAGCCTTTGTGGAGATTGCCAACGAGACTAAGACCCCGGTTTATATCACCTCCAGTCATGTTGAAGAGACTCTCTATAGCGTTAATTTTCAAAAAAATTGCTATATCGTATTGGGCAACGAAGGAAATGGCATTAACCCGGAATTTGCAGAAAACTTACCCCATGCTCAATACATTACAATTCCTATGAATCCTCGTGTTGAGTCTCTAAATGTGGCTATTTGCGGCTCAATTATATTAGCTTTCGCTGCCGCACAACAGAACTTAAGCACCCAGGAGCTGCCACCCCTGTGACCAATTGGCAAGATCCTAAATTTTTTGAAAGTTCAGATCCAGTCCAATCTGCTGATTCAGAGCTTACACCTTCAATGAGTCCAACAAATCCGACTCTGTCTCAGGAGGTAGAAAGCTTTATTGATACTGCATCAGCCACTATTCAGGGAATGACGCTGGTTGAACATATCGCAGAACTAAGAACACGGATTCTTTTATCGGTAGCCACATTAGCAATCGCGGTTTGTGCAGGCTATTACTGCGCGGAACCTGTAATCGAACGTTTAAAAATTCTGGCTCCTAAAAATACCCTCTTTATTCAAATTACTATGGGAGAAGCGTTAATGACAACGCTTTCTCTTTCTTTGTACATTGGGCTAGCACTGGCAGCCCCTGTAATTCTTTATCACGTTTTACGCTTCATTAAGCCAGGCTTACTTCCGCGCGAACAAGGTATCCTGACATGGGCTGTTGCAGGTGGGAGCGTTCTTTTTATCCTGGGTGTCTTTTTTGCCTACTACTTTGTTCTCGGTCCCGCCATTGAATGCTTACTAATGTTTGGCAACAATGTGGCCATACCCTCACTCAGTATTAGAGAATTCATCGGTTTTAGTACGGCCTTACTCTTCGTAACAGGCTTAATGTTTGAACTTCCGATGGTATTATTTCTCTTATCCTTTACAGGTTTAATCAGCTCCGAAAAACTGATTAAGGAGTGGCGATACGCAACCATCGCAATTTTTATTGTTGCAGCTATCGTTACGCCAACTCAGGATCCTCTGACCATGAGCATTGTTGGAGGTGCCATGGTAGGACTTTATCTGATAAGCATAATCCCAATCCGATTATGTGGTCGCTAAACGGGTATTTTTCCAGTATTTATTGTCAAATTCACCTTTAATCCCTTCTCTACTAAGTTAGGATTACCTTTTTGCCATGATCCGATTCTCTTCTGCCTTACCCTTACAAATATTCGTACTAGGCCCAACAGGCGAATTGCAAAATACCAATACCTTATCGGGCGAGAGAAATACGGACGCCATTGTCGCTTCAATTCGTCCACAATTGAAAGCGCTTTCATTCAACACCCGATATCCGGCAGGGGAAATCTCAAAAACACCCTTTCAAAAATTGAAAGACGACCCTTATTATGTATCCGGGATGATTGATGCCGATGTTTTTCATAAACAACAAAAAACGTATCCTATCTTACTGACAGGGCCACAAGCTCTGCACCATATTGTTAAAACGGAAGCCGAAAACCTCTTAGAAAACTCTCCAAAACAGATGCCTGGGCCTGCAACTCGTATTTTTGTGAATCACGCACTCGGACATAACTGCTTCCACGAAGCCGTTGCAGGAAACGGTGGAGAAGTAGCACAAATGGTCGTTATGCCCAATAAAAATCCTCAGCAAGCAAGAGAAATACCCTGGCTAGTGGCCTCAATCCGTTATCCTGTCGCTTCTACAGAAACAGCTCCTGTAGGCAGCAAATCTTCCCTCAATGTAAATACCTGATTTGATAGCGTACGGCAACATCTTTGCTTATTTGTGTAATCTTTACGGTTTCTTTGCGCGAAAAACTTGTAGGTTCAGTAGGGCTTATGCTAACTTAAACTTACGCTTTCGCGATGGACACGAGTTAGCTTTAAAAAGCTTGTGAATGGAGCGGTGTCCGAGTGGTTTAAGGTGCAGACCTGGAAAGTCTGTGTTGGCTTATACCCAACCGAGAGTTCGAATCTCTCCCGCTCCGCCATTTAATGATGGTTTGACAGTTAGTTTTGTAAAAATAGATACAGAACCCTAGTTTTTCCATTAATCTTCGTCCATATAGTTCTGAAAACGTTTTGGCAATTAAGGGCTCCTCATACGAGGTTTATAATCACGTCTTTGTAGGTTGGCTAAATAGCAGTCTTACTTTAGCTATACCCAGTTTACGGTTATCATAAAAGACGCTCACTCCATCAAAATGACTTCTTTTTCGATTGTTCAAATTCTCTAAAAAAGAGAAATAAGTATGCTGAGACAGCAGATTACTTATCTTTTATTTTCGCGCTTTGCTTTAAGGCTTTTAAAAAGGATTTCACCTGTCTTATGTCGCTACAACAAGAGCAAAATCTTGACTCTGCGCCGCTAACAATCGGCGTCATTGGAGCCCTTGGAAAAATGGGAAGTGAGGCCGTTAAAACCGTTTTTAAAGAGCCTCAGCTAGAATTGGTAGGCGCTGTTACACCACGCCCTCCCACTTGCACAGTCAACACTCATTTTGGATTTACTGAGAATAAAACAGTCCATTTCAGCGCAGATGTAAAAGAAATGCTTCAAGCAGCACGGCCTGCTATCTGTGTAGAACTCACTAATCCGGAAGTAGTCTTTGAAAATGTTATGTCGATTGTCGCAGCAGGCTCTCGTCCAATTATCGGGACAACAGGCTTAACAGACGCACAAAGAAATACCATTGACCGCGCATTGCGTGAAAAAGGCTTAGGCGGAATGCTTATCCCTAACTTCGCAATTGGGGCAATTTTGATGATGAAATTTGCACAAGAAGCCTCTAAATACCTGGAGCATGCCGAAATTATTGAATTGCATCATAATAAAAAAGCGGATGCTCCTAGCGGTACAGCCTTAAAAACTGCCGCGTTAATGGCAGAAACACGTGAAAAGTTTGGATTATCGAATGCGCCTGAGAAAGAAACTTTACAAGGTGCTCGGGGTGGAGAAAGTGCTGCAGGAATAAAAATCCACAGTGTTCGCCTACCTGGCTTAGTTGCCCACCAGGAAGTTATTTTTGGAGGAACAGGACAAACCCTAACTATCCGCCACGATAGTATAGACCGTACTTCCTTTATGCCTGGTGTTGTATTAGCAATCAAAAAAGTAAGCCAACTCCATGGCTTGGTGTATGGTTTAGAACAAGTTTTGTAACAAGTGATGTAGTTCACTTCAAAAAGACTAGTCAAGGAAATAAAAAAATGATATATGTATGAAAGAAGATAATTATTCTCTGTTTGAAGGGCTGAACAGTTTTTATTAGATGCAGTCCTTATTAAGAACCATGCAAAGTCACGAGGGCTATGGTTAGTAGTATCTGTAGGTGCAACGATTTATCAGAGAGTACGTAATAATATCGTTTTGGCTATTAGATGATCAGGATATTGCTATCAGCTCTGCACCTTTATTCTTATCGTTCTTCATAATGTATAGTGTTTTCGTTAATTGATTGAAGGGCTTCTTTTTAATCAAGACCCCATGCGTCTTTTACCCCCTTCCAGCCCATTCTGATTTCCTGTGTAATTTGATTTTCCGTTGAGATTTGAGACTCATCATCAGAAGCTCTTGTCTAAGTTAGTAACAGAAGAAGTTCCAATGTTTACCAACCAATGCTCTAAATGTGGTGAAGGTTTTGAAACAAAAAACCCTAAGCGGGTAATTTGTCCAAACTGCTTATATCCTGAAGGTGCGATGGCATCTCCAAGACCTGCTGCTCCCCAAAGTTATGGAGCACCACTGCCTCAGCCAAGGCCCTTCACGCCACAGCAGCATTTTCAACCCGCTCCTTATCCTGCAGCTGCCCAGCAGCAGCGGCCTATGGGCTATAACCAACCTCGCCCTGGTTCTTACCCACAGCAACAGCAACGTCCTGGTGGATTTCAACAAAATAATCCTCAACAAAGACCTAACTTTGGCTATAACCAACAGCAACAGCGTCCTCCAGGTCAGTATGGCCCACCTCAACAAGGTCGTCCTCCGGGTCAATTTAATGGACCTCGCCCAGGTTTTGGACAACAGCAACGTCCAGGTTTTGGACCTCCACAACGTCCAGGCTTTGGACCTCCACAACGTCCAGGCTTTGGACCACCTAGAGGACAGTTTGGCCCACCACGTGGCGGTCCTGGCGGCCGTCCTGGTTTTGGCCCACCACGTGGCCCTGGTGGCCGTCCTGGTTTTGGTCCACCACGAGGAGGCCCAAAAAAGTTACTCGTTACACGCGATCAGCTCATCCAGATCGAAGCACTTTATAAGCAGTATTTGCCCTTACCGAACCCTGATGTCCACGAGATCATTGGTGAGCAAATCAACATTGCACCCAGTAAAACCTTTTTTGGGATTAATCTCGTTCGCGAAAAAATGAGACTTCCAAAACTTGAGTATCCTAAACGGAAGTTAGCAGTCACACCTGAGCAGTTAATGGCGATCGAAACGCTATACGACCCTTACCTGCCACTTCCCCCTATCGGTATTCACAAAATCATTGCCAAACAGCTCCGTATGGATGAATGGCGTGTGCACGTTGCGATTGGATTGATTAGAAAAAATCGCAATATGTCTCGATGGAATGAGGATCGTGAAGATCTGCCTCCTGAGATGAAAGAATCTCAAGAGCGTGCCAAGCTTGAGAAAGAACAACGAGAAATCATCCTGGCAGCACAACGCGCTGCAGCCCAGGAAGAAGCTAAAAACCAGCCTCCTGACGAAGAAACAAATGAAGAAGAGCAAACTACGGCTGCTGAAACGGTTCTCCCTAATACTATCCCCGAAGAGTTTGTTGAAATTGAATCTTCAGAAGATGGAGCCAGCTTAGACGATCTGTTTGCTTTAGAAGACATCATGGTGACCCCAGCTCCGGAGACGGCTCAAGAGGCCGCTTCGACGGAAGAAAGTCCATCATTTAGTGCGCCTGAAACTGTAGAAGAAATCAAGCCTAAGGCGACTCGCGGTAGAAAACCCAAAGCGGCAAGTATTACTGAAGAAACTGTAGTCGCTGCTGCAAAAGATAAAGTAGAAGAAAGCACAACAGCTGAAGTAACGCCTGTTGCGCGCCGTCGTGGACGCCCCCCTAAGGCTGCTGCAAAAGCAGACTCTTAATTAAGTGAGGCGAGTCCTGTAATTAATCCCATATCAAAAGTCTCCAGATTTAAAATTCTGGAGACTTTAGTTTTATGAGACTATTTTCCGACCTATGCACAAAGAGATAGCCAGACGCTTCAAATAAATACCTTCTAGCTAGCTCAATTGAAGGTTTTGCTTGCGAGTAAAGCCATATTGGCGGTGCTCAGGTAAATTTTCAACTATCTTGTCTTCAGTTGAATAAACGATTTTTACAGGCTCAGCTTTTGAAGCATTGGCACTAACCTGGCTAGGGAAAGCCTTTAATGTATCTTTAAGCTCCTTAAGCTTTCTCCTGCCTTCTTCATCGAGGTGATTATGAGATTGTGAGCTATGACCAGAGCTTGAAGAGGCTGTTTTTTCATAACAAACAACACAAAAATAGCCTTTACGCTCAAGTTCAGACGTTATTTTTTTACAACTTTGGCAGGGTATTTTTAATAAAGCACCCATTTTAGACAAGCGGCCTTCAAAATAGTATTTTTCTATATCCTCAACTGGAATATTCAAGCTCTTAGCAAGCCCCTCAATTTCTATGCCTCCCTCCTTAGACGTCTTCTCAAGCTCCTTATATACGCTCCTGCAGACTTCGTCGTCCTGGCTTTTACATCCAGGACAGTAGTCTGAGGCTAATCGCTGAAAGACACGTTGGCATTTTTTACAATTACTCACCGAGATTGACATACAAGCTCCAAAAGGAATAGCTATTTCTTAAGAGCAATATCGGTAGTTCTTAATATAAACTTGAAGTAAAGCACATACAGTCAACTTATACTAAAGTGTAATAAGGATTGTACCGTCTTAAAAGGCTAAATTTTAAAAACTAGTATTTTGTATATTGTGAAAATGAGGAATACTATTTAAGGTGAACTTAAAGTAAAAGATTCAATCATTCTGAATAGAGACTCAATAGAGCGCGAGAATCTACAATTGAATAAAGGCATGTTTGCAACATGAAGATTCTAATTATTGACGACATCCAAGCAAACCTTCGATTTATGGCCCGCTTGCTCGAAAAACATGGGTTCCAAGTTGTCACAGAAAGCAATCCTAGGAATGCACTCGATTTACTGAGCGACGATATTAGCTTTAGAGCCATTATTGTTGACTACATGATGCCAGAAATGAATGGCATGGAGTTTTTTGAGCAATATAAAGCATTACCACGCTTTAGGAATCTTCATGGTGGCTATATTCCTCCTTGTATCCTTATTACTGCTTGGTCTTCGGACTTCACAAGTGGTGATGCTCTCCATTTGGGTTTCTTTAAAGTCTTAAAAAAGCCATTCACCAACGAAACCTTATTGATGGTATTGGAAAATATCCGGACGGGTAACGTATTTAGAAAGAAGAATGCCTTATTCGTGAACTGTCCTAATGAACATGCCTCTAATATCCGATTACTGGGAGAAAAATTAGGCTATCAATTTTTCTTTATTGAAACACTTGAAAAAGGGATCGTCTGCTTAAAATCGGACAGCAAGATTGGTACAGTATTTTGCTATGAGAGCAATAACAGTCAAAAAGATTGCGAAAAGTTTGCTTTGGAAACAAAAGCCATTTGTCGTTATGACGATTCAGGGAACGCCATTGTCCCTTCTTTAATTCTCGTCACACCCCATCCTACAGAAATAACAAATAATGCAACCTGGGATAAAATTGTCGCTGAAACAGCAGATTATCGCAGCTTAGCAATATTAATGCATGAGTTACAGGATAAGAATAACGATGGACAAATCGATAATCCTCGCCAAATGGTTGTTGTTTTAGGTGATATTGGAATTAATGTCTTTTTTCTTGAAAAGACATTAAGCGAGTCAGGATATAGCTTACTCGCTGTTGACTCACCGAGTGAAGCCTACCAGCTCCTTAATTCTGATTTAGGATCCGATATTTCCCTCATTCTCAGTTCTTCGCACGTCAATGATACCTCCATTGAAGAATTCATTGCCTCCTGTCAAACCATTCGACGCACAGATGCCCTTTTTGTCGATCAAGCTCTTCCTTTTATAATTACAACTGATTTCCCAAACGATCCCATTTTCCAAAAGCTCCCAACACTTTCCTCAACACAGGTTTTCTTAAGACCGATTGATGTCCCAGCATTTAGAGGCGCCCTTGAAAGTGTTCTCGGTACTCCCTCAATGAAAGTATCGCTTTAATAGAAAACATAATTTCAAAGAGGCCCATGATGCAAAAAAAGCATCTCTATTGTGTTGTCTTTCTATGGTTAATTTTAGCCAGTTCAAGCATTCTTTATGTCCTAAACTATGATTTCACACCCAACAACATTCCAAAAATTGCATTAAAATCATCACCTTACCAGTTATACGTCTTTCTTCATCCTTACTACCCTTGTAGTAAAGCAACTTTACATGAGCTAAAAGAGCTGTTAAACAGGATTAAAAAGAACACACAAAGTATTGTAAAAACGAAAATAATCTTTTTCAAACCAGGCCAAGATATTAAAAATTGGGAAAAAAGTACTCTCTGGGAAAACGTACATCAGTTAGATGATGTAGAAGTCATTGTTGATTGGAATGGGTGGCTTAGTAAGCACTATCAAGCGACAACATCCGGTGAAACCATGCTTTTTAATAAAGAAGGGCGCCGCATGTTTGATGGTGGAATTACTATTTCTAGAGGTCACGAAGGAGACAATCCTGGGAAAGAATATATATATAGGCTGGTTGCACATAAAAAAACGAATAGGATAAACTCGCCTGTTTTTGGATGCCCTTTATTCGGAAAGACTAAACAATGACCTATACGGCTGCTCTCATGAACGAGGAAGAAGTTAGCCTATCAATTAAAAGTCGTCAAAAGGAACTCCTTTCAGAGAGGTTGCAACGGCTGTGCTCCAATACAGATAAAATGTTCTCTTACCTTTTTATTTTTCAGTGGATATTAGGAATTGTTATTGCTTATAGTATTTCTCCAAGAAGTTGGGTAGGGGAAAATAATTATATCCATTTACATTTATGGCTCGCCATTATTGGTGGAGGCCTCATTATATCGTTACCTCTTTTATTAATTTATATGCAGCCGGGAAAAGCCAGTACTCGATATTGTATTGCAGTAGCTCAAGCACTTTATAGCATTCTTCTTACTCATCTTACTGGTGGGCGAGTAGAAACACATTTTCATATTTTTGGTTCGTTGGCTTTTTTAGCAGTATACAGAGATTTTAGAACATTAATTGTCGCAACTGTTATCACAGCGGCCGATCATATCTTAAGAGGCTACTATTATCCTCAATCCATTTTCGGAATAGTATCTGGCGCCGAATGGCGCGCATTAGAGCATGTGGCCTGGATTATTTTTGAAGACATATTTTTAATTTATTCCTGCACTCAAGCTCAAAAAGGAATGATTTTAAGCGCTTCTAGTCAGGCAGAACTAGAAATAACAAAAGAAAGAGTCGATAGATTGGTTGAGCTTAGAACAAAAAACTTACGACAATTAAACATCGATTATTTAGTCGAAATTGAAAAACGAAAGCTCTCAGAAGACGCTCTTAAAGAAAAAACACAGACGCTAGATTTAGCACTTTCTCAACAGCACGCTCTTATGAATAATATTCCAGATATGGTGTGGATTAAGGATGTTAATTTAAACTATCTTCTTTGTAATAAAGCGTTTGCAAGTACAGTTGAAGCCAACCTTTCAGAAATTGAAGGAAAAAGTGATTACGATTATTGGCAAGAAGATCTGGCTGAAAGACTTCATAGCGCGGACGAAGAGGTTATTGCCTGTGGACAGATACGTGAAGATGAAGAAGAGATCGAGTGCAAGAATGGAAAGCGGCTCTGGGTCCATATTGTAAAAACACCTGTCCATGATGAAGTCACAGGAGAGGTCATTGGAACCGTTGGTATTGCTCGAGACATCTCTCAGCAACGCCTTGCAGCACAAAACCTGGAAGAAGCTTATGTTGCACTTGAAGATGCTTATGCAGCACTAGAAACTCAGCTTACTGAACGAAAAACAATTGAAAAGCAACTTGTTCAAGCTCAAAAAATGGATGCTATTGGTACCCTCACTGGTGGTATTGCCCATGACTTCAATAATATTCTTTGGATGATTTTAGGAAATAGCGAAATGCTCATGACCGAATTAGAAAGCAACGAATTTTCTCTTGAAATCGCTACCGATATTCACGGTGCCGCTTTGCGCGCAAAAGGCCTAGTTCAACAATTATTAGATTTTAGCCGTAAAAGTGAATCTGAAAAAATGATTTTTGAAGTCTCTCCGCTCATCAAAGAAACTTTAAAAATGTTGAGATCGTCCATCCCAACCAGCATTGCTCTCAATACCAATTTTGGTCCCAATTGCAGGCAAATTTACGGAGACCCCAATAAATTTCACCAAGTGATTATGAATCTTTGCACAAACGCTTATCACGCCATTGGTACAACTGGCGCAATTTCTATTTCAGTGCAAGAAAAAAATATTTCTGTAGAAGACACTAAAGAATCCGTGTTTAAAAAAGCTGGCAATTTCTTATTAATTGAAGTCATGGATACCGGCTGCGGCATGTCCGCAGAAACAATTGAACGAATTTTTGAACCCTTTTTCACCACGAAAGAGGTAGGCGTAGGAACGGGTCTTGGTTTAGCCATGGTTCATGGAATTATTGAAGAAATGGAAGGATTTATTTCGGTTTACAGCGAGTTAGACCAAGGCACTACTTTTAGAATTTATATTCCTATCGCTCAAACTGAAACGGAAACCCATAAAACACCAGAATTTCCAGAAACAGAAGCTAAAGAGGAAGAAGTTTCCAAGCATCAACATGTAATGGTGGTTGATGATGAAGAAATGATCCGAAAAATGCTGAAAAGAACACTTGAGCAAATGGGACTTTCTGTCACAACCTTTGGGAATGGTAAAAGTGCTTTACAGGCTTTTTTAGACAACCCTTCTATTTATAACCTTATTGTCACCGATCAAACCATGCCAGAGATGGTTGGAACGGCTTTGGCTCAACATGTACGAGAAAAAAGCCAAGAAATCCCAATTATTCTTGCAACAGGAAATTCTGCGGTTATCACTGAGGAAGAATTACATCTGGCTGCACCTATTAAGATTTTGAACAAACCTATTCAAATTAGCGAGCTAAAAAATAGAATTCTGGAAGCCTTATAAGCATTAAAAAATCTCTCTAAAATGACAGAGGCAGCCTTAGCCAAACAGATTGAACGCATTCTCCCCAAATACCCATTATTATTGCTACTGGGAATTCCTATGCGATTTCCGAGAAGGAACTTAATATATCCTCCCTTCGTCCAAGTCTCAAAAAAGCCCATCGAATTAAAAATTGTAGAAGAGCTTGTAATACAATCTTGTAAGAAAAACCAGCTCAAAAAGATCGCCTTCAAAATTTTTCATCCTTAAAATATCCCTGCAATATATTCCAAGATATGAATGATTTAACACCCCATGATATAGTGAGAATCCTGTCTCTCTGGAGCCGATAAAGCGTAAAGAGACACGCATCATCATGACTCTACCAAAAGATTTTCCAACAGTATTAGAGGCTACGATCATAATGAGACACCTTAACCTTAAACAAGGCTTCGGAAAGCTTGCCCTATCAGCACTCTTAGCTTCTTTTATTGGCGTACACTATACAAGCTTTGCTGCACAAAATACGCTTTCTTCAACAAAACCCATTGTAGAAATAGTCAAACCTTTTAATATCAGCTCTCCTTTTGGTTGGAGAACCGACCCCATCAATGGTCAATCTCGCTTTCATGCGGGAGTCGACCTCCCAGCAGTAACAGGAACACCCATATTGGCTGCTCAAGGTGGCTATGTGGTTTTTAGTGGTGAGTATGGTGATTATGGACAGGCAGTTGTCATAGATCACGGCTCAAGCCTTTACACGCTCTATGGTCATAACTCAGAACGATTAGTAACCCCAGGACAATATGTCGGTGCAGGGCAGCCAATTGCTCGTGTCGGTTCTACGGGCCGTGTTACAGGCCCTCATTTACATTTTGAAGTTCACTATAACAAGCAATATCTCAATCCAACGGATTACATTGGCTCTTACTTCAAAATTCCACTCGGCCCCCTGGACATGTTACCTCCAGTCATTGCCAACAAGCCCGATAACAAAATGATTACATCCGCTTCGGTAAAACCTAGCCCATTCTCAAATACAAAAGGCGCTGAGCAAAGCAATCATTCTGCAAAAGCTTCTTCTGCAGAACAAAGCAATCATGGCTTTCTTCATGGACTTTTTCATCGCAAAGCAAAGGTTGTGCGACATGTCGATCCCAATGAACGAACGATTCCACTCTCCTGGGATACCAATGGACCTTCTTCCGTAATCAGCTGGAAAGACGCCAACGCTACACCGCCAGTTCCCGGGCATCCAAGAGTTCAAATGGTCACCGGGAATCGCATGGAAACCGTGGAATTTTAAAAAGGCTTCCCCGCTCTGCTATGCTAAGCTTTATACTGATATCAGTATAAAACCTTATATTGCTTGCTTTGGCAGCCTGAAAAATATCGAACGGGGGAATGCATTATGTCTCATCCAGCAACTCAGCGACCCGATTATTGGAGCAAAAGCGCAAACAATGAACCAAATCCAATTGGTTTAAGAGGGATTGGGTTCGTTCAATTCTCAACATCCGAACCAGACAGGATGGATCGGATCTTCAAGGCGCTGGGATGCTCTCGGTTACAGGAACGGACTAACAGAAAGCAATCCTATTACAATCAAAACGACATTCACTTTCTCGTCGATGAAGCAGAATCCGGCTTCGAGCGCGCTTTTTGCGAACAGCATGGGTCTTCTATCTGTGCGATGGGCTGGAAAGTTGATAATCCCAAAGAAGCTTTTGAAATAGCTCTATCCCGGGGTGCGAAAGCCTTTGAACCCGGTAAAATCGGTGCTGCTTCACTTACATTTCCAGCCATTTATGGGATTGGCGATAGCATTTTATACTTTGTTCCCAACTCCGAGCCTCAAAAATGGCTCCAAGAACAAAATTTTGCGCCTTTGGCCGAAAACAGTCACCATCCAGCCAGCCAGCGTGCCGATAAAGTTGAAACATTAGGATTCTCCTATATCGACCACCTTACGAACAACGTCTACAAAGGCACAATGAGTTACTGGGCAGATTTCTACAAAAACATTTTTGGCTTTACAGAAGTCCGATATTTCGACATTAAGGGCGAGCAAACGGGGCTAACCTCATTTGCTTTGCGCTCTCCCGACGGCAGTTTTTCTATTCCTATCAACCAGGGCAATGAGTCAAAATCTCAAATAGAAGAATATTTACGCGACTATCGCGGACCCGGAGTACAGCACCTTGCACTGCTAACAAATGATTTACCCGATGCCATTGAAAGGCTAAAAGCAGATTCAAGCGATCATGGAATTGAAACCTTGGACATTAAAGAAGGTTACTACGAAGAAGCATTTGCTCGCGTTCCGCAAGTGACCGAAGATCGCAATCAGCTTAAACGTTTAAACCTCTTAGTTGATGGAGATCCTGCAGGTTATTTATTACAAATTTTTAGCCGGAATCTCTTTGGTCCAATTTTCTTTGAGTTTATCCAACGTAAAAACCACCACGCTTTCGGAGAAGGAAATTTCAAGGCACTCTTCGAATCCATTGAGCGAGATCAGGCTCGTCGGGGAGTTCTTTAAGAATGAAGACCTCAAATAACAGCACACCCAGCTCAGCTCTGGAGCCAATGGAAGAAAACGCTTGGCTAGAGTGGATTAAACAAGTTTATGCTGTTGCACAGTGGGGTTTAACATACTCTAAGGATCCTTTTGAGCTTGAACGGTACGAGGCCCTAAAGAGCCTTTCCAAAGACATGATGGCTGATTTCACTCAAATCGACAAAATTCGTATTCCAGAGCTATTTGCGCATGAAGTTGGCTATGTAACTCCTAAAGTTGATATCCGGGGCGTTGTCTTTAAAGAAGATAAAATCCTGATGGTTCAAGAGCGCTGGGATGGATGTTGGTCTTTACCTGGAGGATGGGCCGATATTGGCCTAAGTCCAGCAGAAGTTGCCGCAAAAGAAGTGCTAGAAGAATCCGGCTTCATTGTAAAACCGGTTAAACTGCTCGCCGTATTGGATAAAAAGTTCTTCTCTCACCCGGTGTCTGCTTTTCATATTTATAAGCACTTTATTCTGTGTGAAATTGAGGGCGGAGAAGCTCAGACAGGCCTAGAATCGATAGGGGTAAGCTTTTTTGGACTTGATGAACTCCCACCACTATCATCTCATCGCATTACCCGGGAACAGTTAGAGCTACTTTTCCGTCACGCCAAAGAGCCAGAGCGTCCCACTGATTTTAATTAACAACTATTTCTATTATGCCTGGGTTTTATTGAGCACATGATAATGCTAAAATTCCAGGTTACAGTTACCGCTTTAATTTTAAAAACATTTTAAAGCGCTACAATCATGAGTCCTTTGGATGGTTCCCACTCATCAATCCAGCTATACAAAAGAAAATTTACGGACACTGAGCACTGAAGAGATTGTTACTCTTGCTCAATCTGAGTCTCAAGCGCTCTCTATGAGAGCCTTGGAAGAACTCGTGTACCGCCAACAGAAGCTCGTGTACATAACATTGCAGCAATTGGCACCTGAACGCAATGATATTCTTGACCTTACCCAAGAGGTCCTGCTTCGGATGTGTCGCTCCATCAAGTCTTTGCGAAACCCCAAAACCTTCAAGGCTTGGCTCAACCGTATTATTACAAATCTTTTTTATGACGAGCTTCGTAAAGCACCCCGGCAATTAAAAACCATCTCTCTGGATGAGCCTATTTTCGACCAGGAAGAGTCTAATTCAGCACCCAGCCGGGATATTCCAGATGCGCAAGCCCTTCCTGAACAAAAGGCATTGGAAGGTGAGCTTGACTTCCAAATTCAAAAAGCAATACAAAACCTGCCGGAACAATTCCGTGTCATGATCGTCTTGCGAGAAGTACAGGGTTTAAGTTATGAAGAAATCGCCGCCCTAACAGAAACCAATATCGGTACAGTAAAGTCACGCCTGGCGCGTGCACGTCTCAAGCTTCAAGAGGTCTTGGAGCCTTATCTGAGGCATTAATGCTGAAATGAATTATCTTTGCCAAACTCATATAGTATTCAATTGGCTCATGAATGCCAGCCATGCGCCCACGTATTTGGAGCGTCACTAATGGATGCTAACTACAGTCCCAATGATTGGGATATCCTTTTATCTTGTTATTTTGATGGGGAACTCTCCCCCGAAGAAGAGGCCTCTCTGTTTATTGAACTAGAGCGTTCAAACGACCTTCAGGTTCGTTTCAATAAAATGAAAACACTCCGCAATGCAGTCAATAAGACTATTGCGAATCAGACTGATATTTCTGATGCAACACCGAGTGTATGGCACTCTATTCTGGAAAAACTGAGTCAACCTTCGGAGTTCATTTCTGATGATTCAGTTAGTACAGAACTTATTAAAGAAGATTTAGCAGAAATCATCTCCGCTTATTATGATGGCGAATTAGCCCTAGACAAGATCACAGAATTCGAAACCGTTCTTTCAAACGACAAAGATGCCACCATTTTACTAAAGCACTTTGAGCAGATGCGTGAGTCAATTGGACGTGCTACTGACGCATGCCCTATCGATATCTCAGCTCAAGTTATAAAACAATTATCCAGTGAGATCTCTCACGATCAAAATTCAGAATTAGATTTTGCTCATATTGAGCTCTTGAGTGCCCATTTAGATAGCGAGCTTAAAACTCAAGAAATTATTCAGCTAAATCGCTTGATTGAGAGCTCTAGCGAGGCAAAACAGCAATTACATACCTTGAATGCTCTACACGATCTGATTCAAACCTCTCAGCAAAATACGGCCGCTCTAGTTCAGGTGGATTTATGGGAAAAGATAGAAAGCCAACTCCTAAGCGAGAGTAGAACTGCAGCTTCTACAAGTTCAAAGAAAACACAGGGTAATTTGATTCCTTTAAATAAGGCGTTATGGCTTAGCGCTCCTATGGCTGCCGCTGCAGCATTGGTGGTATTATCTTGGCCTGGACATCAATTGGATAGCCTTCTTGGAAATGAAATTTCACTTACAGATAGCGATTCCACACAAATTGCATCGGTCCCTAGATTTCACAACATGAATTTGTCGCGCCTTTCCAGCAATGGTGAATCACTACCCATGATTCCGGTTGTCCCGGTTATGAATAAGGCGCAAAATAGTAATCAGACTACTTCTTTACAAGCAAAAGTTATCTTAGTGCCTACAAAGCCAATTTTAGATGCTACAGCTCGCCAACTGGCAAGTCGTCGTGTTGGAATTAAGACCGATGCCACAACAGCCTTTAAAAATAAAACGAGTAGAAAAAAAGCTCCCTCTTCTGAAGAATACTTATTTCATGCTTTGGACGAACAGGGCTCAGGAGCCGATTTCTCTAATTTAATGAATGACTAGCGCGCTTTAACTTGTTGAAGGACATAAATTCTTGAACGCCCTCGCAAAACCTACCTCCTCTGTTTTTAAACCTCAGTTCTTCAATTTGCGCTGGGTATTTGAGCTTGTTTTAGTAGCCTTAGCATTTCTAGCAATCAACCCAATTGCTCAAGCAAAAGAAGTCCGCTGGAGTAGCCTTCACCTAACTTCCCAACAAGAAATCCGAATCAACCGATTGGAAGATCGGTGGCAAGAAACCCATACCGAAGTCAGCGCTCAAATTGACCGTGATCGAAATGAATTACGAAGCCTGCTTCCAAGCGGTGACACTCAACGTATACGCGCCATACAAAATCGTATTATTTCCAATAAAATGTATCTCATGAATGAGTCAATGAATATCTTTTTACAGAAGCGCGATTTATTATCTCCCGATCAAAGGGCACAACTTCAAAAAATGATTCCCAACTCCGCAAGTATTCATGCCCTCAGTGGAAGTAACTAACGCGAGCAGCCACAAGACTTTTACGGTTGAAGATTTTGGGCTGGCGGATTATTCAGCCATCTGGAAGTATCAAACGCAATTGGTTGAAAGTCGCTTCAATGGAACGATCCCCAATACGCTTTTAGTAGGCGAACATTCTCATATCATTACCCTGGGTCGTCAAAGCAAACCTGAAAACTATGCCAAAGCGCGATACTCAGTTCTCAACGTAGAACGGGGTGGAGATGTAACCTATCACGGACCCGGGCAAGTGGTTATTTACCCCATCATGCATCTTCAGAAAAGCCAGCGAGACTTACATAAACTGCTAAGAAACCTTGAAGAAGCAATTATCAGAAGCTTGAAAGACTTTCAGATAGAAGGCCTTCGCTTACCCGGTAAAACTGGAGTATGGGTAAAAGATCCCACAAGTTCTTTTACGAGCCAAGCTGAAGCTGATTTTTTTAAAATTGCATCAATTGGTGTGGCCGTAAAGCGCTGGGTTACTTATCACGGTTTATCGTTGAATGTTAACCCGGATATGTCCCATTATTCGCAAATTAACCCGTGCGGATTTCCAAGCAGCTGTATGACCTCAATGCAACTGTTGTTGAAAAACCCACCTTCTATATCTGCTGTAAAATTATCGCTCATCAAACATCTTTTAAATATTTTAAATTAGCGCGCTAGCAAGGGCTATATAGCAGAAGACAACGGTAAATACCTATGTACTACCGTTGTCAAAAGCATTCAATAAATTATAAGCAACCCTACTTAAGAACTGGCGTTTTCTCGCCCTTGGCTTCAGGAATCAGCTGCTCGTAGCCTTTACGACCCATCAACGCATAGGTGTATTTTTTAGCAAGTTCTACACCGGGTTGATTGAAGGTATCAATTTCAAGCAAGCAACCCGCAAAAGCAGTTTGAACTTCTAAAAGGTAAAGCAGCTGTGCAAAGTGGTAAGCATCCACTTTAGAAAGCGTAATGGTCATATTAGGACGTTGATTACCCGTCAAACAAGCCCGTGTAGACTCAAACTCAGCCTGCATTAACTTACTGAGTGGCTGACCATTCAAGTAGCTTAAATCGGGAACATCGCTAAATTGATTGGTAGGAATTTTAATGTCGGTTTCTGGCGCTAAAACATCAATGAAGGTAAAGAGCTTGTTATTAGGACCTTCGTTAAACAACTGAACCTGAGAATGCTGATCCGTTACACCAACAGCACGAACCGGTGTCGGACCAACATGGACCACGTCCCCTTTTAAGTTTTCTTTTTTACCTAAAGATTCCGCCCAAAGTTGTACAAACCAATCCGAAACCGATGCTAAACGGTAGGAGTAAGGCATGAAAACAGCGAGATCACGACCTTGCTGACAGCTCAGGTAATGGATCAAGGCGGCTTGTGCAGCTGGGTTTTCTTCCAGATTTTCGTTTTGTAAAACTTTATCGATATCCTGAATACCACGTTGAAGCTCGGAAAGAGAAATTCCGCCAAGCGCTGCAGGCAATAAACCCACTGCGGAGAATACGGAGAAACGTCCACCGACATCATCAGGAACAGGGAAGGTTTGGTAGCCTTCTTTATCTGCAACAGGACGTAACACACCCGTTTTAGCGTCCGTTACAGCAACAATTTTCTCAGCCACTTTGTCAGCAGGAAGCTTCGTTTCTAGCCAATCTTTAGCAATCATGAAGGCTGCCATTGTTTCAGCGGTTGTCCCCGATTTGGAGATAACAACGAACAATGTACGCTCTGGGTTGAGAATACTAAGAAGAGGCTGAACTTGATCCGCATCAACATTCTCAACAAAGTAGTAGCGAGGACGACCATCACGTTGCTCGTCACTCAATTGATTCCAGTAAGGGTGCAACAATGCACGCAATAAAGCATATCCACCCAAGGATGAACCACCAATGCCCAAGATCACCATATCGCTATAGCGACCTTTGACAGATTTGGCATACGCTTCGATGTCGCTGGCAAGCTGCTTGTCGTAGCCCAGATTCAACCATTTAGTCCAAGCGCCATCGGTATTCTTGGTTGCATAAGTATTTTTAATAATCGTGGCCATTTGCGAGCGATGCTCAGTCCAAACTTGCTTGAGATTCAAGCCTTGTTTAGGACCAACTTTTTGAATGTCGGTATTCTGGAAATCAATTTTCAACATAGCAGTTTAAGACCTTTCTGGTTTCAGAAAACAGAACTTATAAGCTTACTATAAGCGAAAATTGAATCCCAGCCCGTAACTTGTTTAAAAACTAACTACAGCATCTCTTCTGTCAAAGAAAATCTAAGATCGACATGGCTATTATCATGAGGGCGACGCGTTAAGCTATTGATACGAGCTACCAAACTGTCAGGAATATCTTGGCGTTGATGCTTCGTTTTTAATTCAATGAGTCCCCAATCCTGAAACAATTCCAGCAAATTACTAGGTTTTGCACCAGGCACACGCGCTAAACGAACAACCTGGGTTCCTGCAATCCAGTCTCCCAGCCTTTGCTGACGCTTTGTTTTCAAGATCATACCCAAACCTAAACCCATAGCCAAAACATCAATGACACGCATGAAATTTCTGATCAAAAGCCTTGTCAGTGAGGGGATTTCTCCAAAATTATTGACCACATGAATCCCAAGTAAAATTTTCCCGGGTGTTTTACCCTTCATAAAGACTTCACATGCTCCAAAATACAGCAGGAAAATCATCAGGGTTCCATAAAGCTGTATATTGGACATAAGGCCATCATTAAAGTTAAACGCTTGGAAACTTGCTGTAACCATCCTCAGCACAACGCAAAAAGCCATCATCACCAGCGAGTCAAAAAAGACTGCCAGTAAACGACTTCCCAAACCTGCAAAGTAGATATCCCCAGCACTGGATGGCATTTGGGTAAGTAAGAAAGGGTCTTCAAACTCAGAACTTAAGAAGGTAACGCTACGAATCTGCATCATATTAGGTAAACAAAAAGCGGAACGCTTTTGTGTAACTCCAATGTAAAGATTAACTGAAAAGATAGCCGATAACCGCCAGAGCAAACAAGATGAGCCATTTCACACCTATTGAACGCTAGCTCTTTTTTATGGCAGAACAAACCAAATTTGATATTAGTTGAAGCATATTTTCAATGCAAGGGATTGAACTCGATAGATGAAAAAAACTTTAAGCCGAAGATACAACATTGAGTCTCTTAATGCTGAGTTTATTTAAAAATCATGCTTGTTCTCATCATTATCAGTAATCGATTTTTATAATGAAGTTACAAGACAAATCTCTGATTTTTATTGGATTTAAGTTCGAGTTTATTATCATTGATGAATTTTTTTAATTTTAATAAGTTATTCAAAAATGCTTTGCAAACTCATCCAAATTTGCTATCGTTAGCCTTATTGAGTGTTTTTGTATTGTTAAAGTACCGTTTGCAAACTACAAGGTGTCAGTTCGAGTCTAAAAGCAAATTATTTTTTAAAATACTGCTTCCGTTATTGTCTGTCCATAACCACGCTCTACACTGCCGACAAGGCAGATAATCATACTGTTTGATGTTGAGGAAGGGATAAATCAATGGCTACTCTTATTGAAGGTACAAGTGGGAACGATAATTTAATCGGAACCCTCGATGCTGACTCCATTCAAGGTATGGAAGGCAACGATACGCTGACAGGCAAAATCGGGATTGATACTCTCGCGGGTGGAATTGGGAACGATACTTATGTTATCGCAGCAAGCGGGGATAGCTTCGATGCCATTGTTGAAAACCCAGATGAAGGGACAGACACTGTTAAATCGGGTATCAGTTACACCTTGGGAGACAATGTTGAAAACCTTACATTGACTGACGCCGGCAATTTAATTGGAAGCGGTAATAGCTTAAACAACGTCATCATGGGGAATTCCGGGGACAACACTCTAACGGGCTTGGGAGGTAACGATCGTTTGAGCGGTGGTGGCGGAAATGATGCCCTGTTCGGAGATGACAACACGACCTCATTTCCCTCAACAGGAACTGTTCCAGGAGATGGAGACCTTGTAAATAACCTAGGTGGCACAGCCGGTTTTGGTGAAGGTGCCCTTGCCAGAAATGATGACGACTCCAGTGGCTTTATCGATCTATCGAGTATCTTCCCGGACGGTCTAAATTTTTTCGGTACCAACTATTCAGGTTTATTTATCAACAACAATGGGAATGTCACCTTCGGCTTTCCCATCTCAACCTACACGCCTTTTGGCCTAGGCGGTAACATTGGTGTACCCATCATCGCGCCATTTTTCGCGGATGTCGACACTCGAGGTGGCGCAACGTTTGCATCACCCGGAGGGAATTCTACCGGTAGCAACGAAATTTACTATGACATCGATCCTGTTACCAAAACCTTTACAGCAACCTGGGATGATGTCGGCCACTTTGAAGCCAACAACACCCAAAAAGACGCTTTCCAAGTCAGCCTGATTAGCAGAGGGGATGGCAATTTTGATATCGCCTTTCGCTACGAAAACATCGATTGGGTCAGTGGCGATGCCAGTGGCGGAACAAACGGAGTCGGCGGTATTGCCGCAAATGCTGGCTATTCCATTGGAGATGGAAGCAATTACTATGAATTACCGGGATCCGGAAATCAGGATGCCATGCTGTCATTGGAGCAGCGCACTGGAAACACGGGTGAACCCGGGCTTTGGGTTTTTGAAGTACGCAACGGGTCAGTTATTGCTGCTGGAAATGACACACTTGACGGTGGTATCGGAGCAGATAGCCTCTATGGTGGCTTAGGTAACGATACCTATGTTGTGGATAACATCGGAGATCTCGTGCAGGAAGCCCCAAACGAAGGGATTGATTCCGTCACATCCTCAATCAGCTACACGTTAAAGGATAATGTTGAAAACCTCACTTTATTGGGTTCCGATAATTTACACGGCACCGGCAATAGCGAGGATAATAGTCTGACCGGGAACTCAGGCAGTAACATACTCAGTGGCGGTAATGGGAATAACACGCTCAATGGAATGAGTGGAAACGATTCCCTCGTAGGCGGACTGGATAACGACTTTTTTCAGTTCAGCTATGGATGGGGGCAGGATTCAATCATCGACGCCATTGGCAACAACACCGTCGACTTCAGCAATTACGACACAAGTCTCAATATTTCATTAATTGCGACCAGTGGTAATCATACGAATCATATTTCCAATACCTTGTTATGGGACGGAGAAGGCATCCAGAACATTGGGAAAGGAAACGGAAACGATGTTTTGACTGGCTCCAGTCAAAATAATATTTTAAATGCTGGTGGCGGAAACGACACGATTAATGCAGGCGATGGAAATGACACCTTAATTGGCGGAGCTGGGAATGATCGATTAATTGGCGGACTTGGAAATGATGCTTATTATGTTGACAGCGCCAACGACGCGATTATAGAAAATGCCAATGAAGGCACGGACAGTATTTTTGCAGCAGCCAGCATTGCAATGGCCAACAATGTAGAAAATGCGATATTACTGGGTGATAGTGATAACGCATGGAATATTTCGGGCAACAGTTTAAATAATACAATTATTGGAAACGCTGGAAATAACCTTCTGAGTGGCCAGGCTGGTGGCGATACCATTGCAGGCTTAACAGGAAATGACACTTTAAAGGGTGGAAGCGGCAATGATTTTTACCTCTTCAGCCTGGGTGATGGAGTCGATACAGTTGCAGACACAGATTCCACTCCGGGTAACTGGGATACAGTGCGCTTTGATGACACGATTGATAAATTTTCGCTGGGTCTTTTTATGTCCGGCGGTCAATTGCAACTCGGCAGTCAAAGTTCGAGTGATAAAATCAATATTTTGAATCAAAATACATATGCCGGACAAATTGAACAATTTACATTATCGGATGGCGAGTATTTAACGGCGGATGATGTGAGCCAGGTACTTCAAACCATGAGCAGCTATGCAACAGCAAATGGCATTAGTTTTACCAGCCTGACCGATGTCCAAAACAATGCCGATTTACTCAATATCGTTAGCAGTGCTTGGCATTTCTAATACTTAAATTAAAAAACTGATAAGCCGCCAAGTTTAAAATCTTGGCGGCTTAAAACTATCCAAGTCAGCTTATTTTATTTATGCCAAGCATTTTGAATAATTGACATTAAATTTTGATTTTGTTCAACAGCATTCAGGCTATTTAATGAAATACCCTCCTGAGCCGCATAAGAAGCCATGGTCTGGATTACCTGACTTAGATCCGCATTCGTCAAATAATTGCCACTGGCAAGCTGCAAGCGCCCAATAGTATTCATATCATTAACTGCAATGTGATCACCTACACTATTGGTATAGCCAATTTGCAAGTGGTTGTTAGCATCTTTAAACAAAGCAACCGTAGATTGTTGAATTGTATTATCGAAAGTGAAGGTATTGCTTCCCAGACTATCGGAAACCGTATCCTCGCCATCCCCTTTAGAGAATCGGTAGGAATCGTTTCCAGCACCGCCATTGAGCATATCATTTCCTTGACCGGCAATCAGAGTATCATTTCCAGCCTGACCGTAAACGGTATCATTGCCTGCATCTCCCACGAGTTGATCGTAGCCGTCACCCCCGTCGAGGCTGTCATTGCCATCACCGCCATATAACGTATCGTTGCCAGCCTGTCCATATAAACTGTCATTTCCCACATAACTGCTCATATAATCGTTGCCGTCACCGCCATAAAGACTGTCATTACCGGCACCGCCATATAGCAGATCGTTACCCGTTTGACCGTAAAGCGTGTCCTCTCCAGCATCGCCGAAGAGGATATTACTTCCACTACCGCCATTGATTAAATCATTGCCTGCAGCACCGTGAATCGTGTCATTGGCATTGCTAGCAGTCAATGTATCATTTTCGCTAGTTCCGGTTATTGATTTGGGAAACTGATCCAAAATACTTGCGACTGAAACCTGCTCACCACCAAAATTTATAGATTCAAGGCCATGTGTCAAAAGTTCATTTTTAATGGTTAGCTGATCCGTATCCGTTGGAAGGAAAGTGGCAATAAGATCGTTTCCAGAACTTCGAAATGCATAATTAAATTGTGAATAGGGCAAATAAGCCGTGTCATTTCCTTCATTTGCATTCTCGACAAGGGTTATATTATCAGGGAAGTATGAGCTACTAATCACATAATTGTCGTCTCCGGTACCTCCCAGGAAAGTTTGACCCGAGTCGACTATATTAAACGTATCATCCCCAGTGGTCCCCAGAACTTGTAATCTTCCTTCAGCCTGGAAAGGATTTAACGCGGTGTCTGCAAATTGATAGGTAAACTGATAGTTTTCAGCAAACTTGTCCGGATATGTCTCATCAGTATTACTCACTCCTTTTCCTAGCACTTGCAACTGATCGGTACTATTTTTAAAGGAGATTGTTAGGCTATCTTCGGCAATATTGGTTGTGAAAATGGCGTCTGCAGAATTGATATTTGTAAATTGAAGAACATTATCATATCGAGCTGTCGACTCGCCGGATGGGACAGCATCCTTCGGATCCGATAAGATACTATCGTGTCCGAAACCGGCACTGAATTGATACGTATCAACGCCGGCATCACCCGATAAAGTATCATTTCCCGGCCCACCAATCAACGTATCGTTGCTGGTGCCTCCATATAGAATATCGTTGCCACTACTGCCATTTAAACTATCGTCTCCGGCAGCACCATGCAACGTATCATTACCAGCATTACCGATAATCGTATCACTACCCGCAGCACCCGTTAGTGAATCATTTCCGTTACTACCCGTTAAGGATTGATTTGCAGGCAACGCATTTAAAATACTGGCAACAGAAACAGTGCTGCCATCGGAGAAATGGAGATAATCAAGTCCCTTGGTTGAAATTTCGTTTTTAGCCGTCAACCAGGTTGTACCGTTATACCGTGCAATAAAATCATTCCTGGAACTTAGAAATGTCATATCGGACTGCTTGAAATTCAAATAGGCCGTATCGCTTCCTTCATTCGCATTTTCAATAATGGTAACTCTGGACTTATTAAGGATATAAGTATCATTTCCGGTACCACCAATGAGGGTATCGTCCGAAGCATTTGCAGTCAGCGTATCGTTACCGCCATAACCATAAATCGATTCCATTGATGGCGATCCCGCCAAATTGTCGTTACCAGTAGTACCTTGAATTTGGAATCTTGATGTGACCTGTGCAAAGGTCAAATTGGTATCTGCAAACTGGAAGTTTTGAATTGAATTATTCGTTACTTGCAGCTGGTCAGTACTATTTTTGAAGGAAATTGTAAGATTGGTCGGATCACCCGTTTTATCGGCAGTAAAAATGGCATCCGTTGATTTTAAATCGGTAAATTGGAGCGTATCATTATTACTGAAATCAGATGGGGGATTATCATTTTGTAATGACCCATTAACGACATCGTGACCGAAACCCGAACTAAATCGGTAGGTGTCGTCACCATAACTCCCGTATAAAGTATCGTTCCCATGTCCAGCAATCAGCGTATCGTTATCATTGCCACCATAAAGAACATCGTTACCGCTACCACCATCCAGGCTGTCGTTAGCATCGCCGCCGATCAGGGTATCATTTCCACCCAAGCCATTGATCGTATCATTACCACTGCTACCTTCTAAAGAATTATCGCCTGCATCCCCGCTAACTGGAAGCACTGTAGCGGCCTTCTCACTTTGCATTCTTTTCCCTGCCTTCATTATCAATAGAATTGTTCTTACCGTTTGAAATTATCAACCTTCGATTGATGATTTTTACATCATAGTTTTGTCCATAACTTTAGCATCAAGCCTATCCACGATAAAAGCTGAACTATTCAGTTATTGATTGGGTATGACTCAATTAATGACGGCTGATTATCATGGCTGTTCTCAACCTAAACACCAAATTTCAAAAAAACAGTACAATAAAAATGAAAGCTATCTTGCTTTCAACAAATTTCTAAGAATTATTCTTCTCATTCCAGCCTGGGAGATTAGGGGCTACAGCAAAGTACAGTGTATAAACTTAAAACCATTTTAAAATCCTGGCCCTATCTGCCAGCTATAGTACCCTTTCTGGTACTGGGACTCTTATTTCTTGGGTACCAAGTTTGCTTTCAATTGAACCTCTTTGGACTACAAGACGCCTACTACCACAGCAAATACTTTCGCCCGTATGCCGAGTTAAAGCAGGAGCAACAGAGTAACCAAGTAGTGCAGTTGAAAGATAACCGCATTTTACTTCCCAACAACAATAGTATTGGAACAGAAATTTTTAACCCTTATACCAAAAGCTCCGAAATGATTCCCAGCTGGGATTCCATTAATGTTAACGCTCAAACTCCCTTACTTACCTTATTAGCAGATGGTAATGTACTGGCAACAAACGGCTATGGAAGAGGCGATATTGGTTGCCACCCTCCGAATGACCATGCCTCAGCCAATCAACGCTTTTGCGACCCGCACAAAACACCCTTGGTTGATATCCGGCATAAAAAGAATCGCTGGATTCCCTTCCCGGTACCCAAAATGGAAGGGCATTCCATAACCGTTTTACCGGATGGCCAACTCCTGATTATTGGTGGCAATTATTTTTTACCCGGTATGAACCACTATGCCCAATACCCGGAAGGGAAACCCTACTTCAAAAACAATATCATCCTCTACAACCCAAAAACTTATGAAAGCAAGGCAATCGGCCATTTACAAGTAGCACGGACGGCTCACCACGCTGAACTCTATAACGACCACGAAGTTCTGGTTTTTGGCGGTATGCTGTTTTATGGCTGGACAACTCAGGATATCGGCTGGAATGCAAGCCGCATGCTTACCAGTGTAGAAGCCGTTAATTTCAAAACCGGCCAATCTCGAATTATCGGCAATTCAAATTATCCAGTTGCCGGTGGACAAATATTCAGAATTAATAAGGATCATTTTTTACTTCATGCAAGTACTATTCAAGATGGGTATAGGATTTCTGAAATTTTTGATGCTAGTGCTGGTAAAACCATAGCGCTCATTAAAGCTCCTCCTGCAACGGCAAAAGACATTATTGACACCTATGGACGAGATGATGTACCCGCTTGCACATGGATCCCAAAGAAAAAATTAATTTGTGTTGGCCGTCACGCAGTTCGCTTACTTGACCCTGCAAAACGAACCGATACATTTTTAGACTATATGCATTTAACAACCACGTACACAACGCCTATCTATGTCTCCAATGTGGGTTTATTAATCTTTGGCTCTCGACAATGGTTTCCAGGAACGCCTCAAACAACCGTTCAAATTTTCAATTACGACCGTTATCTGAAAGATACTACTCATCAATTCAAATGACTTCCCCAATACACACTTGTTATATCTTATGAACTCATTAATAGAACCATCTCTGAACGAGATTGAAGCAAATTGTAAATTTCTTTTATTGAACATCTAACTTCTTCTTTGAAACACTCGTATTCCTCTTTGGATACTCCCCACACTTCCCCTGGAAGGTATCCAGCATGAGAGACTTGGTTATTATTTCTTCTATCAAACAAATTTCTTACTGCAATTTTTGTGGAATTAGAAACTGCCAATTCTTCTAGCATTTTCTGCATACCATTTGAGTTCCATACATCTTGCTCTGAAAAAGTCGACACAAAAGCACAAAATTCATTACTCAAATGACTCAACGCTAAAGAATAATTTTCAAGAATTTCGTTAAATCTTCTTAACTTAACCTGCTCAATAAAACATGAATTATCCAAAGTTAAAAAACAGGCTTCTGGAAGGTCAAAGTAGGTGTCCTTAGGTATTTTTGAGTTCATTGAAAATGCATCAAGTATGTTTTTATAATGGTAATTAGAATTTTGCAATTTTGAAATCAATTCTCGATCTTCAAATGCTGTTTGACAGAGGTATCTAACTATAAGGTCAAAATCACAACTCGTCAGTTCTATTTTATGCAGTATGTATTCTTTGTATCTATTTTTAGTATTTTCATTCGTACAAATTAAAATGGTTAAAGTTCGAGGCTCTAAAATGACTAAATCGAAATCAAAATTTTGAAAGCTTTCTTCAATAAGATGTGTATTTTCAGAATGTGAGAAATAAGTGTAAACATCCATATCATATACAGCTTTTAGGTTTTCATGATCTACTTCATTCAAAATATTTAGTGGCTCAATATTTTGATTGCAACGGATTTTATCTACAACTTCTAAAATCCTTTCAGTTTTTCTTTTGAAGGAAGGATTATCATCAATTGGCATTTCGTAATTTTTAGAAAACTTTTTAATACCTTCTCGAAACCGGCTTAGCTCATCGTAAATTTCCAACCTGTAAATATAAGTTTTATGATTCATTTGAAGATTGTATTTAAAAAACAACATGTCTGATACTTTGGACAATATCTCCTTGCAGGTCCTTATTTGCTCATTTTCTGATGTTTCCTTGAATTTGAGAATTAAATAGTGGTCATCAACATAACGAATGAGTTTATAAGATTCAATATTTTTCACATGATCTTTAACAATATCTTCAATTGCCAAATCAGAAAAAACCAGATAGAGCCAGCCCAAGAAATCACTGCAAATATCATTTTCGCATTGCGGAATTCCATCTTTAAAATTTGATAAAAAGGAAAAATATGATATAAGTTGCTCAATAGTGTAATAGTTAAAGTTGTGGAGTTGTCTAATACTCGGCTTTAAATTGGTTTCTAAGTGTTTAAATAAAGTTTTTATCGAAAGATCATCATAGTAGTTTTGAATATCAAAATGAATTACTATTTTTTTACGTACATCGTGGGTTTCGCTTTTTAATACTTTTCTGAATTTTTCATATTGATTGTAAAAGACTATATTGCTTTTTTTGACATTCAGGTATCCCAGATCATTAAATCTTAAATCCCCTCCGTAATAACTGGAGATACATCGATTATTCCCATAACACTCTTGCAAGAACTGTTCTGCAACTTGAAGAATATAAATACATACAGAATAATAGAGCGTTCTCATTGGAGCACTCAAAAATTTATAATTACGGTGTCTATAATTGGATTTTGGAATTGAATAAGGAATAACATAAAATTCTTTTGGAAGACCATAAAAGAATTGATTCAAAATTTTTGATTTAAAATATTCTTGATTATCTAATTCTGGACTAATCTTTCCGTGTTTTTCATAAACTGACATACAAAGCGTTTTATAACCTTTGTTTCTTCCCTCTATTTTCTGTTGGATTTGAAAGTCCATGAGACGGCAAGCTTCTTGCCAGAAGCGATATTTAAGAAAATGCCCTAATCCAACTTCGTGAAACTGCATACTCTAGCTCATTCCGATTTAAACCATTTATGTGATTTCTCTTTGCCTTAAAAACCGTCCATAATAGCATAATTTTTGTTAACGTAATTTTGATTGTTTTTTTATTTATAAATTTAAATGGGAGCAATTCTTTTGTAGGCTCATTGCCAACGAAGCAATATCATTTGTGCAAATCTAATCTAAATAATGTTTAAATCAAACCCTGTGGGCAGTTTTTCAAGTTTCTGGTATACGCTTCGCGGATGAGATTCCCGCTTTCGCGAGAATGACGTTAACAAAGAGTGGCAAACATAAGTCATATTAATTGTAAATTCTTATTGCTGATTTTTTTAAAATTCGTTTTTGAGTCAAAAAGCAAGCTAATCTTAAAAATAGAGGCATTCGAATGCCTTATAGATTTCAACAGCTTCATTGCCTTGTACCTTGATAACTGAATATTCAATAAAGACTATCAGTCAGAGGATTTATGAGAATTCCTACACTCAAAATTTTTAAAATTTTGCTAGGTATTTTTAAAACCTTATGTTAACCTTTTTGGGAGCTAGATAAATAACTTATCCCCCAGTCTCACCCGTTGTATGTTTATTAAGTCGTTTGGGTCACATTTCAACAATGCTTCAAAAGGTCCTTTTAGCAGTACTCGCTGCTTCTCTTCCCGCAATAGCATTCGCCGACGAAATCAGCTTGGACAGTGTCCTGGAAAAAGCGGTTGAGAGTTCACGCGCCCTCAAAATCGCCCAGCTGGATGTCGCCATCAGCGATGCCGATGTTCGAGTCGCCAAGTCGGACTATCTCCCCACTTTAAAGGCTAACCTGTATTTAGAGCGGATGTTTGGTCTTCAAAAAGGACCTCAAACCGTAACCTCCGTCGGGGGACAGGTTTTACCCTACGGAACGCGCTTTCAGAACTCAATAGGCGCTCAATTTAACCAAACCCTCTGGGACTTTGGTGTACGTAAGCATAAAGTCCTGATGAAGAAACGAGATGCCGCCTCTAAAACGGCCGTTGTGGAACAAACGCTCCGCGATTTAAAAGGCAAGGTCATTGATTCCTACGCGGATGCCCTCAAAAGCTACAAAATGATCCAGGCCGATCAGGAAATGCTCTCCCTGGCTCAAGAATCCTATCAATGTAAAAAACGACTTTATCAAGCGGGTTCTATCACCAAAGTAGAAATGACGGAAGAATCCATCACGGTTGCCCAAACCCTGGATGATATTCAAACCGCCAAAGAGCAATTGGCCCAACAGCTCGAAAAACTCAGTTATTATACGCAAGAAATTTACGATATTGAAACGCTTCAAATGGTAGACATCAATACGGAAGCCAACGATGTTCGCAACTTCGATTTAGCCAAAACCCCCGAAGCCCGCCAGTTTGACCATCAAATCGCGGAAAAGGGTGAAGAAATCAGCTACTTAAAGCGTCAAAACCTTCCTCAAGTCTCCATGTACTCCTACTACAACCTCTATGGTGTCAATCAAGACAGTTTAGGGAAATCGGTCTCTAATCTGTCTCAAAGAACGGTTTCACTGGGTTTAAACGTTAGCCTTCCCATTTTAGATGGCCTCAAAAGTCGGGCCTCGATCCAAAAGGCTGAATTGGAAAAACAAAAGCTGGTGCTCCAAAAAGCGGATACGCTGGAACAACTGAACGTTCAAGCCAAAATTTACCAGGAGCAAATGTCGAACTTTGGCGTGCAACTGGAAACCAAGGCCCGAATCCTCAAACGAACCCAATATAAAGGGGAATTAGTTTCACGCCTGTCGGACCAGCAACTGGTGGACAAAACCAAGAAGCTGGAAGCGGATATCGATGAAATTAAAAAACAACTGGAATCTGAAAAAATCGTCATCCAAAGTCTGGTGGCTCTTAAAAAACGTCGCTTGTTAGAGGAAGGATAATCATCAATGCAAAGTGGATTAGTCTGTATGGAGTTGGTTGCGATGCTCAACCAGGTTCCAATGGACACGCGCGCATTAGTCCGCGAATATGGCCTCGGCGAAGATGAAGTCAAGTCGTCTGAAATTGTCCGTATTTTAAAACGTCAGGGTTTTAAGTCTAAAATTAAACGCTTTTCCTCCCTCCACAAGCTTGAAAAATACCCGCTCCCAGCAATCTTTAAATTTAACGACGGCGGCTACGGCACCCTGCTCAAGCTCAATACGGACGATCAAAAACTCCTGCTTTTTTCCGTTCACGATAAACAGTCGCAAGAAAAAAGCTTTGAAGAATTCGAGCAATTAACAACGGGCGAGTTAATTATTGCGCGCCATAAAGCGGTCAATCAACGCATTAAATTCGGTTTCCAGTGGTTTCTCAACGAAATAGCGCATTATAAAAATATTATGATACAGGTGCTGCTAGGCTCCTTCGTCATTCAGCTTTTTGGGTTAATCACGCCACTATTTACCCAGGTTATTTTAGACAAGGTTGTCGTTCATCACAGCCTTATGACCCTGGATGTCCTGGGTGTCGCCTTCCTCGCCATGATGATTTTTGAGTTTCTACTCAATGTTTCCCGGAACTATATTTTTAGCCACACCGCTAATAAAATGGATGCCAAGCTAGGTACACGCCTGTTTCAGCATCTATTCTCACTGCCCTTTACCTATTTTGAATCCCGCAAGGTCGGAAATATCGTTGCGAAAGTTCGTGAGCTCGATAATATCCGTGAATTTATTACCAACAAAGCGGTTTCTGTCATTGTCGATACGGTATTTTCCTTCGTATTCTTTGGCATGATGCTCCTTTACAGCTGGAAATTGAGCTTACTGGTTCTCGGCTTCATCCTGGTTATCGGCTTCGTTTATTTCATTGCAACCCCCATTTTTCGCCAACGCCTTGAGCAAAAATTCGAAATGGGCGCGCAATCCAATTCCTACCTCGTTGAAACCATCACCGGGATTCAAACCGTAAAATCCCTCGCGATTGAAGGCAGCATGCAACGCAAGTGGGAAAACTATCTGGGCACTTATATCCGCTCCGGCTTTGAGCTCACTAAACTGAGTAACTTTGCGCAAGCGTTATCTAATATGCTTCAACGCGGGATGACGATTTGCATTCTGTTCTTCGGCGTTAAAATGGTCATTAATAATCAATTGACCATCGGTCAGTTAATCGCATTCCAAATGTTCGCCAACCAGCTCACCAACCCGATTTTACGCTTAGTCAATTTATGGAACGAATTCCAGCAAGTGCTCTTGGCGGTGGATCGCTTAGGCGATATTTTGAACCACCCTGCGGAATCGCAAAGTGAGCACGCCATTACGCTACCGAAAGTAGCGGGTTCCGTTCGCTTCCACAACATCTCTTTCAAGTACGGCGTGGATACTCCCAATGTCCTTAATCGACTTAGCTTCGATATTCCAGCCGGATCAAGCGTTGGCTTAGTCGGCCGTTCCGGTAGTGGGAAAAGCACCATTACCAAACTCATTCAACGCCTCTATATTCCCCAAGACGGCATTATTTATATTGATGACGTCGATAGCCGCCACATGAATCCTCTCTGGTTGCGGAGTCAACTCGGGATCGTTCTTCAAGAAAACTACCTGTTTAGTGGTTCCATTCGCGAAAACATTGCCCTGGCCCAACCTGATGCCTCTATGGATCGCGTTATCCATGCCGCTCAAGTCGCTGGCGCTCACGACTTCATCAAAGAACTTCCCGAAGGATACGACACCTTCGTTGGGGAGCGTGGCTCCAGTTTATCCGGTGGACAGAAGCAACGGATCGCGATTGCGCGTGCCTTAATTACGGACCCTCGTATTCTGGTTCTCGATGAAGCCACCTCCGCCCTTGATTATGAATCCGAGCGGATAATTCAACGGAATTTAAACCACATTAAAAAAGGCAGGACCGTCTTTATCATCGCTCACCGCCTCTCGACCGTAAAAGATTGCGATATTATTATCGCGATGGATAAGGGGCAAATTGTTGAAATGGGAACGCACAACGAACTCATTATGAAACGGGGCTATTACCACATGCTCTCATCCCAACAAGATTTGGAGACTTTATATGAACCGGCGTAAAAACTCTCCAGCCAAAAAAAAGTCATCCAGCGGCACTATCATTCCCTTTTCGAAAAACAATCGGGATGCGCATGAGTTTCAACCGCTCCTCGTTGAAATTGAAGACGATCCGGGTAGTCCTTTAGGTCAACTCATCTTTTGGCTGGTGATTGGCGTTTTTGCCTTCTTCATTTTATGGGCGATTTTTGGACAGGTGGACATTGTCGTTTCTGCTCGTGGCAAGGTGATCCCCACCGGTGAAGTCAAACTCATTCAGCCCTTAAGCGGTGGTGTCGTTACAAGCATTTTGGTAAAACCCGGCGATTTCGTGAAAAAGGGCGAAACCCTGGTTGTGATTGATCCCGCAACCACAGCTCCAACTCTGCTCGCCAATCAAAAAACTCTGGCCCATGTCCAACTGGAACAAGCGCGTTTAGAGGCCTCTGCCAATAATCGGAACTTCGCTTCCCCCAGTGATGGTACACAAATGCAATTGTATCGGGCTTCTATGCAGGGTTTGAAAAAACAAATTAGTGCCAAGCAAAAACAACTCTCTAACCTGGATGCGCAAATTTCCGCCAAGCAAGTGGAAGTCCGCCAAAACGAAGAATCCTTATCAACTCACTTAGAAAAAGAGAAGCGCGTTCAGGAAGTCACTGACATCATCACCAAAGATGAGGTTGAAAAAGCCCGTGTCGATGTCATCACTGATCAAAACAAGCTGAAAGGCCTGGTATTTGAGCTCAACGAGCTCGCCTTCCAAAAACAACAAACCGTAGAAGAGATCGCTTACCTTAATGAGAATTTCAAAAGCACCACGCTGAACGATCTCTCGGATAAGGAAAAGCAGGTTCATCAGCTCACAGCAAATATTGAAGAAGCCACCTTTAAAAACACGCAACAAACCCTGAAAGCGCCTGTTTCGGGCTACGTTCACGAGCTCTTCATTCACACGCTCGGAGGCGTGGTGACACCGGCTCAAAAAATTCTATCGATTGTACCGCTCAATGCGCCGTTGAAAATTCGCGCCACGTTGGCCAATAGAGATGTCGGTTTTGTGCAAGCGGGTATGCCTGTTGCCTTGAAAATCGACACCTTCGATTTTCAAAAGTACGGCACGCTAAAAGGCAGGGTTACACAAGTGAGCCGCGACAGTAAAGACGATCCTAAGCAAGGGCCTGTCTATACGATGGAAGTGGAACCACTCCAAAAAGAAATCAAGGTCAATGATGAGTGGAAGAGTATCTCAACCGGCTTAAGCTTAAGCGCTGAAGTCAAAACCGGAAAACGTCGCATTATTGAATTCTTCATCTACCCTCTCATTAAACATTTGAACGAAGGGATGAGCGTTAGATAGTATGACAAAACAGCTTGTTTTCATGCACCATAACTACCCATCACAGTTTGGGCCGATCATTCAATTTCTGTTGAAAGAGTACGATGTTAAAATCGCCTATTTCAGCCAGTTCGCATCAAAAAAGCCACTTCCGGGTGTTGAGCATCACTTCTACAAGCCTGTGGTAACAGGTCATGAAGAGACGCCTTACTTTTTCTCGCGCTACTTCGAGCAAGAATGTGCCAGCATGCATGGTGTCTATAACGAGCTGTTGAAAACGAAACTTTCGCCTGATCTCTTTATCAGCCATGTCGCGTTCGGCAATATGGGCCTGCTCCATGTGGAAGCACCTGAGATTCCGAAAATCGGCTTCTTTGAGCTCTTCTACGATCCCTTCCAAAAATCGTTTGAGAGTCGACCCGAATACCCGGCTCCAAAGCCGAATCGATTGAGGGTACCCTTGCGTAATGCCACTCAACTCATTGAGTTGGAGTATTGTACCAAAGGCTACTCACCCACACCCTTTCAGCGTTCGACTTACCCAACTGCGTATCAGGACAAACTCAGCGTTTTGTTTGATGGCATTGATACTAATTTCTACTGTCCCGGTGAAGTGACAGCTGACAGCGAGTTAAAACGCACCTGGCCTGCCAATGCGCCGATTGTCACCTTTGTATCGCGAGGGTTAGAAGCCATGCGCGGCTTCGATATTTTTATGGAAGTCGCCAATCGGGTAAGCTTGAAGCGCCCGGATGTGCATTTTGTCATAGCCGGAAACCCCAAAACCCACTACGGCTCCGAGATGATTAATATCCAGGAAGAAACCTTCAAAGAGCATGTCCTAAAAAAGCGGAATTACGACCTCAACCGTTTCCACTTCCTGGATTGGGTCAGTGAGCCTGCTTTGAGGGATCTTTTCCGTTTAAGTGCATGCCACTTCTATTGGACGGTTCCCTTTACCCTCTCCTGGAGTCTTTTTCAAGCCATGGCTTGCGGTGTTATCGCATTGGTTTCTGACTCTGCTCCGACACGCGATATCGTCTTCAACGGTGTTACAGGACTTTCCACACCACCAAACGACATAGATAAAATGGCTGAGACGATGCTGGAAGTCCTCTCACAGCCCAGTGAGTTTGCACCCCTCAGAGACGCCGCCCGAGCCAGCATGGTGAAACATTACAGCTTTGAAGTATGCTTGCCTAAGCTTGCCGACTTTTACCTGGAAACTGTTTCCAGCTCGAAAGCGAAAGCTCCCGCTGAAACGAGTAGATCACAAACTTAAAACCCTTACCAATAGAGATTACAACCTCTATTGGTGACTATTTCCATGGCGAAAATCCCACCTGAATTGATGACCATTTTGCCATAAACTCCACCAAACAGAGCACGTGGAAACCTGCCTTGCAGTGCTAGGATGCACTTATCATGATCAATTTGGTGATCACCGTTTGGGAAAGCAGGTCATCGTGGGTTCAAGGCAATTCTCCAGAAGCTGGACGAGTATCATTTTCGCAGCATCCGTGTTGCTGAGTTCGCAATTTTCTTTTGCCCATTCAAGGGTTCCGGCCAAAGCAAAACATTTAAAATCAGCCCAGGGAATTGTAAAGAATTCTAAAACATTACACTTCATGTCTACCTCTAAAAGCACTGAAATAAAGATAGAAAACTCTCAAAAAAGCGATTCTTCTTCCAGTTTTCCTCCCATTCGAGAAGATTTTTCTGCTCAAAATGCCAAAATATCCAACCAAGGTGCTGACAAGCTTTGGGCCATTACACGCAATGAAAAAGGCGAGTCAGTCTACCTCATGCCTCGCCAAGAACAAAAACTGATAGGACCGATTACTCCTACACAGTCTGAGGCCATCAATACGCTTTTCCAAGCAGCTCCCATCGATACACCGGAGCACAAAAACCCTGAGCAGAGCGAACAGTGGAATCGCTTCATTGAAACCGCCTGCACAGCACACAACAATGGCGATTATAACAAGGCTAAAACATCGCTCCAGAGTGCGATTCCACTCACCGATGACGAACTGGAACAAGCTACTTTGTATGCGGCTATTGGCGAGATCAGCTGGGAAACAAAACAAAAAAAAGATGCCCTGGAAAGCTACAATACTGCGGCGAAACTGGTTCCTGAGCAGTTCCAACTCCGTTACGTACAGCTTCTTGTGCTGACGGGAAAGAGGGAAGATGCCATTTCAGCGCTGGAAAGCAGCACTGAAAACAGCATTCCTCGCTCCCAGCAAACCTTCTTACTCGGAACACTCTACGAAGAACTTGGTGATTACGATCACGCTTTGAAATACCTGGGAGAGGCGGCAGCACTTGACCCAAACTCCGTTGATGTGCTCTATAACCTGGGCTTGGCCTGCGAATTGTCAGGACAAAACGAAAAAGCCCATGCGGAATATCAGGCCGCTCTTAAAATCCAACCCACCGATGAAGAGCTCAAAAAGGCTGTCCTAAGGACGAAAAAACAATAGTTTAATTCTACTAAAAAGAGCCGTGCAATCAGCAGCAGCTCCTTTTAGTAGAATTATTTTCTAGCCGTGTCTATCAAGCTTATGTCCAACACCGGGAGGTTTTGCTGCAGCATTATGAACTGCAGCTTTTGCAACTGGTGCTTCATGTTTTGCAGCAGGAGCAGCAGCCTGTTGGATTGCTTTCATAACCTGAGGCATAGCCGCTTTTGGGATTTGCATTATTCACTCCTAAAAAATACTTACCGAACTCACAACAATAACGGACATCACTAAAACTTGGATCACAAAAAATACCCAACACTCTATTGTGAATTTTGATCAGCACTTATCGCTTCTGGAAAGTGTCGGCGCCGCCGCTACCTGTAATTGCGCCAAATTGAGGCTTATGCTTTTTGTTATGCCCAACATGGTGCGCATGTTTAGCGCCATGTCCATGGTGAGCCTTTTCGGCTTTCTCATCTTTTTTGCTAAATAAACCACCAAACGCGGGACCCGACGAATTACCAATTTGCACAGTAAACACCTCCACAATAGAAAGTTGAGAACAGCAGTAAATACCTGGTTTCTACAATTAGCTATGCATTAACTGAAGCTGTGTCACTGCATATCGATGATGCTGAAACAAATTTTATATAACCAACATCCCCGATAATGACGAGGCCCTTCAAAACACTAACCTGAAAAATGACTTCGCCTGTTGATTCAAAATCAATCCGAACTCAGTGTGATTCTACTCCTAAAAGCAAATTCTGGTCAAGCACTTCTTTAATATTAGACACGCAAAGGCCTCCCCTTTAATCATCCTTTGCTGAAAACCTAAAGGTTTTTGTTTAAAACTTCTTCAAGGGGTAAATTTTTCTAACAAAAGTACTCAAGCTTCTGTTTAGTAACTTTTACATATAGTACACTGAAACCAATGAATTCAAAGGGATCTTTCTCAAGGGAACGCATTAAACAGACTTAGTTGTTCCGAAAGTGACATACCGTTTTTGAATGAGAGAAGCGAAAGCGTGAAAATAGCGATCTATCCTGGAAGCTTTGATCCCATTACCTTGGGACATGTCGATATTGTGACGCGCGCAAGTCAGATGTTCGAAAAAGTTGTGATGGCTGTCGTCAGCAATCCATCCAAGTCTCCCTTCATACCGCTTGAAGAACGTTTTCGCATGGTGAAAGAAACGGTTGCACCTTTAAAGAATGTGACGGTTCAGGCGTTTGAAGGTTTAACCGTTCAACTGGCACGCCAATGTGGTGCCACGATTATTATCCGGGGTTTACGGGCGATGTCCGATTTTGAGATTGAGTTTGCCATGTCTCAAATGAATAAAAATTTAAGTCCGGATATTGAAACCATCTTTTTGATGGCAGGGCTCGACTATCAGTTTTTGTCTTCCAGTATGGTCCGAGAAGTCGCTCGTTTAGGCGGCAGCGTCAGCAATCTGGTCCCGCCTGCGGTACAAAGTGCCTTAGCATCCGGCGCATTATTTACAAAGCATCCGCCCTCCAGTTTCTCCAAGCAGGCACTAGACTCAGAACAAGCAGGTTTGCGATGATGGAACGGAATCAAGCACTGCAGGTTATGGACCAGTTAGACGCTCTTATTTTAAAGAAGGGCTGGCCAGTGCCCATGACGCCGTATTCACTGGTTCATCATGAGACGCTTCTAAGTTTATTGGAGCAACTCAGATCCTCGTTGCAGGATGAGCGGGACGAACATTTCATCTACAGTTTTTCCGCTCGCACAAAGTCTCAAGAATTACGTCGCAGAAACAACTAGATTTAAAAATGCATTTAATTGAGAGAGAAGGAGAGAAGCCATTAGTACTTTTGCTAAGCTCATAGAACGCCTAGAAGACTTAGTCTTAACAGGCATGGGAGTTCCCTTTACACCTTTGACAATGGTCAACGGCGAGAAGTTGGTTCCCTTACTGGATCGCATTCGCGAGAATCTTCCGGAAGAAATCACAGCCGCGCAACGCGTGATTGAGCATCGTGATGCAATGATGGAAGATGCGCAACTGAAAGCAAATCAAATGCTTCAGGAAGCGAAGCGCCAGGCAGAGTATATGCTCAGCGAGTCTGAATTGCTGCGTGCGGTTCACGAGGAAGCTGGCCGTGTGCGTGTACAGATTACATCCGAGCTCGAAGCATTGCAGAAAAAAGCGATTGAAGAAGCGGATGCCGTTCGCGCGCAAGCCGTTGAAGATGCTGCTGCAATCCGTGCGGGTTCCGATCAATACGCGGATGCCATCCTGAGCAATTTAGATAAGAGTTTGGTTGAGTTCCAAGCGGTTGTGAGAAATGGACAACGCTACCTAAAAAACGCTCGGATGGAGGCGGCTAAACAAAATTTACCGCTTTCCATGCGCCAACCTCAGTACCCATCGCTCAATCCTCAACAATTCCAACAGCAACAGCCACAACAACACAGTCCTCGTGAGTCGGTTCCCATGCCTATTTCCCCCGCATCGGCTTCCAGTTACTTACCATCGGACTATGTAACAACTGGCAACTTACACGGACATTCCCGGAATCTGACACATCGCTAGTTCAGAAAATAAAATAAGCCGAAGGCTAATTGCTTCTAATAATAAAAAACTTTTCCTCTTTTTAAAAAACTGTCTGCATTCAGCGGGCAGTTTTTTATTGGGAGACTTTAAAGATATTGGATGGGCGATTCTATTCATTGCGATAAAACCACATTAGCTCTTGCAACGTCATTCCCGCGCAGGCGGGAATCTTACTCATAAGGCGCTAATCAAAAACGGGAGCAAAAATTGAAAAGTGAAGTTGATTGAGAGAAAAAATCCGTCTAGTTTGGTTTGCATCCTCCTTTACTAGATTGATTTCAAAAGGGTAAGATTCCCGCCTGCGCGGGAATGACAGTTTGCATAGTGGATAAGCAAAAGGAGCCTTTCTAGATTTAGAAAGACTCCTTTTTTCGATTTGGTCTGGTGTTTAAGCGGCGTGCCAAGCACCGTTGACAATGGCCATTAAATTGGCATTGCCTTGAACATCACTCAGACTTGTCATGCTAATACTATGGCTTGTGGCGTAACTGCTCATATCCTGAAGAACCAGAGCGACATCGCTATCGGTTAAATAGTGTCCGTCGCTGGTTTGGAAACGCTCCATATTGCCATCGGTCGTGCCTTGTCCCTGGATAGTCACCGTATCGCCAGAGCTACCGTAACCCAGTTGTAAGTTACCGTAGCTGTCTTGATACAAGCCAATAGATGCCAAGGCAGCAGAGCTATCAAACAACACAGTATCAGTAGTACCGCCATTTTCCGAGATCACATCGGTGCCATCATCAACGGAGAATTTATAGGTATCGTTTCCGAAGCCAGCATAGAGGCTATCATCACCTTCGCCGCCGATGAGGGTATCATTCCCGTCACCTCCATAAAGATCGTTATGAGACGTATTCCCGATAAGAACGTTATCCAGAGCATTCCCTTCCCCGTAGCTCCAATTGGCTGCATCATCCAAAATAAGATCTTCTACATTATCCGTTAAGCCATAGCCAAAATAAGCGCGGACCGTATCATGACCGGAGTATGCCGACTCAATCACCACATCGTCGTAATTCTGAACATAATACGTATCGTCTCCCAAACCACCTTGCAGCGTATCATCACCACCGGAACCATCCAGGATATTATTTCCGCTGTTGCCCTCAATAACGTTATCCGAATTATTTCCGGTGCCATTCAGGTTTGCCGATCCTGTCAGGATTAACTTTTCCAGATCATCGCCCAATGTGTAATCGATACTGGATTGTACGGTATCGGTACCTTCGCCACTCCATTCATAAACGTTGATACCAGCATGATCTACGATAAAGAGATCGTCGCCCGTACCTCCGATCAATGAATCGTTTCCGCCGAGACCACCATAAAGCGTGTCGTTACCAGAACCGGCATCCAGGTAATTCGCAGCGTTATTACCCGCCAAGCTGTTATTGAGGCTGTTACCCGTTCCATTGATCGCGCCGCCTGTTTCCAAGAGCACTAGATTTTCAACATTCGAACCCAGGGTTTGAGCCACAGACGCATAAACGGTATCCGTTCCTTCGGCAGAATTTTCAGTGACGACATCCGAAGCATTATCGACGGTGTAACTATCGTTACCCGTACCGCCGACCATGGTGTCGATACCGGCTCCGCCTTTCAACGTGTCGTTTCCAGCTCCGCCAGTCAGGCTATTATTACCACTGTTACCGGTCACTGTATTATCGACAGAATTCCCGGTTCCATTGATGTTAGCGCTTCCGCTTAACATCAGATTTTCCAGGTTGGTCCCCAAGGTGTAAGTGACACTGGACTGAACGAGATCGTTTCCTTCATTCGCATTTTCGGTAATCGTATCCGTGGTGGAATCCACAATATAGGTATCATCGCCCGTGCCACCAATAAGGGTATCGGTGCCAGTACCGCCATCTAGTGTGTCGTTACCCGCCAAACCAGTTAATGTATTATTGGCGCTATTACCTGTTAATGCATTATTAAGGGTGTTGCCGGTTCCGTTAATGGTTGACGATCCTGTCAGTGTAAGATTATCCAGTTCAGTACCGAGCGTGTACGTCACACTCGATTGGACGGTATCAATGCCACCACCTGCGCCTTCATTAATATAATCGGTCGTGGTATCGACAATGTAAGTGTCATTACCATTGCCACCAATCAAGGAATCACTTGTTCCAGCACCGCCATTCAAGGTATCGGTTCCGGCTCCGCCACTGAGATAGTTATTACCACTGTTCCCAGTTAAAACGTTGTCAGCTCCGTTGCCGGTTCCAAATAAATCCGCAGAACCGGTTAAGGTGAGATTTTCCAAATTACCCACCGCAACCAGATTTCCATCCAAGGTGTAAGTTACGCTCGATTGAACCGTATCAGTCCCTTCAGCGGCATTTTCCGTAATCGTATCCGTAGTCGAATCGACGATATAGGTATCATTGCCTAAACCACCAGCAAGCGTATCGGTTCCGGTACCACCGTCGAGCGTGTTATTACCAGAGTTACCGGTAAGCACATTATTCGCACTGTTACCCGTTCCGGTGATTGCGCTTGCTCCCGTTAAGGTGAGATTTTCCAGATTCGTTCCCAACGTGTAATTGACAGACGATTGAACGGTATCTGTTCCTTCTCCAGAAAGTTCAGTGATAGTATCGGTTGTCGAATCAACCACATAGGTATCGTCACCCGTTCCACCAATAAGGGTATCGGTTCCGGCTCCGCCGTTGAGTGTGTCGTTTCCACCCGAACCACTGAGCGAGTTATTTCCACTATTTCCAGTCAGGATATTATTAGCGGTATTACCCGTTGCATTAATTGCAGTACTTCCGCTGAGGCTCACATTTTCCACATTCGCTGTACTCAGAGTCCAGGAAATGCTGGATAAAATGGTATCGCTACCTTCATTCGCATTTTCCGTGATGGTGTCCGTTGTGGAATCAACCGCGTAAGTATCATCTCCCAAACCACCAATGAGCGTATCCGTTCCTGTGCCGCCGTCTAACGTATTGTTACCAGCGTTTCCGGTGAGCACGTTGTTGAGAGAATTTCCGGTTCCATTGATGTTGCCGGTTCCACTCAAGGTAAGGTTTTCCACGTTTGTGGAAAGCGTGTAAGAAGAAGCCGTAGAGAATACAACGTCTGTGCCTTCGCTGGCATTTTCGGTTATTACATCACTTGTGGAATCAACGTAATAGGTATCATTACCGGCTCCGCCAACCAATGTGTCATTTCCGACGCCACCATCCAAAGTGTCGTTTCCACTGGAAGCACTCAAGGAATTATTTCCAGAATTTCCAGTCAGAACATTATCGAGGGTATTTCCGGTTCCATTGATGGCCGTGCTGCCTGTGAGCGTGAGGTTTTCAACATTAGACCCTAAGGTATAGGTCACACTAGATTGAACCGTATCCGTACCTTCAGCACTGTTTTCCGTGATTGTATCCGTTGTGGAATCGACACTATAAACATCGTTACCGGTACCACCCACCAAAGTATCGGTTCCGGCTCCGCCGTTAAGCGTGTCGTTGCCACCAGATCCCGTTAAAGAATTATTCCCGGAATTTCCAGTAAGAACGTTATCGAGGGTATTTCCCGTTCCATTGATAGCTGTACTACCTGTGAGTGCAAGATTTTCTAAATTACTACCCAAGGTATAGGTAACGCTAGACAGAACGGTATCGGTTCCTTCAGCACTGTTTTCCGTGATGGTATCCGTCGTGGAATCGACCGTATACGTGTCATTACCCAAACCGCCAATGAGCGTATCCGTGCCCGTGCCACCATCCAAACTATTATCGGCACTGTTACCAGTGAGCACGTTATTGAGCGTGTTTCCGGTTCCATTAATCGCAGTGCTTCCGGTTAAGGTGAGATTTTCCAAGTTCGATCCCAAGGTATACGTAACGCTGGATTGAACGATATCGGTTCCCTCAGAACTGTTTTCGGTGATTGTATCCGTTGTGGAATCCACGATGTAAGTATCGTTCCCCGTTCCACCAACAAGCGTATCCGTTCCGGCTCCGCCATCTAAGGTGTCGGTTCCACTGGAAGCACTCAAAGAATTATTTCCAGCATTCCCGATTAAGACGTTATCCAGAGTGTTTCCGGTTCCATTCAGGTTAGCCGATCCCGTTAAGGTAAGATTTTCCAAGTTCGATCCCAGGGTATACGTCACGCTGGATTGAACCGTATCCGTTCCTTCAGCGCTATTTTCGGTGATCGTATCCGTTGTGGAATCCACGATATAAACATCGTTACCCGTTCCACCAATCAAGGTATCGGTTCCAGCGCCGCCATTTAAGGTATCGTTTCCACTGGAGCCGGTGAGTGAATTATTCCCGCTATTCCCAGTTAGGACGTTATCCAACTCGTTACCCATACCGGTTAAATTGCCGCTACCGGTCAGTATCAGGTTTTCAACATTGCTGCCCGTTCCTAGATTATAGGAAATGGAGGAAGAGACGGTATCAATGCCAGGGCTTCCGTATTCAATAATGGTGGTTGTTGCGGAATCGATGGTGTAAAAGTCGTTACCAAAGCCACCCGCTAATGTATCGGTTCCGGTACCGCCGTAGAGCGTGTCATCACCATCGCTGCCTTGCAGTGAATCATTCCCCGCGTCTCCGAACAGTGAATCGTTGCCGCTGCCACCATCCAGGGTGTCGTTCGCATTACCACCATAAAGGGTGTCATTGCCATCCCAGCCACTTAAGCTATCAGTGCCATCGTAGCCAAAAATAGATTCCCCTTGAGACGATCCGCTCAGCGTATCCGCACCGGATGTTCCTTGTGTTTGCAGTAAGGCGGTAATTTGAGCACGCGTTAAGGTTGTATTATCCGCAAAGATAATTTGGCTTACTGCGCTTGGACTGCTGCTTGAGTAGAAGTCCGTTACTTTAATACTGTCACTACTGCCGATATGGGTAATAAATAAGTGATTGTATTGATCCGCTGTAAACACCGTAGTCGCAGCGGTGTAACCTGTACCCAGCTTAATAGTATCGGTACCGGAATAATCGCTGACAGTATCTTGCCCATCCCCGGAAACGAAAACATAGGTATCGTTTCCGCTACCACCCTGAAGGGTGTCGTTGCCGATTCCGCCAGTCAACGTATCATTTTCGGTATCTCCCGAAAGGACATCGTTTCCAGCTTCCCCGTAAAGGAGATCGTTTCCGCTTACACCATATAAACTATCGTTGCCATCACCGCCGTAAACCGTGTCGTTACCGCCAGCCGCATAAACATAATCATTTCCGGCATAACCCAGAATGGATTCCCCTTGTTCGGTTCCTTGCAGGTAGGCATCGTCCGAACTTGTGCCTTGAACCTGAAGCAATAAGGCCACTTGAACAGAGGTCAAGCTGCTAGCATCCGCAAAGGTGAATTTTTCAATCTGGTTGTTGGGACTGGAGAAATAATTACTCACCGTAATAGAATCGGTTGATCCCGGGCGTGTAATAACAAGATTATTGCCGTTTGCAGCGAATAGTAGATTCGCGCTGGTAATTCCTGTACCGAATTGAATGGTATCCGTACCGCCTGAGTCCGAAAGGGTGTCCTGCCCATCCCCAATATTGAAAACATAGATTTCGTTGCCGACAGAGCCGGACAACGTATCGTTACCCGTTCCGCCGATTAAGGAGTTATAAGTACCCGCACCGGTAGATGCCGTAATCAGATCATTTCCACTGCCGCCATCCAGGGTGTTATTACCGTCATTATCGTAGAGCGTATCGTTATCTGCCCCACCCAGCAAACTATCATTCCCGATATTTCCATAGAGGTAATCGTTACCGGCTCCGCCATCGAGGATATCATTTCCGTTGCCACTATCCAGGGTATCCAGGCCATCTTGACCGAGTAAGCTATCGTTACCATCCTGGCCTAAAACAGAATCATCCCCCGCACCAGCTAAAACAGTATCGTGCCCAAAACCCGCTTGAATGTTGTCATTTCCGTTGCCTGCATTCACACTATCACTACCGGAAGCGGATGAAATCGTGTCGTTGCCATCGCCAGAACTGATCAAATCGCCTAAGGCAGTACCGGTAATGGTATCCGCTCCACTGCTTCCACCAATCGTGGCAGTCGCCATAAGGTGCTCGTAATCCAAGACCGTGCCATCAGCGAAAATAATATTTTCAATATTCATATCGCCATTATCGTTAGCACCACCCTCGATGGTAATTTGACCCGAATGCCCATCCGCAATGGACATAATAATATCCGTACCACTTGTACTAAAAGTGACATCGCTGACAGCAATACCGGAGCCTAGAATAATATTATCGTTCCCTAAATCAGCATTAAAAGGAATATTTCCTTCAAAGAAAACATTTCCTTCCTGGATCGTATCCTGACCATCACCTACATTGAAAAGATAGGTATCGTTCCCAGCATTACCAATAATGGTATCGTTACCAGCTCCACCCACAAAATAATCATTATTATAAGTGCCTTTAATCAAATCATTTCCGGCCCCAGCATTCACGTAAAGCGCACGGCTGTCTTGAGTGGCGTACCCACTTCCAGTATCCCAGGCACCGGTTCCGGTAGTTCCTAAAGTGTCATTTCCAGAGGTACCCAACACACTCACTTTATCTATGGTATCAATCGCGAATTGGAAGTCACTTCCTAAGCCTGCCATCGTTTGATAAAAATCCGAATAGTTACTAGCAGGAATATAACCCAAACCTTGCAAGACTCTCGAAAATTGAGATGCCTTTAATATGGCCTCACTTCGATCTGTACTTGCTAATGACACCAGCGCGTCAGTTGCTCCTTGAAGATCCAGACTTACATCTTGTGTTTCTTCATCAAAAGTCCATATGGAAAGAGCAAAATAAGATTGCAACTGTGTATGTGCCATTAATTCGCCATACAGATTTTCTGCCAGCGCATAATAGCCTTGTGATAAATCTCCAGCCGGCAAAGTGCCAATAAAGTTAGTATCATTATCATCGTGAAAAGTACGCCCCATAAAGGCTTCCATAATGGCTGCGTGGGAATCGTACATTTGCCCACCACGTGTGCTCGCCGTGGACATTGACATACCCGTCCATTGCACGAGAATTTGATCCAAAAGAGTATTCTGTGCTGAGGTAGTCGTAGCATTCACGAAATCAGTGACTAAACCCAATAAAGTTCCGCTCGTATCAAGCGTCATTGCTTCTTGTAAATTATAAACATTACCAGTACCCAATACCTGTGGCAAAGCAGCGGCTTCTACAGATACTTGCACAAATTTGAGCGGCAAAGAGACATCTGATGCCGTTTGCAAGTTATAATCACCCATCTGGCCGGTAGTATTATCTATTTTTGTAAAAGAGCCTAATGAAACTTGGATATTCCCGTTAGCATCGATAGTATTGGTGGCAGTATGAGCTAGATTCAAAGATGCAATATCTGCTTGCTGCAAAGTCAGCAAGGTTCCATCGCCTTTGAGGACTTTTATATCAGAAAAATTAGCATCGCTGCTATTAACTACACCATCGTGATTGGTGTCGTAATCCGCTAGAGAAGCATAGCCATCTGCGGCTATTTGGCCGTTTGCTAGAATTGAGTTATTTCCAAAAACCTCATTGCCATTTTCAATAATACCATTACCGTTTTTATCAACGACTAATACACCATCGTTCGCATCCACCCAGGAAGTTAATTCAGCAAAACCATTATTATCATGATCTAAAAATACTCCAGGAGAAAGATCTGTCGTTTTAATTCCATCACCGTTCAAATCCAGCAACAATGGATCACTTAGTAGCGATTCCTCGCCTGCTTTCTCAAATTTTCCAGGTGGCGTATCCCCATAAGCTCGCCCACCCGCAAAAGCATCCCAAACATGTTGTAAGTAACTTCCAGGATCAAAAAAGGTTCCATCATAAAACTGTTCCATTAGTGGCGAAACAACACCAGCCCCCAAGTAAACACCAGCCGCAGCTACAACCAAAGCTGTTGCAGCAACTCCAAGTGTGATAGTTGGAGCGGCAATTAAAATTACAGCTCCACCGACTACAGCTCCCGTAATACCCATAAGAGCCCTTAGCAAATATCTATCACCTTGACTCAGACTCATAGCAAATCTCCTACAAAACAAAAACAATTATTAAAATTGGATAAAAGGTATTTCTTTTTGATTAATAAAGTAAAAATATTTTATTAAGAGTATGAAAAATAAAAAAAGATACAATCATAAGCAAAATAGTAGAAACCAGTAAATATCGGCTTGCACTCTGAAAAAATTCCAAACTCTCAATTTTAGATTGTGATGATCTACACCCAAGCGATTGCTCCAACGCTTGCTCAATTTTCAGCTTTAAGTTTTCAAAATCCGAGCATCCATATAGTACAAAAGTTTTTTCAGTGTTTTTCATCCCAAATTCTAAATACTGCCCCTTTAATAAAGGGTTTAATATTTGAACTCTTTCTACATTACTCAACTCTATAATTGTGGGACGAAATGAAAAATAACGAGATATGAAAACCCTTTTATTTGTTATAGCGACTTCAACAGTGCTTGAAACAAGAAGCATATTTTGGCTGATTTGCCATGAAAAAAACATAAGAAATAATTCAACACCAACAACTATTTCTACGTTGGATAGTGGCAATACCGGCATGTACTTTGGCTCAATAGATTTTACAGCAACAACTGTCATTATTAATGAAAATAAGACAGACATAAGTATGTACAAAAAATAGTAGTACTTTGTATGATAATATTTCTCTCTGCCCATAAGATATTCATCTGTATCGAGTGAAATAGAATACTTCCTGCCCTTAACCTTCCAAAAACAAAGTTTATTCAGATTTTCAAACACCGGCCTTAAGACCCTTTATAGATTCTCGGAAACTGAAAGCAAATAAATATTTTAAAAATGAAACTAGGCTACTTAAATATCATATCTTTAGCTCAGCATAAAGGATGTTTTTATATCTGTCAAGACAACGTATCTAAACCCTCATACCGAAGAGAATGAGCACTATCAAAAACACGTTGCAACGATTGTATGGTCAATAGATACGATTTCATGAATCAATTTAATTATCCCTGCTTTAACGGACAGCCTTTAAATCAAAAATAGGGTTTTCAATGAGGCCGAAGTGATTGCCAAACAGATCTTTCACCGCAGCGACATTAATCCATTCGCCCACTTCGGTAATGGGGTACGCTAATTCCAGGTTTTGCTTAAGCGGTTTAGAGTCCAGCTTTCTCGGGAAAGATAATACACAGAGCACATAAGCAAAAGGAGCCTTCCTACTATAGAAAGACTCCTTTTCCGATTTAATTAGGGAAGGGTTAAGCGGTGTGCCACGCACCGTTAACGATTGCCATCAAATTCGCATTATTTTCAACATCACTCAAGCTGGTAAAGCTTACACCGTTGGCTGTGGCGTAACTGCTCATTTGTTGAATGACCAGATTCACATCGGCGTTGGTGAGGTATGTACCATCATTGGCTTGGAAACGCTCGATGGAGCCAGAAGCGAGTTGTTGATTCACAACCGTGATCTGATCCGTGGCATTATTTTTATAGCCAATTTGCAAATCATTACCGGACATAAACAAAGCGATATCGGCTTTTACAACACTGGCATCGAAACTGAGTGTATCGACGTTACCCGCAGTATTATCAGCTTCCTGAACTGAATCAAAACCATCACCGAGACTGAAGAGATAGGTGTCATTACCAGAACCACCTTTCAATATATCGGCTCCCGTATTTCCATCCAAAGTATCGTTACCAGCTCCGCCGCTTAATGCGTTAGTTCCGGTATTACCGATTAACACATTATTTTGAGTATTTCCTGAGCCGTTAATCGCAGCTGTTCCTGTCAGTGTGAGATTTTCAACGTTGGAACTGAGCACATAAGTCGCGGAAGATTGAACCGTATCTGTACCTTCGTTGGCATTTTCCACAATAACATCGGTCGTAGAATCTACGATATAAAGATCGTCACCCGTTTCACCGATTAAGCGATCGTTACCCGCTCCGCCATCAAGCGTGTCGTTACCGGCACCGGCATTAATCGTATCGTTACCAGCACCTGCGCTGATGAAATTATCGACACTGGTTCCGGTTATCACATCATTTCCAATGCCTTTGTAGACATTTTGGATCACTTCTCCGGTCCAAAATATATCACTGGAAGCACTGTTGGTGTGATCACCCGCGGTCGCGGCTAAATTAATTTGCATGCTGCTGTTATTGACACTTAAATCCAGAGTATTGTTTCCACTGGCATCCCAAATCGTATCCGAACCCCAGCCAGAGGTGAAAGCATAGGTATCGTTGCCATAGCCACCATATATAGTATCATTTCCTGCACCGCCCTCGAAATAAGACGAAACGGCAGAGTTCTGCCTGCTGTCAAGGACATCGTTTCCTGCATAACCGTAAAACTTGGAAATCGGCGCAGCGCCAACTGGCACCGACAAAACATCGTTGCCACTTGTACCCTGTAGTTCTAACCTGTCTACAGAGTGTAACACGGTCCCATCCGCAAATTTGTAATTCTCAATGGGTGGTATCGTTAGAGTTCCATACGCATATGGCATGGTAATGCTGCCAGATTGATTCTTGAACTTAACCACTATAGTGTTGCCATTAACGATGAAACTGGCATCTTCTGCTTTTAAGCCAGCACCAAACTGAATCGTATTTTCATGCGGGCGGTTCGAATGGTAGGATTGATTGTTGTTGTCAATAAGGGTCAGATTTCCGAATCCACTGTTAATCAGATAAAGATCGTCTCCTGTCCCTCCGCTCAAGGTAGCGTTTCCGGTTCCACCCGTCAAAGTGTCGTTGCCTGCCTCACCGTAAAATCTTGTGATTTCTGGGCGGCCAGCACCCGGCACGGTCAAAACATCGTTGCCACTGGTGCCGTGAAGCTCCGCTCTGGCTTGAACATCTTGAGAAGTTAACACAGTGCCATCTGCAAACTTGTACTTGGCAATGCTTGGGAGAGCTAGAGTCTGTTGTGTTCCGGGAAGCGTAATGCTGCCGGACTGGTCTTGAAACTTAATCACTAAATCGTTTCCACTGACGATGAAACTGGCATCCGCCGCGTTTAAGCCAGCACCGAACTGAATGGTATTTTCAAGCGGACGGGTCGAATGCATGGATTGATTGTTGTTGTCGGCAATGGTCAGATTTCCGAATCCACTATTGATCTGATAAAGATCGTCTCCTTTTCCGCCGCTCAGTGTGTCGTTTCCGGTTCCACCGTTGATTGTATCGTTATTATCCGTACCATTAATTGTTCCAGCCACGGGTTCGTCCTTTTCAAACAAAGTACACAGTATTTATAGGGTTTACACAGTCAATTGATATCTAAAATATACCTTCAAAAAAACAGAATTCAAATGTCAATCTTGACTGTAGCGAAACTACTCTTTCTCTCTGAGATTACTCACATTCCTTAAGGCCAACCCGCTATTAATCAGGCCATTTTTATTGGGAGATTTCACTCCACTCTATTTCTTACTTTAGGAAAGGCTGTAGTCTCTTGCCTAAGAATATTCTCTAAATACCATGGGCAAAAAGAAAGGCTTTGATATCGATGATGGCTTCAACAACCTGCTAAGAAAAAATGAACAACAGGCTTAAAACTAAAAGGTTAGTCTTTTGGAGTTTCATCCTCTCTCCTTAAATTCATTACAACAAGAATTATTGTTCAAAAGATTATATTCAGGTCTATAATTTCAAGAACGCTTTTACTAATTGGCAGAATCACTTTTTAAATTCGCCATCTTTTTTAGCGCATCTGAGTTCGACGGATCAAGTTCCTGCAACTTGTTGACCGATACTTTCACCCGCTTCAATAAGAGAACGTCCTATTGTTGTCATAATTAAACCCTTTTTATTAAACTTAAAATCAAAGCACTCTCAATAATTAATATTGGCATACCGACATAGAACACTAAGGGAAAAACAACAAGGATAAACGGATTTCTCTCTATATAACCCGGCTTATATAGAGGCACGTTTTCAGTATACTTGTTTATTTTATTCAAATTAATTATTTCATGAAGTGCATAAACATCGGTACCATAAAAAATAATCATACCCTTTTGCTGTTTATTATTCAGATCATTAGGTTTTATATTTTCTGATTTAAAAATGATTGAAAAAAACTTTAGTCCTAAAAAACTAGAAGGACTCATTTTTTCAATGGTATTAATCGGGCAATGTTTCAATAAAACGCCCAATCTTGTAACGATTATTCTTTTATTTGTTAAAGTGACCTGATAGGGAATCATTGACCAAACAGCGAACAAGCCATATATAGTAAGTACATAATACTGAAATAGATTTTTCCAAAAACCTATCAAAGCAGTAGAAGAAACTATTAATAGAAAACCAATTATTGCTAAAAAGAATATAAGAATATAAATCATAAACAGAAATTGTTTTGGAAAAGTTTTCTTTAAAAAAATCACTTCCGGTTCAGTCATGTGTTATTCCAATTCTGTATAGATGCCAACATCTTGAAAAGTATACAACCTGATTTGGCAAAGCAACTAACAGGATTTACATCCCATCAATCTCAACAAAAAATAATAAGTCCCCGATTCAGAATCAAATAAGCTATACAAACTTTAAAACTACACAATACGATCTCAGCTTAACGAATGTTTTTATATCTATCAATATTCATCTAAAAAGTCAAAAACTTCTAATCAAAGCTTTTAAAAGTCATTTTTGACTGGCCCAACTTTTAACTTACAACGAGTTTTTTATTGAGTGTTTGAATCTTTCTGCAAATCTACCAATTGCTTTAGTGCATCCGCATTCTCAGGATCAAGTTGAAGTAAAGCATTCAATGCTTCCATGCACTTACCTTTTTCACCCATCAAATCATAGATCACTGACTCAAGGCGAAAGAGCTCCACTTCGTTTGGAAAAAGTGTTTTAAAACCCTGAATTGACTTCAACGCTAAATCATTACGGCCACCATAACTGTAGATACCCGCAATGACATTTGCTACCTGGACAAATTTTGGATTAACCTCTAGCGTTCTATAAAGTCGAGCAATAATTTGATCCCAAAAATCCGTTTTTTCCGGTATTTTTTGCACGTAATCAGTCAGCCAAAGATGTTGACTCCATTCATCTTTTTCCGGCTTAAGCTCAATCGCTTTCATGCAATACAGTGCCGCATTTTCAAACTCATTCTGATTATAATATGCAACTGCCATTTCATAATGCACCTGGCAATCCTCTGGATAAAGCTTTATACCTTCTAAAGCCAAGTTAAATGACTCATCCAGTTTTTTCAAATAACGGGCACATCGCGTCTTATCGATGTGATACTCAAAAGCAAGCTCTTCTAATTGAGAGCCATGCTTCCCTATTAGTTGCTCTAATTGCTCATAAAGATTGTAAGCCACTTCAAGCTCTCTAATAGTATAGAATATCCCCGCAAGACCTAACAGAATCCTTTGATTATCAGGAGCTAAGGAAGCTGCTTTTTGATAGTATTTTTTTGCCAACGAAAAGTCTTTTTTATATAAATACAGCTCTCCTAAGGCATGGTAAGAAGGAATAAATTCTGGATCAATCTGGATACTTTCAAGAAAAAAGGCCTCTGCTTGTTCAAGCTTGGAATCCTTAAAATAAATAAGACCCAGATTAAACCTTGGAAAAATCAAGCTTGGATCAAGCTCTATCGATTTTTTATAAAGGTTTTCCGCCTCTGCATTTTCTCCCAGTTGCCTATGAATATTTCCTAAAATAGACAATGCATATGGATAGTTCGGCTTGACAGAAAAGACATGCTGTAAAAGCTGTTTTGATTGATCCAGCTTATTTTGTTGAAATAATACTCTGCTTAAACCACAGAGGCCTTGAAGATTTTTGGGGTCAATTACCAAGATCTTTTTATATAGGATTTCCACTTCATCGAATTGATCGACTTGCTTTGCAATCAAAATCTCATAAGCTTTATCAGCCTGTTTCAATAATTGAGCAACATCAAAATCTTGTTCAAGAGTCTTCTCTTTAGACATCAATTTTCCACACTTGTTTGCCACAGCAGAGTATAACGATTATACAACCTCATTAAATACTCGTCACTGGTTAACCAGTCCCATGAAGGAGGCCTGCTATTCTAAACACCGATTTGGAATTCTATGGTCCAATAGATTAAAGCGATGCCATTCACATCAATTTGAGCATGAGTCTTATGCCTGCCAACCAACCCACAATCGGTGTATTTTTGATTCACGGTTTTCTCGGCTCGCCCCTGGAATGGAGTAAGCTGGAAAAGCTTTTGCAAGCAAAAGGATTTGGAACGTGTACAACCTTCCAATTAGGCCACGATACCCTAGCTGAAATGAAGCTCGTAGACTGTAAAGCCGAAGCAATATTAGAGCATTGCTGGAATGAATACACAGCTTTTGCCAAAGCCTTCGAACGCGTTTATATTATCGGACACTCACTGGGCGGGCTTGCCGCACTCTGGATAGCAGGGCAAAACCCTGAAAAACTGACGGGTATTCTAGTCTACTCAACGCCGCATCAACATGCCTATTGGGTGAATCATCATTTCGGCCTTTTTAAGTTCCCACTATCAAAACTATTTCGAGGCTTAACCTATGCGTCAGAGTATTTTACAGGATTTAAAAAACCGGATTTTTATTTTAGCTGGGTGAAAACACTGCAATATGAAACGACGCGCGTTTTTTCCGAAGTGGATCACAAATTGCCTGATATTAATGTGCCGGTATGGCTCGCTCACTCGCCCTATGATTTAGCGGTCCCTTATTCGGAAATGGAATTGATTGCGAAGCGAATCAATAAACCGGAATTGGTGAATACGCATACTTTGAAGCAATGCGGGCATCAAGTCTTTCAGACACGACGCAGCTATGTAGAACCGGATGAATTAGCACTTCGTTTTTTAGAGCAGATGGAAGCATCCTTAATTTAGATATAAATTAAAAGAGCCTTTCTATAATGAAGAAGCTCTTTTAGAATTGATCCATTCAATTCAATTAAATAATATTTAACGGACAGCCTTTAAATCAAAAATCGGGTTTTCAATAATGCCGAAACGATTCCCAAATGGATCTTTCACGGCGGCGACTTTAATCCCTTCGCCCACTTCTGTCACAACTTCCAATTCGGTTGCACCTAAATCCAGCAAGCGTTTATAAGCCACATGAATATCGGCAACGCCCCACAAGGGTTGAGGTCCAATTATTCCAGCTTCTGCATTCGGCAATAAGCCTAGCTCAAAACCACCCACTGTAAAGCCCACAAAAAAGGGTTGATCAAAATACGGCTTAATACCTAGCATCTCGGTATACCATGCTTTCGCCGCTTCCAAATCCGCAACCGGATAAATAGCTGTGCGTAACCCTGAAATCATCACCTTACTCCTATCATCCAAACTCAGTGTTGAATGATAATCCCAATCGCCTAAAAGTCAAAGCAATTAAATGAATGCTTCTTCAGACAAGTTCATGGAATCTCTCGTCATTCCGCGCGTAAGTCGCGGAATCCAGATAAAACCCAGCTTTCTGGATGCTGCGACTCCGCGCAGCATGACAATAAGGTGCTAAGGACAATGTCTTTTCTGAAGAACCAAATCAATCGCTAACCGACGGCCTGGGTACTCAAATAATGTTTGCCTTTAATGCTCAGCTCTGCCGTGTTCGAGGCATTCATTTTTAATTTTAAATTTTCGATACTCACGGAAAGGCAATCCGGGCTAAAGCCAAAAGCTTTAATCATTTCTTCGGAAGTCGCCTTTTCGATAACCTGCTTCAGTAAACCGGTTTCCTTCGAGCTCAAGATAAATTGATGATCCGCCTTAGCTCTACGCAGCTCCCGAATACAACGCTGTGTATCTTTTAGGCTGGCATTCAGCAAACGAACGCGCAGCTCATACACATTGCAGGGCTTGATTAAATAGTCATCGGCGCCCGCTTCCAATCCCTTAATTACATTCATTTTTTCGGACTGGTTGGTGAGCATCACCGCATAGATATAATGTCCAGTTTCCCGTTTACGGAGCTTCTGACAGATTTCAAAACCTGTTATATGGGGCATATGCCAGTCCAGCAAGGCCAGCTGAGGACCATCCGGTTCCGATAATTCTTTCCAGGCCAGTAAGCCATTCTGAGCAATAATGGGTGTGTATCCCCATTGGGTAATGGTTCTCAGTCAATAAATTTTGTGTAACTAACTCATCCTCAGCTACAAGTATTTTCATGGATGCACCTTTTCAAAATACTGCCAAAAACTCTTTATCCAGTCTAACCTAATCTGCCAACTAGGGCATCTCAGTTTAACTCAAGAGCCGAATGATAGACCCAGCGATTACTGTTGAGTCGAATAAATTTACTTTTCTCAATCAAGGTAAACTTTTTCCCTGCCTGCTCCAAATAAGCCTTAAAGGTCACAGTTGCCTCTGTGGATGACAGCATTGCATGCTCAATCACCTCAAGCCCTTTAAATTGGGTACTTTTACAGTACTCACTCAATTCAGCTTTCCACCTTTTGACGTTCTTAGACGCCTGAGGATGATTGGCATGAATCGTCTTCATTAAATAATCGGCTAATCCTAAACTATAGGCGCAATAGCGAGATCGCATGAGGTCTTCCGGCGTTGCTGCGTCTCCAATCGTGTTTTGATGATAGCGCTGACAGCACTCGACATACATTTTCCCACTTTGACACGGGCAAGCTGCCACATTCTCTATCTGGCTTTCAGTCATCCAAAAAAGACCTTTTAGGACTACAATATGCTTATAGTCTACAGAAAAGTACAAAAAAAGCTCAACAACTCTTATGCTTATTGTTTTTCCATCCAGCCCCATGACCTTTAAAGCTGGCGAATGGCTCGCCGAGCAGAATATTGCTCATCGCATTATTCCCCTGCCGGAAAGTATCAACTATAAAACTGGTGCGGATCATGCCCTTTTTGTGGAAGGCCAGAATATGGGCGAAGTTCCCATGCAGCTTTCCCGGGCTCACTTTGTCGTGATGCGCGTTTTTCGGAATTATCGCTTAGAGTCGGATATTGTGCCTGATGCGTAAGCCAAAACGTCATGGCAATTGCATCTACCGCGTTACTGCGTCGTGCCCCAGTCCTCACGTATTTCTAAATACGCTGCGGTTGTATCACTCTTGGCGCCTTGTATCTACTAATTGCCAAAACGCCCTGGAGAAAGTGATTCGTTTTTCAAGTTTATTCCTACTATGTTTAGGAATAAGCGGCTTAGCCGGATGTCAGTCTCCAGAGCCTGAAAAAGAGACTCACTCACAGAAAATCACATTAGAGTTTTGGACGCTTCAGCTCGATACCTTTGAGTCCGTTCTCAAACCCATGTTTGCGGACTACGAAAAGCTACATCCTACTATCAAAATCCACTGGGTCGATATTCCCTTTAGTGAAGGCCCCAAGCGCACACTCACCGCCATGATGAGTGAACAAACACCTGATGTCGTTAATCTCAATCCTGATTTTTCCGCTATTTTGGCGAATCGAAAAGCGTTGATCGACATGAATCAAGCGGTGAGTTCAAACGTACAGGATGCGTACTTGCCTACTGCCTGGCAAGCGGCGAGCCTCGCGCTTCCAAAGCAGAAACCCTTGGCTTTTGGATTGCCCTGGTATCTGACATCCGCCATCACCCTCTATAACAAGTCCATCCTCAAGCAAGCCGGTTATCAAACGCCTCCTAAAACCTGGGACGAAGTGGCATCCTTTGCTCGCAACTTGCATCAACACAGCCGAGCCTACGGCATGATGCCGACCATGAGCGAGAACGGTCACTTCCTCAAAGAGCTCCAAAGCCTTGGCATAAAAACATTCGATGTTTCAGGCAAAGCTGTTTTCTCCAAACAAAAAGCCGCCGTCGATCATTTGCAAGACTGCGTGACGCTGTATCGCAGTGGTGCATTTCCCGCCGAGATGCTGACAGAAAGTCATCAATCCGCCGTTGCTCGCTATCAAGCGGGAACCTTGGCCATGATCAATATTGGCTCCAATTTCCTGAAAATTTTAAAAGAAAATTCTCCGGCAGCTTATGCGGAGACAGGTGTTGCACCCCAATTTCCAGACAACACGAGCAGCCCCGATTTTTCCCTCATGCTTTTAACTGTGCCCGTGAAAAGTGCTCATCCCAAGGAAGCCGTAGAGTTCGCCAGTTACCTGACCAACGATGCAAACCAACTTAAGTTCGCTCAAGCGGCACCCGTTCTGCCCTCAACAAAAAATGCCCTCAAATCAATTCAAATAGCCAGTGAGCAAAGCAAAGACCTTATGGCACAAGGAAGAGCGCTCAGTGCCGCGCAAGTGCTTCATGCGAATGCGTCCTACGCATTACTGCCGGATCAAAATACAATTAATCAAAGCATTGATTATTATGTTCAAATGGCCTTAATGGGCAAACAATCGCCTCAAAGTGCGCTTGCCCATGCCGAGCAGGATATCAATGCCATTCTTCAACAGCCGTAAACCGATCTATTCCATTTCCAAGGAAATTTTAGAGAGAGACTACCCGAGACAATGCCCGACGAACACGCTCTGATATTAAATGGCAGCCAAAAATTCGGTAAAACCGGAACCCTTACCTCTGTCTATAATCCTGCGGATGGCATTACGGAAATCGGGCGCTATCATCGTGCCGAGGAACTCCATATTGAGCTGATTGAGCGGGCTGCCGAGGATGGTTTTAAAAGCTTTCAACACAGCTCCGTTTATCAACGCGCTGAGATTTTAGAAAATCTGGCCAAATTATTAGAAGCGGATATTGAAACGTTCGCACAATTGATTGTGAATGAGGTCGGTAAACCGATTCAACTGGCACGCGGAGAGGTTGAACGCTCCATCCAGATTTTTAAAGGATACGCACGACAAGTTTTTCAACAGAATACGATCTCTTATCCTGTTCCCGGCTATGAGGCTCAGGTTCATCGTTTTCCCATCGGTCCGGTATTAGCCATCACGCCCTTTAATTTCCCCTTAAGTTTAGTGGCGCATAAATTAGCACCCGCCATCGCAACGGGATGCTCTATTACCATTAAACCTTCGCCCTTGGCTTCTTTGTGTGCCCTTCGGCTCGGTCGTTTAGCCGCTAAAGCTGGTTATGAGGCCATCAGTGTTATTCCCGCTGATGATGCTTTATCCGAAATGCTCGTGAAGCATCCTGTATTTAAAAAAATATCATTTACTGGGAGTGCTGCTGTCGGCAAGAAAATTCGGCAACTCGCAGGGCATCGCTCTTTAACATTAGAGCTGGGCGGAAACGCTGCCGTTATTGTCGAAGACTTTAAGCATTTTTCTCCCGATAAAATTGCGACCCGCATTGCCTATGGTGCTTTCTCTTATGCCGGGCAAATTTGTATTTCAGTCCAACGTATTTTAATTAATGAAGCCCTTAAAGCCGAATTTATGCCGCATCTGGTGCAAGCGGCTCGCAATATCCCGGTGGGAGATCCGAAAGATCCCAAAGTGCTTGTGGGCCCCATGATTTCCATGCAAAACATTCAACGCAGTCGACAAATTATAAAAGACGCCTTAAAAGGCGGTGGAAATGTTGTTTATGGCGGGAATACATTTAATACGTTTACACTAAATCCAACCCTGCTTGATCGAACGTCTCCTGATATGACTGTGAATACAGAAGAAGCCTTTGCACCCATTGCAACAATTCAAACCTACAAAACCTTTGATAACGCAATTGCCATGGCCAATCAAAGTCGTTACGGAATTCAGGCTGGCGTTTATACTCACAGTGCTGTAAAACAGCGCGAAGCTTTCCAACAGTTAGAAGTCAGTGGCGTACTGATAAACGAAATTCCCACATTAAGAGCCGATTTATTGCCCTATGGCGGCATTAAGGAATCGGGGCAAGGCCATGAAGGTATTCTTGCCGGTATTGAAGATTACACGTTTCCGAAAGTGTACCTGGAAAGTTTAGAGTAATTAAATTGATTAGAACGATTGTAAAAATGGGCAGTCAGGAACTCGCAACACCATCGCTAGACGTGGTAGATTTTTCAGATCCAGACTTACCCATTATTATTGCAGACCTGCACGATACGATGATTGAAAAAGGTGGCGTGGGTATTGCGGCACCACAAATTGGCGTGAACTTACGAATTGTCATGTTTGGTTTTGAAAAAAATGAACGCTACCCCAATGCTGAGCCCGTCCCACTCACTATTTTAATTAATCCCATCATTGAGTTTTTAGATGATGTTATGGAAGAGGGCTGGGAAGGCTGTTTAAGTGTTCCAGGATTAAGAGGTTTAGTTCCTCGCTATAAAACTATAAAATACAGTGGCTATAACGAAAATGGAATTCAATTTAATCGAACTGTTAGCGGATTCCACGCAAGAGTAGTTCAGCATGAATGTGATCATTTAGACGGAATTTTATACCCACAACGTATTAAAGATATGCGATCTTTTGGATTTGAAGATGAATTAAATATTAATAACGAAAAGAATGAACTATAAATTAATTAATGCTTATTATTGTCGTCATTCATAAACATCGTAGAATTTTGCATCATTTGATTGGTTAACCAGGAACTCATCACCTGAGGATCCATAGGCTTGCCATTATTCATCATGGGCATGTTATTACCGCCGGGCATCATCGCATTGGGCATCGTCATTCCGGGAAGCGACATAGCACCATTCATACCACTCATGGCATTATTATTATTGGCATCCATGCCCGCCATCCAACTGCCCCAGTCATTATTATTACTATTGTTATTGTTGCCGTTGTTATTATTATTCGTCCCCATCATGGTTTGCATCCACATCAGATCCTGGGGAGAAACACCCTGCAGGCTATTTGAACCCATTGGAGATGCATTTGGCATGTAAGAAGAGGAAGCATCAGTACCGAACTGAGGAGGTGCATCCACATTGGCCGTTGCTGTTAGAGGAATATTTTTCAATCCTTGTTGTGCTAACAAGCCCAGAGGACTGCCAGATTCACGCTGAATAACCTCTTGGTAAAGACGCGAGGCTTCCAGGAAATCACCTTCCTGAGCTTTGGTGATCGCTAAGTAATAGGTTGTTTTCGTTTTATCAGGATTTTCGGCATGCAGTTGGGTAAAAAGACGATCTGCCTCAACATAGTTTTTTTCACGATAAAGCTGAATCGCCTGTGTAACCGTAGCGGCTGAGGATGTTTTATAGGCCTCAACAGAACTTTTATTTTCTGAGGGTGTAGCAGATTCTGCCCAGACCAAATCTCTGCCATAAATACTCAGAAAGCCCAACAGAAGAGCCAGTTTAAGCCCAGGAATCCAATGCATACCCAGCTTTTTAGATGCTGCCACAGGCTAACCCTCAACGATTGAATCTTATACTAAGAAGTATGGATGATTTTCGTTAAAAGTCAGCCTGTATTTAGACTATTTTATCTGGAAACGTTGGCGCCACTCAAGATACCAATAACAAGACGATCTTGCCTTGGTTCAACACCTGGGATAGCAATTCCCGCCGTTACAGCACCCCCTGATGGGCCTTCTACGGTTTTCCCAAGATCTCGTTTCACCATAGCCTGTCCTTGAGCCATTTGCTCGTTCGTCATTTTACCCAAACGAACAGACAGATTCGCCATTGCATGTTGATTGAAGTCAGCTAGCTGATGTACACGAATTGCATCCCCTAATGGGGCATGGATATCCTGAAGCTGCCAGCCCAGGAAGCGAAGGCGAATATTATGAAAAGCAGGCTCCCAGGACGCTGCAAAGCTAAACGCTGTCGCGATACCAGTCAACAGCCCACCACCACCGACAGGAGAGGTAATGCAGATTTCCTGATACTTGTGCTCTTCCAAGATGGAGCGCACTTGCTGCATCAATTCAAAACCAATGGTTCCTTGTCCCGCCACAACCCAAGGATCGCCATAGGGATCGAGAATAAACTCATCTGAACGTTTATTGGAGTGCGCCCATTCACGAGCCTCATCAAAAGTTTGGCCGACCTGCAATAGGTCGGCCTGTGTGTAGGGTTGCTTTTTTTTGAGAGAAGAGAGTGCTGCATTGAGCTTTTCAAGCTTACAAAGGGATGTATTGTGGGGAACGACCACGCGTACAGCTTTAGGACCCAGAAGCTCAGCCGCCTTGAAAAGACCAAGCGCATGATTCCCTGTAGAAACTGCAAGAAAACGCTCTGCAGAACGGCTTTCCATCAACTTGGCCATACCAACAACAGCCCCACGGACTTTGTAAGCCCGCGTTACCGTCTGATCTTCACGTTTATAGTAAAGATTGGGTTGTTGATTAGAAGGAGTCAAAGCCGTTAAGGGGGCCTGACCTACCGAAGATTCCTGTAAATCCGACGACTCCAATAAGCGTAAGCGAGAACGGTATCGATCGAGGATACGGCTCGCCTCTATCACATTCGTATAGAGATGACTGAGTGAAAGATACGCTTCAACGGAGAGGCCGGACGGAAAGCCCGGCAGCATAATTCGTCCCGACTCGGTAATCGCGGGAGCGGTCAGTTGAATAGCATCCATTGCAGGAGTAGCAATGCTATTAACGCCAGCGGCGAAACGAGTGGAATCAAATTTTACTGTAGTGAGGCTTTCCATCTTTGTAGGTCTCTTCTCCTAAATTTCTATCCTAGTTTTGTTTACGATCGACGAGGCGACTCCCGTCGGACCAGCTCATTTGGCTGCGCAGACGACGACCGACGACTTCGAGTGAATGCTCGCTGTCTTTTTCACAACGCGCTTTCAACTCAGGCATACCGGCACGGTATTCAACCATCCACTCGCGAGCAAATTTGCCGGATTGAATGTCTTTTAAAATACCGCGCATATTTTCTTTAACTTCATCTGTAATAACGCGAGGACCACTCATAACATCGCCGTAACGCGCTGTATCGCTGATGGAGTAGCGCATATCCGCCAATCCGCCTTCGAACATCAGGTCAACGATCAATTTTAATTCATGTAAGCACTCGAAGTAAGCCATTTCAGGTGGGTAGCCCGCTTCAACCAAGACTTCAAAACCAGCTTTAACCAATGCGGAAGCACCACCGCAAAGAACGGCTTGCTCACCAAACAAATCGGTTTCAGTTTCGTTTTTGAAGGAGGTCTCGATAACACCACCACGACCACCACCAACAGCGGAAGCGTAACCTAAAGCCAATTCACGAGCTTCACCGGAAGCATCTTGGTGAACTGCAAATAAGGCAGGTACACCACGGCCTTTTTCGTATTCAGAACGTACTAAGTGACCAGGGCCTTTAGGAGCAACGAGGAAAACGTCAACATCTTTAGGCGCTTCAATTTCACCGTAGTGAACACTAAAACCATGGCTGAACATTAACGCTTGGCCAGCTTTTAATTTGCCTTCAAAGTATTGTTTGTAGACAGGGCCATGTTGAACATCGGGGATCAGGAACATAATGATGTCAGCCCATTGAGCTGCATCATCCAGACTGATTACTTCCATTCCGGCCGCTTTAACTTTTTCAGCAGTTGCGCTCTCTGGACGCAAAGCAATTTTAACTTTCGCACCGGATTCAAATAAGTTACGGCCTTGGCCGAAACCTTGACTACCAAAGCCTACGACAGCAATGTTTTTAGTAAGCAGTTTGCTTTTGTCGATATCTTTATCGTAGTAAATTTTGAAATCGCCACTGGCGGCTGAAGCTGTTTTTTCTGGGGAATTCAACGTTGTAGGCATGTATTATTTCCTTTCGACTAAATTGAAGTTTCAGAGAGACTAGGTTTTACGCACAGTGGGTTAAGCATTAGCAGATACAAGACGTTAGTCACAAGGCAAGTAGACGCCCGTTAAATAGCGAAATACTTGCAAAAGAATAACGTGAAGGTAGGTATAACGTTTAGCCGACTCGTGAGGAGGAGTATGAGGAGGACTGAGGTGTACGGATTGAAGCCGCTGCAGCTAAAGAAGAAACGTTGTTGCTCGATACAGCAGTTGTCACATCTTCTGCTATTTCAGATTCGGTAGCTTGCGCATCGTGAGAGAACATGCCACTTTCCAAAATATAAACTTGCTTCTGTAAAAATTTCACTAGTTTTTCAATGGTTTTAGAATCACAACCGCTGAACGTAACGGAAATTTCAATCGCATTTTCAGCCTCTTTCATGGTGCTGCGAATTTTCATCGGCAGAATACCACGATGTGTAAAAGCACTAAGAACACGGTCAATCGCGCCCAGGCGATTTTGTAATTTGCAATAGATAGTCGTCGTAGTCATTGCTTCAAAATCCTTTCCTATTTATTGGCGCGTTTACGCTTGCGTTTCTTCTAACAACATTTCATCATTGGCTCCGCCAGCCGGAACCCAAGGATAAACATCCGATTTTTCACGAACACGGAAATCCATGATGACAGGGCGATCGTTAATCGCATAAGCCTCTTGGATAACCCGATCCACGTCATCTTGAGACTCAATTACAAAACCTTGAGCACCATAGGCTTCACACAATTTGATGTAATCAGGAGACGTCATCCGAGAGTGAGACGGACGATTCCAGGTTTTGTCCTGCCATTGGCGAACCATTCCCAAATAACCATTGTTGATGATAGCAACTTTAACCGGCAAACCAGCATCACGGGCCGTTGCCAATTCCTGTAAGGTCATTTGAAAACTACCGTCACCGGCAATGTCTAATACCAAATGATCAGGGAATGCAGCTTGGATTCCAATTGCAGCAGGAAATCCAAAACCCATGGTCCCTAAACCACCAGACGTCACAAAGCTCCGTGGGCGTGACAAATTAAACCGTTGAGCAGTCCACATTTGGTGCTGACCCACTTCCGTCGTAACGAAAGCATTTTCAGGCATCCAGTGGAATAACCGATCGATAACATATTGTGGCGTCATTAAGCCAGGCGTTTGTTCACAAGCACCATGTTTACGGTTTTTCCAGCCATCGATCGTAGTCGTCCATTCAGAGCGAGTCTGCATAATGTCTGCATAAGAAGGCATTACGTTATTGCTGGCATCCAGCAACTGACCCACAACGTTCTTGATATCGCCTTGGATTGGCAAGAACGTTTGAACGTTTTTCTCTAAAGAGGTTGGATCCAGATCGATATGAACAATCTTGGCATTTTTTGCAAAACGGCTTGTGTTACCGGTTTGACGGTCGCCTAAACGGTTTCCGATAACCAGTAATAAATCCGCTTTTGCAATAGCGATATTGGTCCAGTAGTGTCCGTGCATCCCGCAGAAACCCAAGTACAACGGATGCTGCGCCGGGAATCCGCCTAACCCCATCAAAGAAGAGGTTACAGGGATCTCAAAGCGTTCAGCGAGCTGCAGTATTTCTTGAGTTGCACCGGCTGTGATAACACCACCACCAGCTAAAATAACAGGCCGTTTTGCTTCTTTCAGTAACTCTAAAACATTTTGAATATCATCGTGCTGAAAGTTTTCTACATTGTGATAACCAGGCAAATCAATGCTGGTTGTCTCGTAGTTAAAATCAGCAGTATCCAACAAGATGTCCTTGGGCATATCGACTAAGACAGGACCGGGACGACCTGTTGTCGCAACATGGAAAGCTTCTTTAATGGCTTGCGCTAAATCCGCTGTACGACGAACCACAATATTGTGTTTGGTAATCGGACGCGTGATACCCACAATATCAGCTTCTTGGAAAGCATCATTCCCTAACAGGTGGGAAGGAACATTCCCCGTAAATGCGACCAAAGGAACTGAATCATAGTATGCATCAGCTAAAGCCGTAATCAGGTTGGTTGCGCCAGGACCAGAAGTCGCCATGCACACGCCCGGTTTGCCCGTAGACTTTGCATAGCCTTCCGCCATATGTGCTCCGCCCTGCTCATGACGCACGAGAATATGACGAATATCTTCATACTCTTGCCACGCTTCATAAACAGAGAGAATAACCCCACCCGGCATACCGAAAACGGTATCAACCCCTTCAGCTCGTAAAGATTCCAGAAATATACGAGCACCCGTTAAATGTTGTGTTTGAGGATTTAAATCTTGATCAGACTTGCCTGTACTGGACGCAAGCCTTGTTTGTGTAGAATTAATTGGTGAAATTTCAGTATGTTGTATTGCGCTCATCGAGATCCTGCCCCTGTATGCATCTTAGCCAAAATAACAGTGCTACTCAGCATTTTGTTGGTCATGGTTTTAGACACAAACAGTCCCCCACCGTCGGTTAACACAGAAGCGATTTGGCTGGAAGCGAGCAGGCGGAGGACAGATTTCGTCATGATATTGTTCCTTTTTACTTATGCTTATTTTGACTGTAAAACAAAACCGCCGACCTTCAGGGGCCGGCGGTTCGCTGAATCTTTTGTTCTATCGTGAACAGGACTCAAACCCCACCGGCAAAGCCGCTGAGAATAAGGAGGCTAATCACGATAATTGAACGGTTCATATAGAAATCTTTATATTGTTTGCGTATGGAAACACCTAAACAATTTCTTGGGATGGTGTCATCTTAACACGTCTTAAAAAGAACACAAGAATATTGTTTTTTAAGAAATCGTCTTAGGCATAATAAGTCCCGTGAACTTCAAAAGTTGCCCTTATAATTTTCTTTCCTCTTGCACATCCGCTTCGCAACGAGATTCCAGCGTAGGCTGGAATGACAAATTAGGATTATTCAGTGAGCCGTTTGATACGTCCATCTAAAACTGGTGAAATTGTTTTTTCCTTTTTAATTAGACGGGCAATCAATTCACTATCTGTCCCCGGGATAATATGGAAGGGTCTTTTAAGCATTACATACCCGTCTTTACCTTGTATAAGATAGTCCGTCGTAGTTAAAGAGTAGGTTTTATCTGCTTGTAATGGACTATCATTGACGCTTACCTGAGTAACTCTTTGCCCAATGGGCGAACGGGCATCGTAAGTAAATTTCAAACCAGATACTACTGGAAATGAGCCCGGTTCATTATCATCTTGAATACCGCTGACCCCATTTTCCAAAGCGGCTTTAATGGCTCGGCCTGTCAGGCTTGAGCGAACAACCCTATTTTCAAAAGGAAGCCAGCTAATCACATCTTTCAAAGTAAGCTGACCCGCAGGATATTGTGTATTCGAGCGAATACCGCCTGAGTTCAAAAGCGCAATGTCGGTTTTTCCGATTTTGCGAAGACTATCCGCTAAAAAGTTTCCCAATACGGTCTCTTGAGTACGCACCTTATGCTGTGCTGCATCCAAAGGCACTGCCGTGGAGCCAACGATGTCCCCCATAGAGCGGGTTAACTGGTCTTCATAGTGCGCGACATTCGCAGCAATGTCAGGATCTTCAACCACTGTGCTATCGACAGGAATAACCTTCCAATCGATATGCTCGAGCGTATGGGCCTGAGGATCAATATAGAGATCGACCTGGCTCATTTTTGCAGCATCTGAATCCATTTTCAGGATAGGCGTTCCACCGGCAACGGATTGCAACAAGGTGTGTTCGTGCCCTCCTAAAATCAAAGCGATTTGCATCGGATGTAAGCGCGCAACACGTTGATCGTCACTCATCGAGAGGTGGGTTAAACCAATTACCAGATCCGCACCTGCCTTTTTGATTTCAGGAAGCGCTTTGTCTGTCGTTTCAACCGGATCGGCAAAACGGACATTGGGGCTTGGATGCGAAGAGTCTTGCGTATCGACAGTCAGTAATCCAAGAAATCCTAATTTAATACCCGCTAAATCTTTAATGACGTATGCGGATATGCCCTCAATCGGTGTTCCCGTCTTTTTATCCAGAACATTGGCAGCAATCCATGGAAATTTAGATTCGGACAATCGTTGTTTTAAAACATCATTCCCATAATCAAATTCATGATTCCCGAGAACCGCAACGCTGACGCCCAACTGATTCCAAAGATCGATCATCTGCTTGCCACGAAAAACATGAGATTCCAACGAGGGCGAGATGGTATCACCCGAAAACACAAAAAGCGTATTGGGATTTTCTTTTTTAGCCGCTTTAACGAGAGTTGCTAAACGCGCCAATCCGCCGAGCTTTGGATTTCCCGAAGGACTCAGTTGATAAACATCGTTAACATGCAAAAGCGTAATGTGAATGGGAGTTACTGGAGCGCTTGTTTTAATGACAGTTTCCGTTGAGGTCGGTGCATTTTTAGCTGGACTATTTTCAGCCTGAATAGTTTGAGAAGATGAAGCGGGTGGTATTTGCGTTGCCAAGCTTCCTTGTGAAAATAGACCCCCTGAAACAAAAACAGATCCTGCTAGTAGTGCAGTTAAAAATTGATAACGAGAAACAAACATTAATCCCAAGCTCCTAATCGCCTTCTTCTGAAAGAATTAAAAGGGGAAAGTGCGTCAAACTCAACTCTTAGATTTTTTTAGAACGCTCTCCATCCAAAGCTGATAAGCCTCTGCCATTTTTTCGATAGGCAGCTGGATCAATTCAGGCACGTCATAGGGGTGTTCTTCTGTAATAACAGCCTTCACGTCTTCAAATAGAGAGCTTTTCGTTTTGATCAAAACCAATTTTTCTGGCTCTTTATTGATTTTTCCTTCCCAGGAAAACATGCTCATCACATCAAAATATTGAATGCAAGCTGCTAAGCCCGATTCAAGAAGCTTTGAACTGATTTTTTCTAAGCTTTCCTGATTTGGAAATGTCGTCATAATGATTGAATATGAATTGTTCATAGATAAAAACTCTACCGAAATTTAATCAAGACTATTACTGATTTTATAAAGCTAAATTACAATAATGGTATGGAAAAGAATAATATTATTGCATGGGGTAAGTCGATAAAATCATTTTTGAATTGGCAAAATAGTTTACTCTTGATTGCCTTTGGTTTTTTGGCAGCAGTCCAAATTCTAGCCGCTTTCAAAGTCAATCCAGGGGTGATAGGACTCATCCAGGATTCCAGCGCGTATCTTAAAACGTCAGAATCGTTGGCCCATGGAAATGGCTATCAATACAATCATTGGCCCATGTTAAAATACCCGCCACTGCTTTCTTTGTTTTTAGTGCCCGGTTGGTGGTTACAACCTCAATTCCCAGATAATATCATCCTTTTCCGTCTCATGAACGCCAGTTGTTTTCTATTGGCTCTAGTCGCCTTAGTCTATTGGCTTAAAAAACGAAAAGACTCTTTCCCACTGATAATGACGGTACTTCTATTAACCGGTCTGGATTTTAATCTGCTTTGGTACAACCTGAATCTGTTTTCAGAATCTTTGTACCTTTTTTTATCGCTTCTCCTGATTGGATTAGTTGAAGGTCATTTTGAAAAACTGGATAAGCCAAAATTCTTAACGGGCATAATTCTATTATCAGTCGCACTATTTTATGTTCGCAGTATTGGAATTGCCTTGATCGGTAGCATTGGGCTTTATCTATTACTGAAGAAACATTATCGAACTGCATGGATCTATATCGGTAGTGTAGGCTTAAGCATTTTACCCTGGGTCTATTGGCTGAACCGTCACTCGCCCGGGGTTTTTAATATTTCCGGGGCTCTATTTTTACCGTTCAATGTTAGTTACGGAACGGAATGGCAAGCGTATGTCCTTTCAAGCAATTTCCCCCTCTATAAAATACTATGGGCACAATTCACTCAGGGTTTTGAAGCTGTTATTCAAGGTTTAGGCGGGCTTTTCGCTATTTTATTGACTCCCAGCAAAAGTTTTTACCAAAACCTTCCTTTGTTGTCAGCCGCCTATGGCGTCCTCTGCATTTTAATATTGAATCTGGTCCACGGGTTGAAAGAACGTAAAATCAGCCTTAGTGGCATTTATTTAACACTTTATCTTCTGATGCTACCCCTTTGGTGGGCAAGCAATGGACTCGCTTTTCGGTTTTTACTCTTAGTTCTGCCTTTTATTTTGCGGTTAAGTCTACAATCATTAAGCCGTATTCCTCGGAAATGGTTAGCAATCCCTGCACTGGGTCTTTTTTGTAGTCTTGTACTAATAGGGCCTTATCGAGGCTATGCCAACTGGGTTCAATTTTATAGCACTCATCAAAACGGTTTTATGGGAGAGCCTTTTCCCATTTGGGATGAATATCAACAGACTTTTCAAGCCATCGATCGTTTATCCGCTCCCAGTGATATTTTTTTCGGACAAAAGCCTGGCATTTTTTCGCTTTATACCCATCGCAACATTTTAGGATATGCTTTTATACCGCAAACACCCATTTCCAGCTGGAATCAGCTTATGAAGCTTTATGAAGAGCTGTTTCATCGAATTCATGTCCGCTTTGTCATTTCCGATCAACTCTATATTCAGGGGACTCAATGGGGAGGAGTAGAAAAAAATACACTCGAAGAACTGATTAAACGTTACCCGGAACACTTCAAACCCATATATCAAACCCCATCACAGTTACTTGGAGTCTATGAATTCCAATAAATGCGACAGCTTAAAAAGACTGAATGCTCTGCCAGACTCAATTAAGTATCTTGGCAATTTTTAACGACTAACCCCTTGAGAAAAAATGGAGCGGAGAACGGGACTCGAACCCGCAACAGCTTGCTTGGAAGGCAAGTACTCTACCATTGAGTTATCTCCGCGAATAAATCGATGATAACAGAAACAGGACAATATTCCACGCCTTTTTTACATTTTAAAGCCTTTCTTACAAAGGCGTGGTTACTTCCAAAAGCTTGGAGGTAAACGTAAGCTCCGCAATGCCGGATTTATCCAAGTGCCCTAATCCGTGACGCTCCATCGTTTCATACTGCTTTGCCGTAGCAACTGCTAACGGTAACCGTAACCCACATTCATTTCCAAGTGCTAGGGCAATGTTCGAATCTTTCGCGGCATGGGCTGCTGAAAAGTACGTTTCATACTCATGGTTCTGCATATCCGCACCATCGGTTTCCAGTACACGGCTGGCAGCACCTGTTTGTGCAAATACAGAACGAACTAAATCCAGATCTAACCCTAACGCATTGGCCAAACCCAACCCTTCGGCCAAACCGGCGGTATTGATATTCATGACCATATTCACCAAGGCTTTGAGTTGCGAAGCCGTTCCAGAAGGTCCTGTATAAATCACATTTTTAGAAAGCGCTTTTAACACGGTTTGAGCGTCTTCAAATACAGTTTTTTCTCCGGCACACATCAGGAAAAGCGTTCCTTCTCTTGCCTGGGGAATACTGGAGGCCATGGGGATTTCCAGGATTTTGGCGCCCACTTTTTTCGCTTCATTTGCGAGTTGAATATGAACGGCTGGGGAAATTGTCGCCGCATTGAGAAAAAGCTTATCCTTGCCGCCATCCCAGAGAGAATCCCCTTCGCGGTGATAAATATGGTGCATCGCTTGATCATCAGAAACAACCGTTAGGATGACATCGGAGTTACGGGTCAGTTCAGAGCAACTTTGAGTCGCCTTGGCAGTCAGTTCTTCAGCAATAGAGCAGGCCAAAGAATGATTGATATCCATCACGTAAGAGATTGGGAAGCCGCAGTCTTTCAAACGACGCGCCATATTGGCACCCATTCTGCCAAGCCCAACGACTCCGATTTTTAAAGATGATTGTTGTTGATTCATAGCTTGGCAAGCCCCTCTCAATAATCACACGGAAGCATTGTATTTAAACACAGTCTCTTCTTGAAGAAAGCTTCAAACAGTTTTCACGCGGAAGGATTCGTTTTTGCCTTTGTTTTAACGACCCAACCTTTAATTTCGGTTTGTCGAGCACGTGCAATCGCTAAATCGCCAGCAGAAACGGTGCGCGTAATAACAGATCCCGCCGCAATGCTGGAATTTTCTTCAATCGTAACCGGAGCAATTAAAACGCTATTACTGCCGACTTTAACGCCATTCTGGATATGGGTTTCCGATTTAATATCCCGAATGGGATCGTAGTTTGCCGTGATGGTACCCGCTCCGATATTCACGTTTGAACCCAAGGTTGCATCACCCAGGTAAGCCAAGTGAGACGCATTAGTGTGATGATCGATATGCGTTTTTTTGACTTCTACAAAGTTGCCAATCAAAACATGATGGCTGATATGGGCACCATCGCGTAGCTGCGCAAAAGGACCGATCACACTAAAGGAGCCGATAGAAGAATCCCGAACACTTGATTGAATGACTTTAGCATCATCATCAATTTGCACAAAGCCCGAAAGTGTCGTGTAAGGTCCTATTTGGCATCGTTTGCCGATACGGATTTCACCGGTCATCGTGCATCCCGGATAGAGCGTTGTATCCGTTCCAATTTCAACTTCTGGAGCTACAAAAGTCATTTCGGGCGCAAGAATAGTGACACCGGAAGACATCAAGCGATCCTGAGTCCGCTCGTTGAGTAATCGATGGCATAAGGCTAAATCCTGACGGGAGTTTACGCCTAAGGATTCACTCCAGTCCTCTAAGCTTGAGCTACCCACCCGATCACCGCGTTTAACAGCCAAGCCAATGACATCCGTCAGATAAAACTCACCCTGGGCATTTTGATTTGAAAGTTGATCAAGCAACGGTTCAATTTTCTGCCAGTTCAGGCAATAAATCCCCGTGTTAACGTATTGAACCGTTTTCTCTTCACTATTAGCGTCTTTTTCTTCCACAATACGCTGAATACGTTGACCCTCTGTAATCACACGGCCATAGCCGAAAGGCTTATCTAAATGGGCAGCCAAGACAGTTAAGTCATTCCCGGTACTTTGGTGATTTTCGATAAAAGCCTCTAAGGACTCCGTCCGAAGAAGAGGCGCATCTCCGGAAAGAATAACCACGTCTCCATCAAAATCTTTTAAGACCGAACGGGCTTGTAAAATCGCGTGCCCGGTTCCTAATTGAGGTTCTTGGACCACCGTCTCAATCGAAATGCCATATTGCTTTTGATAAGCCTCTAAAACAGGACTGACTTGATTCCGTCCGTGGCCCAAAATGACACAGTATTGACCTGGGGAAGCTTTACTCGTTCGAGCTGTATCCAAAACGCGTGAAAGCAAAGGCTTTGCAAAGAGCAATTGCAAAACTTTTGGGAATTCACTTTTTAAACGAGTTCCCTTTCCAGCAGCCATGACAACGACTGCAAGCTTTTTAGACAAGCTCTTACTCACGCTTTGAAAACTCCTTTTACCGTTTTAAATTTAAACGAGGCTTTCCATTGTCTCTTTTCTGTCGTCGCTCATTTTAGCTGAACCACTTAAATCGGCTTTAGCTAAACCTCGTTTAGAGCTTCTCACAAATTCAACGAGCTCTTGGATGTAGGGTCTATCGCCCCATTTCTGTTCAACCTCTTCTAAACCCAGACGGTAAGGAGTGGGTGAAAAGAAAAGAATTTTGTATGCATTTCTGATAATTTCACGACTCTCCATGTCGTATCCGCGACGTCGCATACCAATTTTATTGGTTCCAACCGGGATAACAGGACGGGCATCATACATGCCAAACGGCGCAATATCTTGGCGTGAAGCACTACCACCACTCACAATGGCTAATTGTCCAATTCTGATGTGCTGGTGGAAAACACTGCCGCCACCCAAAAAGGCGTAGTTTCCCACTTCAACATGCCCACCCAGTTGAACGGCATTCGCTAAAATGACTTCATCACCCAGCTGGCAATTGTGACCCAGGTGCGAATAAGCCATGAGCATACAACCCTTGCCCACGCGTGTAACAGCACCGATTCCAGAAGCTCGATTCACAGTAACGCATTCACGAATCAGGCAATTGTCACCGATTTCCACCCAGGATTCCTCGTTTTTAAAGCCGAGATCTTGAGGTGCACCACCAAGAACAGCTCCTGAGGAAATTAAAACGTTTTTCCCGATGCGCGTGTATTCTTTGACGACTGCATGGGCATCAAGCCTGCATCCTTCCGCAATAACAGTGTGAGGCCCCACAATGGCATAGGGGCCAATTTCAACGGAATCTGCAATTTGAGCACTTTCATGAATAATAGCCGTTGGATGAATCGTCATCAGATTAAAAACCTTTTCTCGTCCAGAAGGAAAGCATTTCTAAAATTATTGAAAACCTTATTTCGCTCTATCCACGATAGAAAACATGAGCTCGCCTTCCACAACCACTTCTCCATCAACGTAAGCTTTGCACATTGATTTACCAATAGGGAAGCGAAACTTCGTGAGAATGCATTCCATTTCCAACTTGTCACCCGGTACTACCATGCGACGGAAGCGGACTTTATCCATTCCAGCAAAAACCATCATTTTGCCACGGGCTGGCTCTGTTTGAAGCATCAAGATAGCGCCTAACTGTGCCAGTGCTTCCAGTTGCAAAACACCCGGCATAATCGGATCGCCTGGGAAGTGTCCCTGGAAAAAGGGTTCATTGAAAGTCACATTTTTATAACCGGAAATCTTCTTGTCCTTAACATGCTCTGTAATCCGATCCAGCAATAAGAATGGGTAGCGATGCGGCAAAATTTCAATGATTTGACGAATAGTTTCAGGCTCTAAGTAAACGGGCTCATCCCCGTCTGCGGGAATCTTGAATGAGGTTGAAGGAGTGGCTTTAGAGCTTGCAAGCTCCTCACTCACTTCGCTGGATTCGCTTCGCGTGACAGTATCGAGCACGATTTCTTAGTCTCCCATATAGAACTCTATATTTTTTGGCATTATAGCCCAAGGCAAACCCTTTGTAGAGACTGTGTAAAGTCAAAAATGAATTCGTAAAAACGACACTTAAGCACATCAGGCAAAATTGATGCCTAGTAAATACACCTAAAATAGCTGGCAAGGATGGCTTCAAAATAAGTAATTTAAGAAGAATCGAACAAAAGCCCCAATGTAACCAATTATTAAGATGAAAATAAAAAGACGAAATACCTATACCTAGAGAGTTTTAGAACTTAGTGTTTTATGAACACAAAACTTAGTGTTAAAAAGTACCCAAGTTAGTGTTAAGGTAACAATATTAAAAAATCACTCGTTACCAATCCCCTAATCAAAAACCCCATAAGATCGCCGCAAAGAAAGAATAGAATTCAATCATGGAAGGCTCAATGATGACTTCTACCAATGCATTTTCTACAGTACAACCACTCTATATCGGAAGACGCCCTCAATTTGGGACAAGTCCTAATATCGGAGCTAGTGCAACTAAACCTATGTTTGGAACCTCGGTCACTGCAAATCCGAACTTCGGTGGAAGCTCCAAAGACACGTTCGAGAGACGTAGTAAATAAAATCTTCAGCCTAAAAATGCAGCCTAATAGCCTATTTAGCGGGTAATTATGCTTTGGTTAGCGTTTGTTTGTTGGGATTAAGCGAACGTTTTAAATGTTGATTCAATGTTTTTACCGATAACTTTACGAACCGCTTCTATCTCTGTTTGCACCGCGTCACGTTGAGTATCTACACGACGGAGTTGCAACTCTAGCGCTTTGTCGATTGCCTGAATTGCAGCAATACGAGCCTGTAACTGTTGAGCCTCTGGGGATTCTGGCTCTAAGTTAGCTCCAATCGTAAACAGGGCACCCGTAATATTGGCAAGTGATAAACGAGCCTGGTTGATAAACTGGCCTTGAAGTTCTAAGTCGCTTTTTCGGGCGGTTAGAATCATGTATCTGGCTTGACTTGCTGCGAAACCCATGTCTCTGGCTCCTTGGCCGTCTTGCTTGGGGATGGATTAAATCCTTAACAAGCCGCTTATTATAATGTACTCTCAAATATCTCTCATTTGGAACAATTCATATTTAAATAAAAACATTTATCATTCCAGAATTGCGCCCCTTAGGCATACCCGAAAGCAAAAAACAACCAAAAAGCTTTGGTGGCAAGTATTTTCACGTTTTTAAATACTGGGTATATCCAAAAGAATTCCTCGGGAAATCGGAATATATCCTACTGAAATACACCACTCGTTAATTAAGCGCTTAGATTTCTAAAGTTTATTTTGAGGTTTTTGATTGGATCGCAGAGCCGCAATTTGAGCTTTAAGGTTTTCCCCATCCGTCACTCCAGGGCTCTGTAATGCCTGGGTATAGAAATCAATGGCCGTAGAATAGGCTCTATTCGCTTCTACATCCTGTTCATTCAGTTCGGAAGAGGATTTTTTAGATTTTTTGTCAGCTTCCTCAGCCGCTTGAGCCGCTTTATGTAGCTGATCACCCTGGGCTTCCCATAACATACCCAGTAATTTCTTCAACTCACCCTCTTTAGGAACGCCTGCCGGGTGTTTATCTAGCAACTCAGTGACTAAAGGAATGGCTTTCAAGGGTTTATCCGCTGCCTGATAGGCAAGAGCCAGATTATACGCTGTGTTTGGCTCAGCAGGGTTGAGATCATGAGCTGATTCTAAACGGGCAATGGCACCATCATAATCCCCAGAAGCCATTAAAGCCTGAGCCTTCTGGGTCAGTTCTGCCATAGGGCGGATATGGACAATGTCTCCCTTACACGCAGTGAGGGAGACACTCACTAAAACTAACGCAATACCCAAACTGATGAAAGCGTATCGATTTCCTCGAACTGCAAAACTCATAAAGGAAGCTCCCAAAATTCGAAATATTACGAAACAGTTACTCGATGAATGTAATTTTGTACAGCCTCAGCATACAACTGATGCTCAGCATTCAAGACGCGTTCAGCCAAAGTATCAGCCGTGTCATTCGCCAAAACCGATACGCGAGTTTGCCCCAAAATGGCACCACCATCAACAATATCGGTAACCAAGTGGACTGTACAGCCTGATTCTTGCTCTCCAGCAGCCAATACTGCCTCATGAACAGCCCTACCCAGCATCCCTGGACCGCCAAAGGCAGGCAGGAGACTCGGGTGAATATTCAACATTCGGCCAGGAAAAGCATCCAGCAAGGTACTGCTAATAATCCTGTCATATCCTGCAAGTAGAACAAAATCCACCTTATAGTGGAGCAATCTCTCTAAAATAGCATGATCCCTCAGAGAGGGTTTTCTAGCAGACTCTTCCGATAGGCCTACAGTATTCAAACCTTGATCAGAAGCCCATTTCAAGCCTTTTGCATCCATACGATTGGAAACAACCACCGAAATTTCTGCATTGGTCAATTTACCATGCTGAATCGCCTTATGGAGTGCGATCAAATTACTGCCTCGGCCCGAAATCAAAACCCCTAAGCGCACCTTGCGACTAACGCTATCTGTCATTTAACAATAACCTGGGATTCATCCTTTGCGATTCTGGATCTCAGCTTCCCGATAATCGAAATGTCAGCCTTATCCAGTTCGTTTTTATATAAATCATTAAGAGAATCAAGCACAGCATCCGCTTGTGCAGCAGAAACGACAAGCACGTAACCGATTCCGCAGTTAAAAGTATGCCAAAGCGTTTCGTTATTAAGCTGACCCAGATTTTGCAAGTATTGATAGAGCGCAGGCAAAGGCCAAGCCCTTGAATCAATTTCAGCAACAAAGTTTTCGCTTAAAACACGCGGAATATTATCGTAAAATCCGCCACCTGTTACATGCACCATAGCCTTAACGGCATCTGGAAGCTGTTTTAACAGACTTAAAACAGGCTTTACGTAAATGCGCGTTGGTTCTAAGAGATGCTGAATAATGCTTTTATCGTCACCCAACTCTTTAACAGAACTTTGCAAGTCGATTTTATTATCTGTAAGAATTTTTCTCACCAAGCTAAAGCCGTTACTATGAAGTCCAGAGCTTGATAAACCAATCAGAACATCCCCTTCCTCTAAAGAAGAAATCCGAGGATAAACGTGCTGCTTTTCAACAACACCGACACAGAAACCCGCTAAGTCGTACTCGCCTGGGACGTAAAATCCTGGCATTTCTGCGGTTTCACCACCCACCAAAGCACAATCAGAGCGAACACAGCCTTCCGCAACCCCTTCAAGAATTTGGGAAACTTGCTCAGGCAGAATTTTTTGGGTTGCCAGATAGTCTAAAAACACTAAAGGACGACCACCATTGACGAGAATATCATTGGTGCTCATCGCAACCAAGTCTATTCCAACCGTTCGGTGGTCGTCTGCTTCAAATGCTAATTTAAGTTTCGTACCGACACCATCACAGGCGCAAAGTAAAACAGGTTGTTTATAGCCTTCAGGAATCTCAAAAGCAGCGCTAAAGCTTCCTATACCACCCAAAAGCCAAGGCTTGAAGGTAGAAGCAGCAGATTTCTTTGCGATTTTAACAATAGATTCCGCGCTTTTGAGATCAACGCCCGCTTGGCGGTAAGCTTCGTCAGAAACAACCATCTTCTAAACGCTTATGATACGGCAGTATCTTCCACAGCCAGAGGTACAATGTTCACTTTTTTGGAAGTTTTGCGGTATGCAGAAAACTTTACGTGGCCAGAAGTCAATGCGTAAAGGGTATCATCGCTACCACGGCCTACATTTAAACCAGGATGGAACTTTGTTCCGCGTTGACGAATCAAAATTTCGCCAGCGTTAACCAATTGGCCACCGTAACGTTTTACGCCAAGACGTTTAGATTCACTATCGCGACCGTTCCGTGTAGAGCCGGCGCCCTTCTTATGTGCCATATCGGAAATTCTCCAAAATCATAATGACTAGTCGAGCCCAATCCCTTAATACAAAGGAAAAAGGGAGGTTATTTTTTAGCTGAAGGTACGGTAATACCATCAATTTGAATGCGGCTGTAGCATGAGCGGTGACCGTTTTTTACACGGTAGCCTTTTTTGCAACGCATTTTGTATACAAGAAGTTTACGTCCGCGTTCGTGGCTAAGAACTTTGCCCTTCACGGAAGCGCCAGCGATAAAAGGAGCGCCAACGATAGAGTTTTCACCGTCAATAACCATAAGAACATTTGCGAACTCGAGGCTGGTTTCAGGATCTTGCTCTACACGGTCAATCGTAATAAAGCGTCCATCTTCAACTTGGTATTGTTTACCGTTAATTTCAACAATGGCTAACATGCTTGAATTTCCGTTCTATATGTAAAAATGTTTGATATTTATCTTCCAGGACACAGGCCAAAAAATAGTGAAAGCCTTAAATCTGAGTCAGTCAGTATAGAATACTGAGCATGAAGGAGCAGCTTCAATATATCAGCCGCAAAATCGTGTGTCAAACCAGCTCAGAAATTAAACCGTTTTGCATAGCCGTTCCCATAATTATGAGCCGATGCTCATCTACTTTATTGCAGCGCTTACCCCGTAAAGGGGGACTTCATCTCTAAGCCCTGAAGGGCAAGAGCTGAGGTCTCGGGATGCGCACGTAGTACTTTGTCTAAGCTTACGCTCCTGCGGTGCTCGCGCCGAGCTGAAACATCTCATAATTCTTGGAACGACTATAAACCATCTTGTGCAGGCTGCTCTTCTGCTACTAATCCCAGATATTCCAGTGTAATTTTTCGCTCTGCAGAGTAAATGGAGACAACGCGGAACTGATAGGCCTCGTTCATCATAAAATGACGACCTTGCTGACTATAGACACAATACGCCTCTACACCCGGGATTAATTCAGCTAAGACACCTGAGTTTAACAATTTGGAAACACGACCAACAACTTCGTCTCCAACTTTAATCTGGTCATGCACGGTTTCCCATGGATCGCGCTGAAGGCGCTTCAAGCTTAAGCTAATTCGTTGCAATTGACGATCAATGGTTAAAACAGAAACCTTAAGGCGCTCACCCAGTTGTAGCATTCCCGAAGGATGATGAATACGGCGCCAGGTAATTTCAGAAAGGGGTAACAGGCCATCAATGCCATTAATATCGATAAAAACACCAAAGTCGGTGATTTTAACCACATCACCTTCTACAATTTCGCCCTCTTTTAAAGAGCTTAAGGTTTCAGCTCTCATTTTCGCTTTAAGCTCAAACACAGCTTCCCGGTGACTTAAAATCAGCTTGTTTTTTTGACGATCAACTTCTAGAATCTTGGCTGGTAGGGTATCTCCTACCAATTCGTTTAAGGTTTTTGCGACACGCAGTTGACTTGCAGGAATAAAGCCCTTAAAACCAAGGATATTAACCAGTACACCACCTTTGGTTGTGCCCGTAACAGTTGATTCGATAATTTCACGTGATTCTTTCAAGGCTGCTAAGCGATCCCAGCCTTTCAGAACATTCACTTGCTTTAAAGAAAGAACGTAATGCCGCTTCGTTTCATCAGCCGTATCGTGGGCGTGCATTAAATAGAGGTCGAGAACCTGATTCAACTTGAATTCAACTTTTAAATCTTCTAAAGAGTAGCATCCGTTGGTTTCACGCAGCGGAATAAAACCTTCCGATTTGCCACCCACATCAACAACGATCCCATCTTTTTCTAAAGAAAGAATTTCTCCTACAACGATAGTCCCAGGTTTCAAGGCGGTTTCCATGCTTTTTTCAAGCAAGAACGCAAAATCGTCACGCATCTCCGCAGACGTTTCTAAAACCGATACCATTCCCGCCATAAATCGATCATCCCTTTCATAACACTATAAATGGAGCCACTGAATTAGAGTAATAAAGCTTAAAGTGCTTTCAAATACTCAATGACTTCCTCTATTAGCCAGTCTGGAGTGGAGGCCCCCGCAGTAACACCCACTATTTTTGCTTCCCTAAGTTCTTGATCACCCTCAAGTTCCCGGAAGGTTTCAATATGTCTGGAGGCTGTACCTGCATAGCGGCATATATCAGCCAAATGAGTCGTATTAGAACTGTTTTTGCCACCAACAACAACCATAAAGTCGACTTTAACCGCTAACTCTAGAGCCGCCGTTTGGCGGAAATAGGTTGCAGGACAAATTGTGTTAAAAACCTTAAGCTCTTTTGAGATTTTGGATAACGCCTTAACCATCTCAAAAAAAGTTTCTTCCATTTGTGTCGTTTGGGAAACGACCCCAACCCGCCGACATGGAATTCCGTCTAAAGCAGCACCAATTTCATCAGGAGAGTTAATTGCAATGATTTGAGCGCCAGGTACTCGTTCTGAGTGGGCTTTAATCCCAATAACCTCTGGATGGCTTGCTTTTCCAACAATAACAACTGTATACCCTTCTTCAGCCAGTTGAATTGCTTTATTTTGAACTAGTCGAACGTCCGGGCACGTTGCATCAGAGACTTCCAACCCTGCAGCCTTTGCATTTTCCACCATTTCTGGCGGGGCACCATGGGTTCTAACAACGCAAATACTACCCGCTGGCACTTCATCGAGAGATTGAACCGTTATAATACTCTCAGAGGCCAATTGTTCAATCACTTGCTGGTTATGAATGAGCTGGCCAATAACATAGACAGGTTTTCCATCAGAGGAGCGTCCCGTAGCCAGCGTTTTATCGACAGCTTTACGAACACCATGACAAAAACCCGCATGCTCGGCAATAAGAATGGTTTTTGGACTAAGACTCGAAGTCACTGTCGCGGTCAAACCAATATCTCCAACTGAATAATTAATCTGGTTAAGCTAGTTGTGTTGACGGTTAGCAGATACTAAGCGCTAGGTACTGAGCAAGCGGAGCATATCAAAGGAATACGTGAGCATTGCGAAGTGCCGCAGCAACGAATGTAAATGCAATTGTCAACGCGCTATAGGGCTCATACATTTGTATTACAACAGATAAGCGAAAAGCAAGCTAGCATTTTGATGTTTGGATTTTGAAATGTTATGATGAATATATACAAAGTGTGAGGCTTGTATTAATTTGAGCGGCTCTTCTCCTTCAAATTCTGCTAAGAATGAATCTGTGGAGCCTGAATACTCTTCAGAAGACATCTTTTCTGCTGAGCTGGATGAGCTTCTGACCCAATATTTAAACCTTGAAATTTTAGACCGAGAAAAGGTTCGAGACAAAATATTTTATCGATGCCTTCCTTATGTTCAAAAAATAGCACGAGGATTGGCGCGTCGAACGTCCGATCCCATAGATGATTTGATTCAAATTGGGGGCATTGGCTTACTTAAAGCCATGGAAAAGTTTAATCCGTTGGTCGGAACCCGCTTTAAGACCTACGCCACCTACTTTATTACGGGAGAAATCCGACATTACCTCCGTGATAAAAGCGCAATGATTAAATCGCCAAGAGAAATCTATGAGCTCTATTATCGGATTAATCAGCTTACACAGGAACTCACCCAAACGCTAGGACATGCTCCAAGCGATGAAGAATTAGCAGAAAGACTACAATGCCTGCCATCCAAGGTGAGCGCAATTCAAGAACTTGAAAAACGACGCTCCCCGATTTCTTTGGATCAATTCTTGGTTACCGATGAAAACACAAGCGACTCTGTTTATATTGAAAAGTTGATTGACTATCACCAAATTGACCTCAGCGAAAGCAGCGAAAATAGAATTTTAGTGGAAAATGCGCTTGGTTCTTTAAAACAAGAGCTTTATGAAGTTGTCCACATGACTTATTACGATGATCTCAGCCAAACCGAGATTGCCCGTAATTTAGGAATTTCTCAAATGCAGGTTAGCCGACGCTTACGGAAAGCCTTGGAATTGCTCTTTAAAACAATGCATGAAACTGACATAAGCTCTTCGAGGAAAGCAACAGACTAATGACTTCTCCTACTAACCTTATTGCTGACCCCTCAACTAACCTCTATTTTATTATTTTGTTTTCTTTGTTAGGGCTCTGTGTCGGAAGCTTTTTAAATGTGGTTGCCTTGCGATTCCTCTCGGACACACCGATCACACATCCGGCATCCCACTGCCCCAACTGCAAAACACCCATTCGTCCTTACGATAATATCCCCCTCCTCGGCTGGATATTACTCGGAGGGAAATGCAGAAGCTGCAAACAGCGGATCAGCGTTCAATATCCTTTGGTTGAGCTTTCAACAGGTATTTTGTTTGCATTCAGCTATCTTCAACTCGGTTTAACCTGGACTCTCCCTTTTGTTTTGTTTTTACTCTGCAATTTGATTGTTATTTTCATAACCGATTTGCGAGAAAAGCTCATCTTTGAAATCAACTCTTTATCTCTGATACCTGCAGGCCTAATTTATAGCTGGATTGCCCCCTCTCCTATCGGATGGGAAATCCATGGAGCTCAATACAGCTTTGGTATTCCTCAAGGATTTATCTCCGCCTTAATCGCCATTGCGATTGGCTTTATTTTTTTTGAAGGCTTAATCTTTTTGTCCAAAGCCGCTTTTGGAACCGAGGGATTCGGCCACGGTGACACTCACCTGATTATGGGTGTAGGCGCATTTTTGGGCTGGCAACTAACCCTCTTAACCCTTATGTTAGGCTTTGTTATCCAAAGCATCCCCACCATTCCTATCCTGATTGTGGGTTGGATTAAAAACAAGAATTACACTGCCCTTTCTTCTGGCTTGGGCGCTTTACTAGGTAGTGCATTTCCCATATTTATTTTGAATGCCAACTGGCCACATACATTTCGCTTGGTAGCATGCATCCTATGTTTAGCGATATCTCTTATTTCATTGTTTATATTTATGAGAAATATTCGCCAAAGCGAAAATTACACCTATCTTCCTTTGGGGCCAGCCTTAATTTTAGGCAGCATTATTGCGCTATTTGCGGGCAGCAATATCTTACAGATGTATTTAAACTATCTGGGCTTAGGCGGTTAAGTACCGTTCATCCCCTCCCGGATTGGCTTTTTATTTATTTTTCATTTCATCTTTATTGAAAACCGAGCTGCGGTCCATGGCCCGCTTTACTCCGCCCGGTGGTAGAGGATCTGAATTCCCTCACAGATCAATCGGGGCTCGTTTGCGAACAAGGCCAAAACAGGTCCGTTATTTACCCAAAGGATCACACAAGGATTAGTTCAATGCGCTCTGAGTGGATTCGGTTCTAGATATATCCTTTTCAGGCTAAAGTGCACATCGCCCTACTGAGTGTGAAAACCTATCGACCCCGATCAAAGGGGCGACCACTAAACTTTCATCGGCTCTGAGGATTACGTTCCTCAGGAACTAATACCATGCACTATAACCTCGCGTTTTTTACTTTGGAGTGTAATGCAGGTGTAATGTTTTAGAATTCTTTACATGAATTTCAAGGCGTTAAGGTTTTTTGGCTTTGCCTGCAATCTGGTTCAAGATAGGCAATACTTCATCACTATGCATCCGGTGACCATCGTCTTTCGCGAAGCTTAAGCGCACTTTACTGGTTTTATCGATAATATACATAGCAGGCCAGGCAAGTCCTTCCTTGCCTACATTGGAAACCCCAAACTTTTTAATCACAGATTTATCGGTGTCAGGTATGACAGTGAACTGCAAACCATGCTCAGCAATACTTTGCATTGCATGAGTCGCATCATCAGCACTAACAGCAATGATTTCCGTGTCCAGTGTCTTAAACTTATCCAGGTTCGCTTGAAAATTCTCTAATTGCTTGCCACACACAGGACAAAAGCTTCCTTGATAGAAAATAATAACGGCATTCTTATGTCCTTTTAAGCTCGCCAGGCGAAAAGGCTTTTTATAAGCTGTTTTCGCAGTAAAGTCAGGAGCCATATGGCCTACAGGCACAAGATCTAAAAATTCATAGGCATGCATTTGAAGATTAGGCGATAAGGACGACCCGGGATCAGGCTGAAGCGCCGCAGCTTGCGACAGGTTGTTCCAAATTCCACTACTCAACACCAGGGCAGACAATACAAAAGAAGAAAATAAAATTTGTTTTTTCATATACCGCCTCAGTATTAAGCTTATAGGAAAGCCTACACTCCTAAGAGTAAATATGACTTCCACACCGTTCACATTATAAAGTTTACCTTATTATAGAGTATAGATTATACGGTTCAAGATGAGTATTTTTTACTTTTAAAATAGCTTTCCGCCTTTTTTAGGAGTATCTGGTTTGAATAACGTTCACGCTTCTTTGTCGGATAGCCTGACACGCGAAGTCTATCTATTAGAAAATGTGGCCATCCAAGGACGGAAAACAGAATTAAGACAGCTGTTAAAACTCCTTAACCTGGCAAAAACAGGCCAACCCAAGGCCGCTTTAATCAGCGGTGATGAAGGCATTGGTAAAACAGCGCTTTTGAAGGCCTTTGTCAAACTGGTTCGGGACGGTGTTTATTGCCGAGTGATTGATCTCGGCCAAATGAGATTCAATAGCCCGGAAAAACTTTATATCGCCATTATCAATACACTTCGTCAGGAAGCAGATCAAATTCTGGATGAAGCACTACTCGCTGTGAACGAGCTTACCCATGAGCTTGATTTACACTGGGAAAGAAGCGATTTAATCCGGGCTGTCAGCCTGGTTAAGCTACAAGAATCCATTGGCGGGAAAGAGGCTGTTAATCAAGAACAACTCTTGAAAGCCATTCGAAGCCAAGTGCCTGCAATCAAGCGGCTAAAGCTTTCTGTAAACGATAAAGTTGAAAAGCTTGTTGATTTACTCATGAACCCCTGGGTAACCGTCGCTACTTCCTTGCATCACCCAACTCTTGAAGCAATCCAAGATGCCATCCGTATTTGTGAACGATTAGAAGCAGGCGAAACCAGTGAAGACATCTATGGTCCTTCTGTAACCGTAGAGCAAGTTCTCCAAAGCCAGCCTCAGAATGCAGCACCTTTAAATAATAAAACATCATCGCTGACAGGATCGTCACCAGCCAACATTAGTAGCGCTATCGACACTCGTGCAAAAGAAAAAAACCAGGCGAGCATTAATCGTGCCTTGGATGATATTCCTTTTGAGCCCGAACTGTTTTCGGTTGAAGGGATTGTCAGTGCTCCCCGCCCGGTCGCACGTAAAGAATCAGCGTCCATAGAAGACTCCGAAAATAGCTCCTATGAAGGAGGCAACAGTGATGAATCGCCTCATCAACAGGCAAGCATTACTCCTGAGGTCGTAAGCACGCCTCAAACTCAGCTTAGAAAAAACGATGATAGCTCCCCCAGCCCCAGCAGTTCATCGCTTTCAGCGCTTCAATACTCACTTTCCAATCCGACACCCAAACAAAGCTTTCATAAACTGATTAAGCCCTTAATCGATGTTTTTGACTATATTAACAAGACCATCAATACGGTTGACACAGGCTTACTCATTGTTCTTGATGAGTGGGATCGCCTTTGTCTTCTGGACGCAAGCATGGAAGAAAGAAATGCAGTCAAAGACTTTTACATTGAGTGGCTTACCCAATTAACGGAACGCAAAAACAGCCATTTAATGTTGGCGATGACTGTACGTACCAGCGGAGAAAGCTATAGCTTAGGTGGAACAATCTACAACCAGTTCCGCACGAAGCTGCTATTGGATCCCCTCAATGAAAGCACGTGCCGGAAATGGAATAAAAGCGTTTTTAAAAACGTCAGTATTGACGACTCCGTTCAGGAAAAAATCTATTTACTCAGCGAAGGAAGTCCTTACTGGCAACTCAAAATTTACAATCACATGCTTGAAAGGGTTCAAAGCAATCAAATTACGGTTGTTGATGAAGCCTTTTTCGAAAAGCTTGGCATTGATTGTGCCGCCAGTATTTTAGAGTTGTCTTTTACACGTTTGAAACTCATGTTTTTAAACAATGAAGAGGTTTTTCTAAAAGCCATTGCGGCTCTGATTAACCACTTTGGAGAAAAACCTTTTACTGCAACCCAAGCTATTTTAGAACTCAGCACCTCTCAAAACTTCAAAGAGAGCTTTGTATTCGAAGTTCTTCGTACACTGTTTTGGCACGATTTTCTTCGCCAAGAAGAAAGCTCGAATGGAAAATCGAGCAGTAAAGATCCTCACTACTACATTACCAGTAGACAAGATCTCAGCTTCTTAAAATCAAAAACAGAAGCGGTAGAGACAGAAATTTCAACCTCCGAAAAACTGGTTTACCTCAAGCGCATCATCCCGCTTTCTATCAAGTCTGGTGATTTGAACCGCGAAAAAACGATGGAAATTCTCACCTTAGGTGAGGCCATGGATCACCCCGAAATAGTGACTTTCCTGGAAGAGCTTTTCCTGGAGGCCCTTCAGGATGAGCGCTCTGTAGTCCGTGTAACAGCCTTGAATAACATCGCTTTAATCGATTCACCACGTGCTCGAAATGCATTATTCAGCTCCATGCAAGATTCCGAAGAAATGGTACGCGAGTACGCTGCCAATAACTTGGAAGCTTTATGCGACCGCGAGCTTGCTCGAAAAAATGGATCGCCAGCATTGGCTGAACAAATTATCGATGTCATGATCGAATGCCTTGATGATGACTCTGATCAAGTTCGAAGCCGCATTTATGCTGTCTTATCAAAATGCCACAGCCACCGAGATTTGAGCACCGTTTTCATCAAAGGGTTAACGGACTCTTCTCCCGTCGTAAGACTGATTTCGACACGCACATTAGCAGAAATCCCTGTGGAATCCGCTCAAGTTTTTTCAGCCCTGCTCAGCGCCGTCACTGACTCAAACCCTGATATTAGGCGCTATGCCTGCCTTGGCTTACAAAAATACCCTATTTCTGAAGCCATTGAAGCCATTATGCGCTTACTCAAATCAGACGAAAACTCTTCAATACGAGCTTTATCCGCTGATTGTTTAAGTCGGATGGAAGATAGTCGCGCATTTCCAGCCCTTGTGAGTGCTTTACGGAACGAGGAAAATATCGAAGATGTTAAGCTCGCCGTAGTTCGCGCCTTAGGAAAACGGCACGACCCACGCACTGAGGCTGTATTAATTGAAGCTTTAATGCAAGCCGATAGTGACGCAATGCCTGTCTTTGTTTGGGCCAGTGTACGTAGCCTTGGACAGGTAGGTGGTAGTCCTCGATCCGTAGAACTCTTAAGAGAGCTCCGTAACCGAGCCGAAAACCCTATTATTGTGAGCGCGATTGATATGGCTCAACACAAAATTAAAGACCGCTTAATGGAGCTGGATGAACGCAAACAACAGATGGCCCAGGAACCTTCTGTGATGGTTATGCTTTCAGCCATTCAAGAAGATGTGCCGACTTTGGAAGAGGATGCCCTTCCGCTTTAAGAGTGGCTTTAAGGCTATATTTCCCTCTATTATTTGTTGGGTTTCCTGAGGCTTTCCTGGAATATTGTCTCAATAAATCTCTTCAACAATTTGAAAACCGCATATTTAACCATTTACAGCAGGGGTTAACCATAACATCATAATTTATAGGTGATTCAAATTAATGCATCACTTTATAACTTAAATAAATGTTTATCAGAAAGGATTTGCCACTATCTGATTAATATTGTCATTCCCTATTTTTAGTAGACAGGCTCTCATTTTAACCAAATGAGATTACAGGATTATTTCAAAAAACCTAAAGCTGGTTTCCTTCCGAGAGGGATTTTAGCTTCTGTCACTATGTAAAGCCGTACGCTTTTCATGGTGATTCAATGTGCCCTGATATTAATTCAACCATTTAAGAACAGTGATTATCGCAATGATCACGGCAGTTTTTCATGCGATTTTTCAATATAATTACAAGGACAAGGTATGTTAATCAACTCCTTTTCAAGTCATTTAAGCTATGCAAATAACAATAAAAAAACAATCAGTTTAAATAGCAAAACGGTTCCATTAAAAAATACCGATAGCTTGATAAAAAATATCCGATTTGGATCAGTAAACAATCTTTCCCCGGAAAGTCATCAAATTATTAATCAACTTAAAACTAAATATTCCCACCTTAAGAACAAAAATGTTCTTCTTCTTTACTCCGGTGGGCTGGATACCTCTTTTTTAACCAAATTTTTTAGCCATGAAGTCGGAGCCAAGGTTTACACTGTCTCTTTTGATGTGGGAGAGGATTTACGAGAACAAGGTAAAATTGGGGATCGTGCAAAACTACTGGGTGCCATTAAGCACTCCCATATCGATTTAAAAGATCCGTTTGCAAACGATCGGTGTGCAAAAGCCATTATGGCCAATGCATTTTATCAAGATTCTCACCCTCTATCCAGCTCCCTTTCCCGTCCTCTCATGTCAGAAGCCGCAATTGGTTTAGCTGAAAAATTCAACTGTGTTGGCGTTATCCATGGATCGAGCCCATGGCAAAACAATGCGCCTCGCTTCAATAATGCTTTAAGGGCCTTGTCTAAAACAATCGAACCCATAACCCCCGTATTGGATAATAATATCCCCCGAAACACTGAGGACGAATACCTACGTCATCATGGTGTCGTCATTAGAAATTCTGAAGACAAGCTCTTCTCCGCAGACTACAACTTATGGGCACCTGAAGCTGAAGATGGCCACCTTCAAAAAATTAATCGCGCTCCCGAAGAATCCTTATTCAGGATGACAAAACCTGTCGAAAAAGCACCTTCTAAGCCGCAATTCATAGACTTAGAATTTGAAAAAGGACTTCCGACTCGCTATAAGTTTGTAGAGAATGCGGAAAATCCAAGCGCAGAGAATGATGTTGCAAGTTCATTAAAGCATTTACCCAAGAAACCTCTTTCCGGGCTGATTAGTGAACTAAACCAGATTGCAGGCGAGCATGGGATTGGCCGTTACGACACCATGGAACATCGGCCTGCAGGCTTTAAAGAGCGCGAAGTGCATGAAGCCCCTGCTGCTACAGTCATGATTCAAGCCAAAAAAGAACTTGAAAGGACCGTCCTGGATCAAAAAACACTGAATAAAAAATGGGCGGATGGACGTTTATGGACAGAAATGGTTTGTGAAGGCGATTGGTTCCACCCTTTAGTACAGCACCTTGGCAAATCCATGGAAGAAATGAGCCAACGGGTCAATGGTGTTGTTCGTATGAAATTATTTAAAGGAGGTGCAATGCCCATTGCCAGAGCTTCTGAACATAGCCTTGATTCCCATAACACAGGTGCAGACAAAGCCTTTGCCAGCACCTCTCACCCCGATGGGAGTTATTTTACCTGGCGTGGGGCTGACGGCATCTTCTCCCGTAGAACGGATACCGCTGCCAGCAAATAAAGGAACGGATACAGAAAAATTCCTGATTAACTGATTGCCCTTGAGCAAGTAACCACACCAGAAGAAGATAGCATTGTGTTGTGTCGGTAAGACGTTGCCAATTCTTCAACTCTTTTGATAAGAGAGCGTAAAACTGTCTCCGTTGTACGAGGATTAATAATGGTGCAACGGAGATACGTTTCGCCCAATATACTTGCACTTACAATGTAGAATTCGCCCTGACTCAGAAGCGCGTCGCGAATTTTAAGCTGTAATGCCGTATTCCCGTGCTTCACTCTAAAGCAAACGATATTGAACTCAGGTCGTTTTAAAGCTTCTAAGGAGGTGCTTCTATTCAAGAGATCATAGAAACATTGGCCTAAATCGTAGCAATGCTCAACGTAGTCAGCAAAAAACTTTTCACCGTATAAATGCACCGAAATAAACAGCTTTAAAACCATCATTTTTTTCGTGCATTCTAAGGTTTGCCGCCCAAGCGTATACCAGTCATTCTCCTGAGCGTCATCAAACAAGAAAGCCGCATTATCCGGGCAGCTTCTCGCTGGATCTTTGCAGTCACGGAAAATAACCGCCGTCAGCAAGGCAGGCATCAACATCATTTTATGCGCATCGATAATTATGGAATCTGCCTTATCAATCCCTTTCAACAAAGGACGTAAGCGGTCACTGAGCACGGCCGCTCCACCATGAGCCGCATCCACATGAAGCCAAATGTTTTCCTGTTCGCAGAATTTAAAGGCTTCTTGAATATTGTCAAAACTGCCAGTCGCGGTAGAACAGGCATTAACAACCGTTGCAAAAATAGCAATCCCGTTTTCACGTGCCGCGTCTAAGCTTTCCTTGAGAGAACTTTGCGTAATTGCCTTGGACACCTTAAAAATATGAGCATCCGAAATACCCATAATGCGTAAAGAACGGACGATACTGTAATGTGATTCTTCGGAAACAATAACGCCTAAAGTGCCTGGCAATATTCCTTGCTCCTGAACCACTCTATTTCTGGCAGCCAACAAGGCCGACAGGTTCCCCAACGAGCCACCAGAAGTGAAAAAACCACCATAGTTGGGGGAATCTGCCCCTATCCAGCCAATTCGATTCGCGAAAAAGCGGATCATATATTTTTCGAGAACCGCTTCCATGGGTCCCATTTCAAAAACAACTGAGCTGTTATTGAGAATCGCAGCCAACATATCAACGACAGCAGCCAAAGGCAAAACAGGTGCGACTTGATGTCCCACGTAATGGGGATGATGCAAGTGCATTGAGTTCTCTAAAATCAAATCTAGAAAGGAAGAAAATTGCTCCCCGGCAGGCACAGAATTGGTTGAAGCCAACCATTCGGAAAAACGTTGCTCTGCCTTTTGAGGTGTTAAACCCAGCGAGAATACAGGGTTATTTTCCGGTTCATAGATATGTTTTTTGAGGTACTCTGTTATTTTCTGTGTACAGATTTCAGCAAATAATTCAAAATTCTCTGGTGCATAAGCCTCTTCAACCTCACTAGAAGGCTTTTCACTTGCGATGTCAAAGAGCATTCCTATTGACTCCACTTGCCGAGAATATTCTCGATTAATTAAGCTTTTGATTTTCAAGTAGCACAGTAAATGAAGTAATTAATATTTGATTTACTAGAGCTGTGACCACACGTAAATGTAACAAGTCCGTGTATAGTTTACCTTTTAGATCCCTAAAAGTCTAGAATCACCATTTCCCATCTTTACAAGAAATAAGCAATCCTTGAAATTACTTTTGATTGTCGCGCAATTTGAATGCGTCCTTGAGTTTTTAATATGTTTGCTGTGGAATAGGCCTTTAATGTGCCCAAATTGATTTTGTTTTACCCTTCTCACGCTTGGAGCCTTTGCCTTGAGTCTCAACGGAACTGTAATTGAAAAACCTGCTTCTCCCTCCCAAGCAGCACCCGAGGAAAACGAATCATTGCCTAATTCTAATGTTGAGGTCAATGTTAACTCAGCAACATCTAATTTAAAACCTAAAGCCTTCAAGAAGGTCGGATTCGTTCATTTAGGCTGTCCTAAAAACTTAGTTGATACTGAAACCATGCTCGGCATTTTGGGACATGAAAATCATGAAATCGTTGCCGACGAATCTGAAGCTGACATTGTTCTAGTCAATACCTGTGCCTTTATTGAATCTGCACAACAAGAATCGGTTCGAGCATTAACCACCTTAGCAGGCCAAGGAAAAGAGCTGATTATTGCGGGCTGCTTAGCTCAAAAATTCAAAGGTGAATTACTCGACTTATTCCCGGAAGCCAGAGCTGTCGTGGGTGTAAACGATGTTGCTAAAATTGGCGACGTCATGAAGCGTGTTGAATCCGGTGAACGCGTTCTTGCCACCCAGCAAGATGCGGAATACCTCTTGGAAGAAGATGATATCCGCCGCCACATTACTGTAGGCTCCTTTACTTACTTGAAAATTGCCGAAGGCTGCGATTACCGCTGCTCCTTCTGCATTATCCCCAGTATGCGTGGATCGTTCCGTAGCCGCAGCATTGAGAACATTGTTGAAAACGCCCGCGAACTCGCAAAACGCGGTGTTACCGAGATTATTTTAGTCGGCCAAGATACCACCAGCTACGGAAAAGATATTCAGTCCTCGTTGCCCCAATTACTACGCGCCTTAAACGATGTTCCAGAAATTACATGGATTCGCTTTATGTACGCCTATCCCAACCTGGTTAGTGATGAGTTACTTGAAACCATCCGCGATTGCGACAAAGTGGTGAAGTATCTCGATTGCCCGTTACAACACAGCCATCCTGAAATCCTAACTCGCATGCGCCGTCCTGTGACCGATCTTGTCGAGTTTGCTGAGCGTGCACGTAGAATTATACCTGGCGTTAAACTTCGTACCTCCTTTATCGTTGGCTTTCCGGGTGAAACGGAAGAGCATTTCCAACATCTCCGCCAAACCATTGAAACCGTAGGGTTTGAGCGCCTGGGTGTTTTTGAGTATTCCGATGTTGATACCGCTCACAGCAAAACATTGGACGGTAAAGTTCAAAAGCGCGAAATCAAAAAGCGCCGTGGTGAATTGATGGCGCTTCAGCAAGGGATTGCCTACGCTTATAACCAGAAACTCATTGGCCAAACCATTCCTGTACTAATTGATCACGTGAATGAATACGGTGTCGCAACGGGTCGTACGCAATGGGATGCACCTGAAATCGACAATACAGTGCAGGTCAAAGGGCCAACCACGCCTGGAGAAATTATTAACGTAGATATTACTCACGTGACCCCTTACGACCTTAAAGGGGTCGTCAGCAACGTATAGTAATCTCCACTTTTTTTGAATTTAGAGAGTCAAAAGAGAGGCAGGCTATCCATGGAATTTCAAACCATGGCGATTCACAACCGTCAAAAACCGGATCCTGTAACCGGAGCCGTTATCACCCCCATTTACCAAACCACCACCTTTGCTCAAGAAGATGCCGGACAACATAAAGGCTGGGATTACTCCCGCTGTGGAAATCCTACCGTCGATACCTTAGCGGGTGTCTTGGCCGATCTGGAAGGCGCACAGTTTGGATTTTGCTTTGCCAGTGGCGTGGGTGCTCTCGTTACCCTTTGCAATGCCCTCTTAAAGCCAGGTGATCAGCTTCTGATTAATGAAGATGTCTATGGTGGCACCTTCCGCTACACCACCAAAGTGCTGGCCCGCTACGGTGTCGATATCTGCTTTGTCGATATGACCGATCCACAAAACGTAGCAAAAGGGATTACAGCCAAAACAAAATTGATTTATATCGAATCCCCTACCAATCCTTTATTACGCTTAGTGGATATCAAAGCAATTACCGATATTGCCCGCAAACACAAGATTCCTTCCTGTGTCGATAATACCTTTGCCAGTCCTTATCTTCAAAGCCCCATTGCCTTAGGCACCGATATCATTCTCCACAGCACTACCAAATATATTGGAGGCCATAGCGATGTGGTGGGCGGAGCACTCCTTTTGAAGGATTCCACTTTCGAGGCTGATATTCGCTTCCATCGCAATACGATTGGAGCGACTCCCGATCCGATGAATTCCTGGTTGACCTTGCGCGGATTAAAAACCCTGGCACTGAGAATGGAAACCCACTGTTCGAATGCCTTAGCGCTTGCCCAATTCCTGGAATCTCATCCAGCTGTAGAAACTGTGATTTATCCCGGATTAAAATCTCATCCTCAAGCAGCCTTAGCAAAACAGCAAATGAAGCACCCTGGTGGCATGATTTCTTTCCGCGTAAAAGGTGGGGAATCTGAAGCCAGAGCCGTGTTGAAATCAACCCACATCTTTACCTTAGCCGAAAGCTTAGGCGGAGTTGAATCTTTAATTGAACACCCAGCCACGATGACGCACGCTTCTGTAGAGCCCAAGGTAAGAACAGAACTAGGCATTACGGATAACCTCATTCGCTTATCCGTGGGTATTGAAGCCCTCAGCGATCTTCAAGCGGATCTGGATCAAGCCTTAAAAAAGGCAGTCGTAAAAGAGTCTCTCGTGGGCTCCCGTTAAATGAATAGTGATGTATTTTAAACTTGGAATATTGGGACATCCGCTTTCCCATACGCTTTCTCCCATACTGCATCAGGCTCTTTTAGCTGAATCTCAGCTGAAGGGCGAGTATTTGCCTTACGATATTCCACCTAAGCAACTCAGTGCTCATTTGAGCAAATTCAGAGCAGAAGGTGGGCATGGCTTAAACGTGACGATTCCCCACAAAGTCGCCGTTATGCCTTTACTGGATCAGGTCAGCCAGAACGCACAATTGCTTGGCGCTGTGAATACCATTATCATTCAACCCGATGGAAGCGCGCATGGTGAAAATACCGACATCATTGGCTTTACAGAGAGCTTACCCGCATCCGTAAAACAACAGCTCCCTCAGCAACATATCGTGCTTTTAGGGGCTGGTGGATCGGCACGTGCAGTTCTTGCGGGTTTAATTCAGCTAGGCACTCAAAAAATTACGATCGCAGCCCGCCAAATTGAAAAAGCGATTACCTTAAAAGAGTCTGGACTAAAGATGCGTAAGGCTTACCAGACTCAAACTCACATTGAAACATGTCTGCTTTCTGAACTGGGAAGTCTTGGATCAGCTCAAGGCATAGTCAATACAACGCCCTTGGGGATGTGGCCTCACACAGATGAATCACCTCTATCCGAAGGCGTTTTAAAGCACTTGCTTCAAAGCTCTCCAGACTCAAGCAAACGATTTGTCTACGATCTGATTTATAAACCCCGTGACACTCAACTTTTAAAACGAGTGCAACAGCTAAACATTCAAAATTTTAACGGTTTAGACATGTTGATTCTACAGGGGGTCGCTGCTTTTAAACTGTGGACCCATGCAGACCTACGATCATCGGAATCCTTTTTAGAGGATCTCCGCCAAACTCTAGGGCGTGCCCTCAATTAGGTAGTCTGAATAGGGGTTAATAGATTATTGGGAGAGGGATTCCGCACATAGGCTATTTCGATGTCTTCTTTCCGGAAACGCTCATCTAAGGCCTTAATATACTCGTGTCGAACCAGATCGCCATCTGTTCCAATACGGGCTATCAAGGTAATATTGATGCGAATACCGATATCATTGAAAGAATTGTATCGAATGGTTGATTTAGTCGTGGGTACTTTCCCTTCCAACTGCTCCAGAACAGAACTCGCCAGCTCCTGGCAAATCTTTTCCACTTTGATCAAGTCCGCATCGTAACCAATGTTAAAGCTTAGCGGAATCGTATTGTCTGGAGGAGCGGGTAAATTGGTGAGAATATTGGCCGCCATTTTATTGTTGGGCAAAATAATCACATTCCCACTTACCGAGTTTTTTAAGATGGTATTCCGCCAACCAATGTCCTGGATGGAACCCTCTTGTTTGCCTTCAAGTATGACATAACTGCCGATACGGATCTGCTTGCTCAGAATCATGTTAATACCGGCAAACATGTTCGCCAATGTATCTTGTAGGGCCAATGAAATGGCCAAACCACCGACACCCAACGCTGCTAGCAAAGGACCCACTGCAATTCCCACCGTTTGCAGCAGCATAATAAACCCAAACATAAAGATGAGACCGCGAACAATATTTTCAAAGATTGAGGTATTCGGGAAAGCCTGAATTTCACGGGAGCGATTCATATAAAAGCGCATAATAGCGACTACAATTTTCGCTGTAATGCGGATCAGTACAATCATCACAATTACAAGAATTGTTTTATGGATTATTCCGACCAGTTTTTCACTGATCCCTTCGGCGATATCGGTCGCCATTAGGATTCCCCAGAGTGTGAAAAGCCAGAAAATAACGCCACGGAGTGTGTTTGCTATTTCAGTATTCAGCGCGATACTCGTATGTCGCAAAATACTTCTGAGAATACCCAATGTAAGGCGTTCAACAATCATCCCACCGATAATCCCGAGGAGGACGGAAACCGTGGGGGCAATCCAAACCCGATACTCAGGACTCCACGCCGGCAGAGAGGTAATGATATTGATCCAGAGGGTATAAAGAGAATCAGGCATGAATGAAAAACCCGTGTTTTATCCAGTTAAAGGTATCAGTCTCAAGGTGACGAAACGCTTCTTTTAAAGTTCAGCATTCAGGCAAAAAACTTTTTTAAAAGTCGTTTAACTGATTTCCAACAAGGCTTATTGTAAACCAACCTCACGCTCAACTATAGTGGCAATAAATAAAATTAGCCGACTGGCTAACAGCAAATCTCTAAGATTATTATTCAGCTTGCACAAGCGGTAGAGAATAAGAAAGAGTTCTAGCCGTTATGGACGTACTCATCTGAAAATAATTAGCGGTCTGATTTTTCAATACCAAACTGACAAAGTTTTGTACTAAATCAGGCATACAAAGCCGAATAATCTCTTTTCCGAAAAAGACAAACCATATTTGAGGTTGAATGAATCTAAACTTCAGACTCATAAAAATCACTTTCCAGGCAAGATTAGGATGCCGCATTTTAGTAAGTGTTGATGTTACTACAGCTAAACGATGAGAAAGATGATATCCCTTGAGAAACAGCATTTCCTTTGGAAGTTCCGGTAAAGAAAATAGCCACTCTGTCAACGCAATATGACTTTCACAGGCTTTCACTAAACGTGATGGATTTTTAGTTATACTACCAGCATAATTGCGATACCAATAGGTACAGTGAGGAATAACATTAACCTTGTTAAAACCTAAGCGAAATAGATCGATCAAAAGTTTAAAATCATCACCAGTCAGTAGGGTCTCATCCATCAGCGGAAGTTGCTTTAAAATGTTTCCGCGAATCATGACAGAACATACAAAAAAATAGAGTTTCCTTTTGCAAATCTTTTCCCAACTCAGTTCAAAATTCGGCAAAAGTTTATAGCCTCCGTTTTCAGCTTCCTCCAAATGGGGTGAAGGATGCAGCGGATTTAAGTGGTTATCGCAATAATAGGGAAAAGCCATTGAAGCGTTTAACTGCGTATCCAGTAAGAGAGGTTTAATTAAGCCTTCTAAAGCATCAGGTAGATAAGCATCATCTGCATCCATAAAGGTGATAAATTCACCAGTTGCAACTTGAATTCCAATATTTCTATTGTTTGAAGGCCGCCCAGAATGGTAAGGGGCCAGTTGATATCGAATTCGTTCATCCTGGAGTGCGTACTCTTTAATGATTGCCGCCGTGGAATCCGTCGAGCAGTCATCAACAAAAATGGCTTCCAAATTTTGGTACGATTGGACAAGAATGCTTTCAATCATTTCCTTGATAAAATTTGCAGCGTTATAGGCCGCAATGACTATGGATATTTTAGGTGCATTTAGCATTTACGTACTTTACCCCTGTATTGTCGACAATTTAATAAACCGCTCAATAAAGGAAGTTGCCTTATATGATCCAGAATCACAAATCGAAAAGAGCCCACTTATATGAATGGCTCTTTTGGAGAATTTGTCTTTTAAATTTTAGTTGCCAGTTTTCTAATACCAGGATTTTGGTTTCTCTATAGTGGACTTACCTTAAACGAGTATACTTTCTGGAAGCTGGCAAGTTGCGACACAGGGTTTGACATGACGAACACTTGTGACAACATCCACTAATGACTTAGAAGGTTCTCCCTTTCTATTTGGTATCAAAAGCGTCACAGGTAAAGACAATTCTTGCGTTACTATTCGAATAGGCTCCACCAAATCAGTGTCATTGGTTAAAACTGCGGTAAGATCGAATTTTTTCAAGCAAGCATCTCGTACCAAGTGCCCGCTGAGATTTACAGCAAAACCATTTTCCTCAGTTTTCCAAACATAGGCAACTTCTGGATTTTGACTTTTTGAAAGGTCAAAAGAGGGCCTGAAAAGCGGAGGCTGAACTAAGCCAGCCCATTTCTGGTTTATCAAAAAATTACCATAGTGAATTTTAACTTTGGGCAGAGTGGCAATAGCTCTCAAATAGGCATGTTGCCGCTTGGGTGCTTCTATATCCAATCGACCTGAAACACGTGCTGTATAGTAGCAAATAGCCTCTATTTCGCAATGCGATGGAGCATAACGGCTGCACTGAGCCGCTGCTATATCCAGCCATTTATGAGGTGTTCCCTGTAGTGCTCGGTAGTAGAGATTGAATCCCATCAATTTAAACGATGGTACGCATTAATTACATACCCCTAGAAAAGCAGAAGGCCGCCTCGGCATATGCTTTGGCAGCCTTTGGGCTCACGGCACGCCGTGATAGTAGGTCAAATTTTGGGTAATTACAATCAAAAATTATCAACCATTAAATAGAAAAGACCTTTCTGTAGCAGGTTGAGGAACAAGGCAATTGCCTACTCTGGTCGCCAAAGCATCAAAATACACCTATTTAAAGGTATTTCGATGCAGCGACAATCGATACCACAGAAGGGCCTGTCAAATAGGTCTTCGCAATACGCTGAACATCAGCAATCGTCACTGCCTGGATTTGACTCGGGATGGCTGCAATCTCTGCCAAACTACGACCTTGCAAATAAGACGTCCCGATAAAGGCCGCTTGTCGCCCGGCAGTTTCCAACATAATGGAACGACGACCTAAAAGATTACGTTTAGCATCCGCAAGTTCTTTTTCACTAACAGGAATATTGATGAGTTTATCAATTTCTTCCTGGAAGCCCTTCAAACATTTTTCAATATTTTTAGGCTCTGTCCCAATATAGAGGGAGAAAAGCCCCCGATAGCGGAAGGATTCGTAATTACTGCGAACGTTATACGCTAAACCTTGTTTATCACGAAGCTCCAAGAAAAGGCGTGAGCTTAGGCCAGCAGCACCCAGAATGGTATTTAGCATGGAGAAAGCAGCAAAGTCTTCGTGACGGCTATGGGGAACCAACCAGCCACGGAAAATATGCGCTTGAGACGAATCATCCCGCGGGAAGGTAATTTTTTCATCCGCTTTAAAAGCCAGCTCTTTCAAGCGTTTTTCCAACTCAGCATCCGGTTTGAGCGGAGCACTACCTCGCTTAGCAAAATATTTTTCAACTAAGGCAGTGACTTGGCTTTGTTCGATATTTCCAACACAGGAAACAACAAGGTTTTGAGGTGAAAAGACGGCTTGAGCATAGTGTTTCAACTCAGAAACACTATCCATGTGCTCCAAGCTTTCCAAAACAACGCTATCAACACGGCCATAAGGGGTATTTTCAAACACTTTCCGGTAGAACTGATCGGAAGCACGACTTTTGGGGGAATCGAGCGACATAGCGATTTCACCTACCAGCTTTTGCTTTTCCCGTTCCATATCGGCATAGGTGGTGTTGTAGAAAATATCGCTGATTAATTCGAATGAGGTTTCCAGATCTTCTTCCAGCAACTTGGCATGCAATACGGCGTAATCTCTACGCGCTTCAGTATCCAATTCCAAAGTCAAACCGTCCAACTCAATGGAGATTTGTTCCTGGCTGCGTTTTTCAGTGCCTTTTAAAAGCAGTTGATCGATCAAGTCCGAAAGGCCAGCCTTCGGCTCCATCAAGTTTCCCCCGCGAACAAAGAAAGAAATCGCAATCCGTGGGGCCGTTTTTTGGAGTGTGTGGAGAAGAATGGCACCGTTCTTCAAGGTGGCTTCCGTTGTGGTCAACGGTTGTGCTACTGCAGTATTACTCATCAGCATCATCTCCTTCACTGGCTTCTGGCTCGCCATTGGGAATGAGAACCGCTGTATAGGCTTTATCTAAGGCAAGATAGTCGCAGGCAACTTTATGCACCGTGTCTAAGGTCATTTCACGAAGTACCCTGGGGTAATCCAAGTAAGCGCCGATGTCTCGGGCTACCGTCACCGCTTCACCGACCGCTTCCGCGATACCTGAAGCCGTTTCAGATGTTTCCGCAAAGTCCACCTTAATTTTTTTCAAGGCGCGCTGGAATTCATCCTGGGTAATCGGTTCATCTTTCAGAAGCCGAGTAACTTCATTGTCCAGATCTTTCAATACATCTTGAGGTTTTTTGCCTTCAGGCAAGTTGAAGTTTCCTTGAAGAAAGAAGACATTGCCAAGCTTAAAGGTGGATTGACCCGAGCTGACGTAATTGAAAGCAGGAGTCGCTGGTTTTTCCAACAAGGCTTGGGTTAAGCGGGAACTACGCCCTTCACCCAGAATCTGGCTGATAATATCGAGCGCGATCGTATCTTGCAAGTTCGACGCTTTAGGGCCGTGGAAGCCCATTAAGAAGAAGGATGTTTGATAGTTGCCACTCACTTCCGCATAGCGTTTACCTTTCGGCATTTCACGCAATGCGTCAGACAGTTGCATTTCAGGATGGGGATCGATAGCACGGTTATGCTTTTTGAAGTCGAAAGCCTTTTGAATTTGCTTGTCGAGGACTTCAGGCTCAAAATCACCCACGATAATAGTCGTCATATGGGAAGGACTGTACCAACGGTGGTAATACTCACAGATGGATTCACGAGGAATAGAACCAATAATGGCCCGTGTCCCGATAACGTCCCGTTGATAAGGATGTCCTTCGTTGTACATCATATGGTTCACGGCGTTGTAAACCTTGGTCCAAGGCTCGTCTTCGCGCATCGAAATTTCTTCGATAACGACACTCCGCTCGCGTTTTTCACCCTTATAATTCGCATCGTAGGGGTCGTACTGAGGGCCGACTTCACCATCAGGAATTGTGGATCCCAACATCATATCGGCATGCATATCTAGGGCGAGATCAAAGTTCTCACCGGTCTGCTTGCGATCACTCAAACCTTTCGGCGCCGTAATGTAGTAGAACGTGAAGTCTTTCCAGGTGGCTGCGTTAATGACAGCGCCCATTGACTCCATCGCTTTATCGAATTCACCAGGCTTAAAGCGGTCGGTGCCTTTAAACATTAAATGCTCGAGGAAGTGAGAAACACCATTGTTCTTCTCATCTTCATTCAGGGAGCCGGTTTGAACCCAGGTACTGATGTTAAAAACATCAGACTGCTTTGGAACAAATACTGCGGTAAACCCATTCTCGTAAGTTTTTACCTGTGCTTTTTCCGGCAGGTACGGAATTTCAATATCAAGTATGCTCATAGGGCCATTCTAACTGTAAAAGCGTTCAAACGGAAGATCGATGAAAACAAGAAACTATTGGAGCTCATAAAAACTGTAGGGATGGACCATGAGCTTCACCTCCCCTCGGAAAGCCCCATTACAAAAGTCCGCTGAATAGCAATAATAGGTCCCCTCTTTCACGGCTTTCTTGCGAGTAAGCGTCATTTTTACAGCAATGTTTTTCTGGTTAATAAATTTTCTACACTCAATCGATGTACTCCGTGAAAACAGAGGGAAATCCCGATCCGCCTTTACGCCCTTTTCAAGACAAATATTAATGACGACTAGCTTATACATCAGTTTAATTGCAGCCAGGGAATCCAGATAAAAATCGGCTTCATTAGGCGTTGTGAAATACTTGACGACTTCAAATTGAGCTAGCGATTCATTTTTTTGGACATCATAAAAAAATTCTGTGAGTTCGAATTCCTCTTCTTTAAAACCTTGCTCAAGGTAAGGCGCATTAAATCGCTTGATTTGGCCTAAATCGTATTTTTCCATCTCAATCCTCTCTCTCTATTAACGATCAATAAAACGTGTTTGGATCACACACTTCTATAAATGACCACAGTATATTCTCGTTGAAAACTTGAATTCAAACCCTCACTCTATTACCAAACAAACACGACAACATTCACTAATCGATGCAGCCCAATAGACACCGAAAGTCACACACAAGGTAAATAAAGTTCCTTGCGTGTGACTATTCAGACTATTTACAGTAAGTCCCATCGCCTTGAAGGCATGCATAGGAGTAGTTCCGGCATCTAAATTTGATTATCCACCGGTATAGTTCAGCCTATGCTCGTAATTCGTTTAGGCTTGAGGTGGCTGTTTTGGACTACCCGCAAAGAGGCCCCAACCGATAAAGCCAGCGATTGCAGCAACAGCGGCACCTACCAGCCCACCGATGACGGGATGACTTTTCAAGATATTCTTACCAGCAAAGTACCCTGGTATACCGGCAACACCAGCCAGAATAAGCCCACCCATGCCCATACCAGCAGGTTTAGCACCAGGTGCTCCTGGAGCTGATGGGATTGGCGCATTTGAAGAGGAGCCGGGTTGGGCAGAATAGGGTGGCAGCGAGCCCGGCAGATTGGAAAGCGATAGCTCATCTTTAGAGGGCATCGCAGAATAGGGGGGTGCTGGCATGCTTGTATCAAATGTGGATTGCGGTGGAGAAGCCGGTAAGGAATAACTCCCGGAAGTGGAGGTGGGCGAAACGCTCATTTATAGGACACCTTATCGTTGGGAGAATCTAGGGAAACCACTATTTGTTATTTAAAAAACGTGCATTCACGTTTTGTGCCCCATTGGTAACAATTAGGAGCCAAGGTTATATATATTGTTTTAATATTTTTAACGCCATATAAATGCTTAAGTGTATCCAAGAATCGCATTCAGTATAATAAGTAGGCTTTGTTAGGAATAGCTTGGGAGTTTTGAGATGCATGTGATTATTGATTTATGCGTGGTTCCGCTTGGAGTGGGTGTATCCGTATCGTCTTACATTGTTGAATGCGAAAAAATCATAAAAACTGCCGGATTAAAATCAAGCTTGCATGCTTACGGCACCAATGTTGAAGGTGATTGGGATGCCGTTTTCGCAGCCGTAAAAGCCTGCCACGAAAAAGTCCATGAGATGGGTGCCCCTCGCATTACCACCACACTCAAAGTTGGCACCCGCACCGATCGTAATCAAACAATGGAAGACAAAGTTAAAAGTGTTGAGAGTAAACTGTCTTAAACTCTACAGTAATTGGCGTAAAGAGGCTTTAATGAGAATCGAAGATCAGTTGATTACTATTGGCTTATCTGTAAGTGCCACCTTAATAACTACCCATCTTACAAGCCTATTTAAGAAAAAAGAAACTCAAAATCAAATCCTTACATAAGATCAATCCAATTCTGGTACTTTATGTAACTAACTGCTTAAACAGAATTAATTTTAATAACGATCTTATGGATGAGATAAATATTCATGAATGCCCTAATAAAGTTAAAGCAATTCCCAAACTTCCTAATTTTCAAGAAGCAGCTGATTTAAGCCTGTTATCGAAAGAGTATTTTATTCCATTAATGTTTCTTCCTTTGGAACTTGATTCCATCTATGAAAATTTAGATGTCCTTTCAATAATAGGTGTCGATGATTCTGAGCATTTTGAGTATTTACAACATCAAATGGCATTATGGGCTTGGAAAATATATAAAATCAGTTGCGAAATTCACAATAAATTAAGCATTACCGAAAAAAGACTTGCCTTTAATCATTGGGAAAAATTTCTCGTATTTAGAAGAGAAATATAATGAAGCTTTAAAATTCAAAAAATTACAAGAATATGATCTTTTAATTTTATAGAAGGCCCTTTTATCAAGACAGCCTTTGAAAAGGATAGCGGTCTTTAATATTTTTATTGAAGTTTTGTTCTTTTAATGACGTACTCATAAAGCCCTCGTAGACCCGTTTTGGAACATCTAAATAGCGATATGCTTTGCCATTATTAAACTCTACAAGTAAGGTATTTTCATCATTATCGTAAGCAACTGCATTTAGACTTTCGGAATTTAAAAATACCTTATCCATTACATCATCCTCACGCGCGAACGGCAGAGTAATTCCCACATGCTGACACTTAAATTCTCAGCTATATAAAGCTATGGTATAGCCGCTACTCATCCATGTCTAGCTAGACTTTAGTACAGGTTTAAGACAGAAGATTAATCGTTTGGTATACCTAGTTGGATACTTGATTATTCAAAATGCCATTCCCGTCTTAAAAGCCGGGTTACATGTGCAATTTGAATAACTGAACATTGCAAGCTCTACTACAAGCCTCTATTGATACAATCAATCCTCTAGTATTCCTGAGCTGGTGTTGAGCATTATAAAATCCCTGTCTGTATAAATTGGAAGTATTATTCAATTAAGGCAAACTTTAAAGATGAGTTTAGGCTTATTTTTCTATACGATCAATATTTCCCGAGCGTGAAATTTAAGCGTCTATAAGTCCTTTTGAACGTAAGGATTCTTCCATTTTTTGAGCGCGCAGCGTTTTTCTCAAACCATCAAACAGTTGGGAGGAATGCCACGGCAAGGAGTGATCCCCAGGAACATATTTAATGTCATTGTTCAAATCGGGTATGGCCTGATACGCTTCAAGCGGACTATAAGGCTGACAAGGAGACCCATCTGCCTTGATTAGCTTTTCGGTTCCGGGCAATGGACCAGGAATGGCAGCCACATTGCGGTTTACAAAATCAAGGGATTCTTTGTTGATCTCTTTTAATAATTTTTTCTCATCGACGCTCGTAGAGCCTTTTTGTTGAATCTCTCTTAATAAGGCAATCTTCATTTTAGCCAAACTTTGTAATGAGGCACTTAAGCCGAGTTGCCATTGAGCCGAGTATTTAAACTGAGATAAATCCTGCCGTTCAAGTAGTGTTTCGGCATCGCTGGCATCCCCCTGACGTTCATAACCCGATTTTGCAAGGACAGGCTTTTTCAGTATAGGAGACAGTACGGACTCTGGCATGTGATGATTAATATTTAAATAGGAGTCGTGAAGTTTAATCGGTTTGCCATCTTTTGTCGTTTCCGTAAACTCATTATAACGACGCATCCCATGCGGACCAGAAAGGGCCGCTTTTGTCTTTTTCAATAAATCCAATCGTAACTGAGTATCTTTTAAGACATTGTTGGGTACAAATTGATAATCCGAGGCTGCTAACAGGCTCAGGGATGTATCATAGGGACGGTTGGGTGTTTGTATAGGATCTTTTCCGTGCTGTAAGGGGTGAGTAATTCGGCTATCAACAAAGGTACGCCCGGCAGCGATGAACTTTTCCAGATTCTCTTTACTGAGCTCTGCCGGATTATCTTTTAAGATTTCTGCTTTAACCCGATTCAAGGTCGGAGATTCGAATTTTTCACCATAAAGGAATTTTTTCAATTTCTCTATCGCGACGACAGTGACTGCCGCATCCCAAGTCATCCCCTCCTTAAAAGGCATTTCTTCCCAAGAGCTGGCAGAGGGAGTATGGAAATCGAATTTCTTGGTTTTGGGATCGGTATTTACGGCAATCAGATAACGAGACATGCTGTGAATTGCATTTGTCACATGGGCTTCGTTCTTAGCCATGCGACCTTCTAGATCCTCTGGATGAAAACCCCAGGGTTTCAGCTGTCCATTTTTATTGGGAATCAAACCTGCTTTAAGCGTCTCTAATAAGCGCAGCGTCATCAAGGCCTGGGATTCAAGGCGATTTTGGCTGAACCAGGTTTCATCGAGTTTGATTTTTTCAGGTTTGGGAAGCTGATTCGCATCCAATTCTACGGAAGATGGCCAGTAAATATGAAAGACACCATTTTTAACCGACCCTTTACGGAACCAATCAGGGTTTTTAAGGGTTTCTTGCACGGCACGTTGCGCTTCGGGATGGTTTAATGCGGCCGCATTGGTCATCATGTTTTTCTTCCAGCCTTGCGGATCGAGCGTGCGTTGCAAGGGAAACATCATGGTGCTGTCCGTAAACCACTGACGAGACATGTGATGCGCGTCGTCTTTGTCGGAAGTCCGAACTAAACCTGTTTTGGTGTTTGTAGCCACTTTAAAGGAACCTTTAGAAGTGAGGTCTTTGAATATCCTCTCTAACTCGCTGGCATTAAATGCAGACGGTTTTAAAGGGGTGAAAAAACGGTTATGAATCTGATAACCATCCACGTGGCGAGGTTGGTACATTGTGGCAAAAAGACGGATTTTATAAGCTGTATTGTTATTAAAAAGGTCGAGCATATCGGAACGAAGCTTTGTTTTGTCTGAAGCCGCAGCCGTTACACGCTTTACTTCAGAGTTAATTGAGGTTTCTCCCGCATTCAGCTTTTTAGGAAAAGTACTAGCAAGGAGAGTTGGTATTTTATGAAAAGAAGAAACGTTGAACATTTCAAAAAATCCTCAGAAGAAACCTATAAGAAGGAGTGCAGATAAGACTAGCGAAATATGAGACGCTTATAAAATGGTGACAACCGGACGATAAGCAGGATACTACCATGAAATATACTGATGAGTTGGAGCCGATTACAAGCGAGACACAGCTTGTCTGAAGCAGAATTGAGTGAAGCGACGCCATAAGGATGATTTAGACTGATTGCCCAGAGAAGCGAGTTGGAAATAATACTTTTCCATCCGTTTAAGATGGTATTGGTAGTTTCCAAACTCTTTAACTATTCCGTAAGCAGCCTGAACCAGCTGTTCCGATAGCTGAGGATTTTTTAAAAGTTGCAGAATGCACAACGATAAAGCAGCGGAGTCTTTCGGGGGAATCCGAAGACCGGTCTTGTTATGATCAATCACACTGTCGTAGGTTACCAAATTGCCCACAATTACCGGCGTTCCACATGCCATGGCCTCAAAGAGTGTCACAGGCATGCCATCTGCAGTCGGGATGGAAACAATGACATCAGCCAATGTATACAACATGGGTAACGACTCATAAGGCAATTCGTTCACCCAACGCACTGCTGCACCAACCCCTAAGCGCTCGACGTGCTGCCGGAGTTCAGATACATAATTGCGCCGTTCCTCCGTATCACTCACGGTATCCTTTAGGATGAAGACTGTATTGGGAAGCTCTTCAAGGACTTTGGGGATGCTATCGATAATGGTTTCAATGTTATAAAGGGGCACCATAATTCGGGGGCTGAGGACAATTAAACTATCGGACGGAATGTGTAATGAAGCCCTAAACGCATCCATCTTTTCGGGTTCTAGGTTAGCTTGAAACTGTTCTAAATTAGCGCCCAATGGCACGACTTCAACGGGGATATGCTTACCGACAGCCTTTTGGCCGAGTCTTGCAAGGTTAGGAGACATGCCCGTAATCATATCGGCTTGAGTTAAAGCCAATCGGTTTAAAAGTTGATCCCTAAAGAGGTGGAACGCATTACGGTAATAGACTTTTTCTAATTGAATATCGCTTCCCCAAAGGCTGATAATTAAAGGGCGAACGTCCGCCAAAGCTGCGGACCAACCCCTTAAGTAAAGGTAGTGGGCATGAACGATATCCGGCTGAATCTCTGCAACCAGTTCTTTAATTCGGATGGCTCTGGCTTGAATAACATCTTTCTTTTTAGCCTTCTTTTTCTCGCCTAATAAGGTATCTCGATTGGGCAACAAAAAGACTTCAGCACCAGGGATTTCACCTTCTTTATCACTGAGGCAAAAAACCTGATGACCTTGTTCAATAAAAAATTGCAGCCAGCGTTTGGTGTGAATATTATTACTAGCAGCGATAAAACAAAGTTTGAGTGAATGATTCATCTAATATTTCTCTATTTAGCAATAGGATTCAAGCCAAATACACGCCGAAAAATATCGCCACAAATTCAACTCTGCTCTCATGGGGATCTCTTTTCCCTCAAAGCATCGTGCCCAGTATTTTTCCAGAAAATCTTTTTTACTGGTATTTTCTAAAAGGCCCGGCGGCTTCTGGATGTATCGGTTCAGTTGCTCTCGATTGGCTTCCACCTTAAACCAGCTTTGCGCAGGCGTATTAAAGCCCATTTTATCTTTTCGGTTGAGTATGGGCTCAGGCAAAATGCTTTCACCCATTTTAGAAAGCATGTATTTCGTGCGCTCGTTTCTAACCTTGAGTTTAGCGGGAAGAGAAAAGGCGAATTCAACCAAGCGATAATCCAAAAAAGGAAGGCGTGATTCTAAAGAAAAAGCCATGGAATTACGATCTTCATAGTGAAGCAGTCGTGGCAACACGTTATAAAGCAAATCTTCGAGCATTTTGGTACTCAAATCATCTTGATTAATAGGCTGCATACAATCGAGCACAGTTTTTCCGTAGCGTTCCGTTTCAAAACGAACCGAACCTTTAGTTTTTTTCCACAAATCCAGCATCGATTTAAAGGATGTCGTTTTTTGGCTCGTGCGCTCTCGGATTGCTTTTGCAGCGGTGTAAAATTGCTTCCACCCATCGATAGAAGGCGCTTGGCGAAATTGGCGCATGAGTCCTTTTAAGCTGGCTTGATGATACGAATGGTAGCCGCCTAAAACCTCATCGCCGCCTTGTCCGCTGAGAACAACGGTGACATGTTCTTTCGCTAATTTCATCACCGCACGTTGGGAAAGAATACTCGGAGTGCCTGCAGGGCCGTCTTGTTCCCAGAGCGATTGCTTGATCACGGAGATAATATCGGTGGGCTCAACCGTCGTGAGGTAAGAATTACAGTCATACTGATCCACAGTATGTTTAATGTATGCCGATTCATCAAGTTGTGGATGCTTGGGATAAATGCAGGAAAAGGTGGGAAGCTTTTGCCCGAACATTTGAGAAGACAAGGCAACAATGGAAGAAGAATCGAGTCCACCACTCAGGCAAACACCCACAGGGACATCGCTGCGAAAGCGTAAACGAATGGCATCGGTAAACAATTCATCGAATTGAAGCAGAACTTCTTCTTCTGTTTTCACGCTGCTGATTAAACTGGGTTGCCATTGCCAGTAGCGATGCTGCTGAACCGTTTCACCAGGCTTCAAAATAAAATAATGGCCGGGAAGCAAGTTAGAGATGCCATCGTAAAAGGTGGAGGTACTTCCCGCAAATTGTCCGGTTTCCACAAAAAAGCGTAAAAACTCACTATTGGGTTTAGAGAATTGAGGAAAGACAGAAACAATTGATTTTAATTCACTGGCAAATACAAGATGATCGCCATTAGAAGCATAAACAAAGGGTTTAACGCCTAAGCGATCTCTTGCACAAAATAAGTGCTGTTTATTGGGATCATAAATAGCAAAAGCCCACATGCCATTAAATTTATTAAGGCAATCCACACCCCAACAATCATAGGCTTTTAAAATAACTTCCGTATCACCGGAAGTATGAAAAACATAGCCTTTTGAAATCAACTCTTCCCGGAGTTCCAGGTAGTTATAGATTTCACCGTTAAAAACAATAACGCGGCCTGTTTCAGGATCTTTCATGGGTTGATCGGACTCAGTACTTAAATCAATAATACTAAGCCGTGCATGACCTAGGCCCACTCCGGCAGCACACCAGGCTTTTTGTCCGTCCGGCCCACGATTTTCTATCGGTTTTATTAAGTCGAAGATCAGCTGCTCGTCTGGAACAAAGTCTTGATCTCTATAAAAAACACCAACGATACCGCACATCTACAAATTTCCCTGGTTCAAAATAGCAATTCAATTTCACCAAATTGCTAAGTGCAATAGGGCCGAAAGCCTTCCCACCGAAAAGAGAAAAAGCCCATCGATCTTTGTTAAAGTACCATCTTTCAAGGCCCTGGGCAAATTTCAAGGATCCTTATGTCCTTCTCCACATTTAAAAATGTAGGAAGGTAAGGTACTCCGAAAAATCGCAACACTCGCACATCTTAAGTACGAGTGTTGCGATTGAAGTAAAGCAAAATAAAATTACCAGCTAACGGTACCAAAACGATCGATAATGCGTCCCGTTCCGGCCTCAGGAGCTTCAGTTGCAAGCGTAACAATGGCATCCGTACCTTCAGTTACAGTTTGTGTTCCAGTGTTTCCATTGAATTCGGTCGCCGTATAACCCGGATCGGCGGCGTTAACGCGGATACCACTAAGCCCTTTTGCATACTGCGTGGTGAGCATGGTGACCGCAGCCTTGGACGCTGTATAAAGTGGTGCCGCGAAAGTGGACTCGACCCGCTTAGGATTGTGGGTCAGTGCAAAGGAACCCATCCCACTACTAACATTGATGATCGCCGGGTGCTCGGACTTTCTGAGCACTGGCACGAATGCATGCGTCATCCGGACGATTCCAGCCACGTTCGTATTGAAAAGTTCAACCGCATCTGGGCCCGTTAAGGTTTCAACCGGACCATGCGCACCAAGGATGCCCGCATTGTTAATCAATACGTCGATATAACCTTCATGCGCCAGAATATCCTTTGCAGCACTGGCGACAGACTCATCATTTGAGATATCAATCTGTACGAATCGAGCACCCAATTTTTTAGCTGCAGTTTGGCCGCGTTCACTATCACGGGCTCCAATAATGACAGTCTGGCCGATCCCAATAAGACGTCGTGCAGTCTCATAACCGAGGCCTTTGTTTGCTCCTGTAATAAAAGTAATTTTTTTACGGGCTTCTGAATTTGGCATGGATAATTCCCCTTCCGTGTTAGTGATAGCATCATTATATGAAGGATTATTCAGGTTACAATTCGCATATGAATACAGCATCTAAACCCACCATTGAACCTAGAAAGAAGCCGGTTCAAGCCCGATCGACTATTACGGTCGAAGCCATTATGGAAGCAACCATTCAGGTTTTATTGAGCCACGGTGTGGAACGATTAACCACGACTCGCGTTTCCGAGCGTGCAGGAGTTTCTGTTGGCACACTGTATCAGTACTATCCAAACAAGCAGTCCCTGCTGTTTGCTTTGCTGGAGCAGCATATGGAACAGATTGCATCCGCAGTCGAAACGGCATGCGACTACTCTCACGACAAGCCACTTGCAGAGATGGTGCAATATGTTGTGGAACGATTTGTCGATGCAAAAATGCAACGAACTGATATTTCAATGGCCTTGTATCGCATATCGACAGAAGTAGGCGGCCCCGAGCTGGTAAAGCGGGCCACTGGGCGCTTGCAAAAAGCATTAGGAACAATGCTCAATACAGCCTCGGACGTTAATGATAAACCGGAGCCATTCGCTATTGAAATGATGATGGCGACAATGTCCGGGACAACACGGAGCGTGCTTGAGGCTGGTACGGCGTCTCCGTTAAGAATTCAAAAACTACGCGAGCATCTTGTGCTGCTTTGCCAAAGCTATATGAAAAGCTTAAGTACTACGCCTTCTTTCATCTGAGAATTTAACCCCTCTTTTTCTTGTTTGAGTCGTAATACTCTCAATAACAAATGAATCTACTGAGCAATATATATAGAGAAGAGAGAAGAATAAACTCTGTACTGTTCAGATTATTGGAGAGTAAATAATATGAGTGTTGCAATCGTAACAGGTTCTTCTAAGGGCATTGGGGCTGCTATTGCAGAAAATCTGGCTAACGAGGGATTTTCAGTTGTTGTTAACTACTCTTCTGACGCAGCCCCAGCTGAAGAGTTGGTCGCTAAAATTCTAAAAAATAATGGTCAAGCAATTGCACTTAAGGCGGATGTCAGCGATCCATTAAGCTTTAAGCAACTTTTTGATATGGCCGAATCAAAATTTGGCAAGGTTAATGTACTTGTTAACAACGCTGGCATAATGAAATTAGCCCCTTTAAGTAAGACTGACGATCAGTTATTTGATCAAACCTTGGCAATCAATTTAAAAGGGACATTTAATGGAATGCGGGAAGCAGCTAACCGATTGACCAACGGTGGGCGAATTATCAATTTCTCTTCCAGCGTTGTAGGGCTATATCAGCCTACATATGCAGCTTATGCAGCAAGCAAAGCAGGCGTAGAAGCAATGACGCATATTTTGGCTAAAGAACTCGGTTCTCGTCAAATTACGGTCAATGCAGTGGCTCCAGGCCCTACAGCGACAGAACTTTTTCTAAAGGGAAAACCTCAGGAAGTTGTGGATTCGATAGTCGAAAAAATCCCTTTGAACAGACTGGGTGAAGTATCAGATATCGCTCGGGTAGTTTCTTTTTTGGCAAGTGAAGAATCCGGATGGATTAATGGCCAGATTATCCGAGTCAACGGAGGAGCGATTTAATTGAGCAATACGAAAAAAGAAGTCGTACTCATCACGGGTGCCTCCAGCGGGTTTGGTCGGCTAATCGCTTATGAACTTGCCCATGCGGGTCATACAGTGTGAATAGCTTATATTGGTCGCCAACTGCGATATTGTAGAGTCTTGAGTACATTTTAAAGGAAACTGTCATGTCCTATCTCACTACCCCGGATGGAACCCAGATATTCTACAAAGATTGGGGTCCTAAGGACGCCCAGCCAATCATGTTTCACCATGGCTGGCCACTCAGTGGCGACGATTGGGACGGACAAATGCTGTTTTTTGTCCAAAGGGGATACCGCGTCATTGCGCACGATCGTCGTGGGCACGGTCGTTCGACTCAAACCGCAATTGGCAATGATATGGACACCTATGTAGCCGATGTTGTTGCGCTAACCGATGCACTCGACCTCAAAAAGGCAATCCATATCGGTCATTCGACTGGTGGGGGTGAGGTTGCTCGGTACGTTGCCCATGCTAAACCCGGTCGAGTTGCAAAGGCAGTACTGATTAGTGCGGTTCCACCTATTATGGTGCAGTCGATTTCCAATCCTAACGGTGTGCCAATGACAGTTTTCGATGAAATCCGGGCACAAACCTCCAGCAATCGTGCACAATACTATTACGACTTCACCTTGCCGTTCTACGGCTATAATCGCGACGGTATTGACGTGAAAGAAGGAGTCCGCCGCAATTGGTGGCGGCAGGGAATGATGGGTAGTGCGCTAGCGCATGTCCTTGGTGTCGCCGCTTTCTCGGAAACAGATTTTACCGAGGATTTAAAAGCTATCACCGTGCCTACATTGATTCTCCACGGCGAGGACGATCAGATCGTACCAATCGCGATTTCAGGAGACCTGTCTGCCAAGCTGGTTTCTGGTGCCGAGTATAAGACCTATCCAAAGTTCCCGCATGGTATGCCAACGACACATGGTGAGCAGATCAATGCCGATATTCTCACATTTATTGAAAAGAGCAACTGACATCTGAAAATGCACAGTAGATAGCAGGTCCAAAATTCAAAGAACACCCGTTTCTTTTGATACGGGTGTTCTTTGTTAAAAAAGTGTCCGGAAATTAAAACCTTTAACGTTATTTCCCAAGCCACATTGATAATTCAACATCCTCGGCAAAAGGAATCGACATGTAGCCACTCCCTACAGAGCGGACTCGTTCCAGGTATTCAGGGCAGTAGTCGGCGTTATCGGCAATAATAAGCGTACCCGGTTTGAAATGATCTTCCAGCAAAGCCAGAATGTCCAGATAGAGGGACTTTGCGCCATCCAATAAAAGCAAATCGATACTTTCAGGGCGATTAACACTCAGGATTTTCATCGCGTCTCCTTCCCGAAACTCAACAAGATTCACTAATCCGGCAGCTGTCAGATTGGCTTTTGCCCGTGCAAGCTTACCAGGTTCAAATTCGCTGGTAATTAAACGGCCACCGCCATTATCTTGTAAAGCTGCCGCTAGATGCAGTGTGGAAATACCAATGGAGGTTCCAAACTCCACAATACTTTTTGCCCTGCAACTCCGTGCCAACATGTAAAGTAACGAGGCCGTTTCTCTAGAGACAGCCAAAGGAGCGTCTTTCAGGCGAGTGTAGAAATCCAAATATTCCGTTTTGCTTTGCATCAGCCGTACGCGCTCTTCCTTTGAGACGTCAGCTGCCAAAGAATCCATCGCCACTGAAGAGGTTTCATCCTCTTCAAATAAACGATCCAAAAGAGATACTAGTGAAGTAGAAGTTAAAGTTGTCATATGTAGCATCACCTATTTAATTAAATTGCATTGATTTTTAACGCGTGACTATAATACGAGTGTTTACTCACATTTTATAGTCGCATTTTGATATCGGATAATGACTGATCATGAGCAATCGCCAAAGCCCCACCATAGCCTCACGAAAGAACCCAAAACAAGCTCGATCCACAGAGCTTGTTACCGCAATTTTGGAAGCGGCTACTCAGGTTTTAGCCAAGGAAGGTGCGCAGCGATTTACCACGGCAAGAGTGGCAGAGAAGGCCGGAGTCAGTATTGGCTCCCTCTATCAATACTTTCCGAATAAGGCAGCCATTCTATTTAAACTTCAAAGTGACGAGTGGCAGGAAACTACTGACTTACTGCGCGGTATTCTGGAAGAAACGTCAAAGCCGCCACTCAAAAGACTCCGAACTCTGGTCCATTCCTTTATTCAATCCGAGTGTGACGAAGCTGAAATGCGGATAGCTCTCAATGACGCGGCGCCGCTTTACCGCGATGCACCCGAAACCGAGAAAGCGAGAAGCGAGAGCAATAAAACCATTCAGACCTTCATGACAGAGGTCCTGCCCAAAGCATCAAAAGGGACACGACTCGTCGCCTGTGAATTAATCAAAACAACCCTCAGTACGGCAGGGAAAGATTTTTCGGAAAGGCCCCGAAGTCCTAAACAGATTAAAATCTTTGCAAATGCGATGGCGGATATGTTTTGCGCCTATCTTGAAAAGTTGCAAAACAATTCCCATAAAGCCTAAGCGCTGGGCAAGAAATGTGAATTTCGCGTCTTGAAAGTGCTTCCGAACCGAAATGATTTAAACCGTCAAGACGCAGAAATCAGATAGTCAAAACATCCTTTACCGTCACTTGACTAAAAAGACAATCCCCATGTAGGATAAAATAAAAGAGCAGTAGAATTAAATAGGCAGACTCTTGAGGAGTGAAATCAACGGTTTTACTTGGGGTTAAACGTATCGTCTTTCAGTATTGTATCGACAGGTGGTTTTATTCGGCATGGCAGTTTCAAAAGAACCTAATAATCAAGATCTTGAAGCCCTCATGAAAGAGGGTAAAGAAGCGTTTGAGAATGATGACTTGGAACGAGCCAATCAGCTCCTGCATCAAGCGTTAGAGCTTGACCCTGAGAATGCAAATCTTCATGTTGATCTTGGAAACCTGTTCTTTACAATGAAAAAGATCTTCAAAGCTCGTGAACATTATCAAAAAGCTTCTGAGCTAAAACCAGACTCACACCGCCCTTGGCATGGTATGGGACGAATAGAAAAAGAATTGGGGAATGTAAATCAAGCGATTCAATATTTTGAAAAAGTTCTTAGTTTAGAGCCGGAGACTTATGTTTCACTTAATAGCCTTGGCTATTGCTACTTGCATTTACATGAGTATGAAAAAGCAGAAACTTACTATCTAAAAGCTATCAAGATACGTCCTAAAGATTTTATGGCGATCTATAGCTTGGCTCGATTTTACTCACAAACTCAAAGGTGGGATAAAGCTGTTGAAATTTTAAATTCTTTTTCAAAGCCAGGTGCAAAACATAGAAAAGAAGCCCTGATAATACTCGTTGATTCCTATATTCAGCTAAAAAAAAACCAAGAGGCATTAAGCCTATGGTCAGAATTATTTTCTAAAGCTATTAACGATGAAGAGAAAGCAGAATTCTTAAGGATCAAAGGAATTATTCATAGCACTCAAAATGATTTTGAGAATTCGAGTCAATGTTATTCGGAAGCTACTAAATTTCAACCTTACAGGGCCGATTATTGGACTTCTTTACTTTGGGAGTTAGCACAAATACCAGATAAAAAAAGAGTTCAACTCCATGGTGATAAAGCAAAGCTTCTACATCCCGAAGAGTCTCACTTGTTTTTTCATTTAGGGGCAATTGATAATTACTTTGATGATGTTGAAAATGCCATAGTCAATATGAGCAAAGCTCTTGAAATTGATCCTAAATTTGTTGAAGCAAAAGTTGGTTTGGCATTTTTTTATTTTAAAAATAAAAAAACTAACGAGGCATTGGAACTCGCTTTGGAGACAGTGGAAGAGTTGCCAAATTTAACAAATCAAAGATTATCTTTTTATGCAAAAGATTTGGGTGAAAGCCTTAAAAGTATTGGTAAATTTGACCTTGGTGATCAATATATAAAATGTCATGCTGATTTAAATAATGACTAGTTATAGTAATAAAATATTTTCCAGTGTATCTCAAAATAAAGCTTAGCAAGCATAAAATTGGAACTTTCTAATAATTCAAAAATGATACTTGAGTTAAATATCTAAATAAGGAAAGATAAACATGAGTGGTGTTAATCCCGTTAGAGGTGGTTCTTCTCCAAATAATAACAACAATAATCAAGGCGGTAATTCTGGACAGGGAGGTAGCGGAGGAAGTTCAGGTTCTGGACAATCCGGTAGTGGTCAGAATTCCGGTCCCCCTTTTGTTATTCCGCCCATTAATACAGGTTCAACAGCACCAGTGCACGATCCTGGCTCTATTTTTGGTCCTGGTCTTGAGGGGTTGACTATGGACGACGTTGTCGCAGCGGCTCAAGATGCAGCCTTAAAAACCGCAGAAATTCTTTTAATTGCTGGGGTTATTCTTATAGCCATTGATACTGCTCCAATTTGGGCACCTATCATGCTTGGTGTTGCAGGTCGTTTAGCAGCTAGAGCTGCAGCACCACTTGTAATTGCGGGAGCCACAACTGTGGCGTCTACTTTGTTTCAAGAAGCGGGCGCTCAACAATATTTAGGAGACCCCATCCTTTTAGACTTAAATGGGGATGGCATTAAAACTACTGATCTTGATCATGGCGTTATGTTTGACCACGATAATAATGGATTCCAGGAATGGTCTGCGTGGGTTGATCCCAACGATGGCATGCTGGTTGCCGATTTAAATAATAATGGCATTATTGAAAACGGAACCGAACTTTTAGGAAACCACACCGTTCTACCGAATGGTTCAACCGCTTATGATGGCTATTATGCCTTAGCCGCTTACGACTCCAATTCCGATGGTGTGGTTGACAGCTCTGATCAAAGCTTTTCCCAATTAAAAGTGTTAAAGGGAGATGGCACCTTATTAACGCTTCAAGAGGCTGGTGTTAAATCTTTAAGCCTTAGTGGTAGTGTCAGTCAACGTATCGACGAAAACGGGAATATCCAAACCGTTTTTGGAACCTATACAAAATTGGATAACACGATCGCCCAGTATGGCGATTTTAATCTAAAAACCAACACAGTTTTTTCGAATCCTTTAACATGGGTTACTGTGCCTAGCAATATCGCGGCTTTACCGGATGTTGTTGCTACAGGAAATGTCTATAACTTGCGACAAGCTATGGCAATGGATACGTCCAATACACTCAAAGGATTAGTCGAAACTTTTCTGAGTGCCACTAATGAGTCAAGTCGTAACGGTTTAATCGATCAAATCATGGCAGCTTGGACAGACATTCCTTTGACGACTACTAATGCAACAGGGGGGATGCTGACAGCATTTCATCTTGCAGTAGTCGAAAAATTTGAAGGTCAGAATTTCAATACTGGAGATTTGGGTTTTGTCAGTACCATTTCTGCTGGCTTTATTTCTCAGGAATATAATCAACTGGCAGAAAACCTCTATGGCAAGCTCATGGCACAAGGTCCATTGAAAGATTACTTTACTGAAATTACCTGGGGTCAAGATTCAACTACGGAACAATATTTTTTAAATCTCGATCCAGTTGAAACTAAAATTGCGACACTCTATCAAACTGATCAGACATCTGCTATTGCTATTGGAGCACAGTTTTCTAGAGCTTTGGCGGGTATGAATTGGATAGGTTTTGCAAATTATTCTGACTTTTATAGCTCTTTGATAAATCTTGATTCGGATTTCCAAGTTGCAATCGACTCTGCTGGAAAAGCTACCATTATTGGTACTTCTTTAAACGAACTTTTAGGTTCCGCTGGTACCGGAGCATGGGATTTAGGAACTGGACAATCCAGCCGAGATACACGCCCTTATTATATTAGTGCGGGTGCAGGCAATGATACCCTTCAAGGCAGTTATAGTGATGATATTCTAATCGGTGGAACAGGTAATGACACATTAACCGGTTATGACGGGAACGATGCGTATTACTTTAATTTGGGGGACGGACACGACACCATTATTGAAGGCAATGCGTTTATAGATACCGTTATCAACTACCATCCAGCTTACGATGGCAGAATTAATACAGGATACGACTCCATCTTCTTTGGGGCGGGTATTGTATCCGCAGATTTATCCTATTCTCTAAGCGGGGATTATCTTAATATCAGCATCAATGGCACCACGGATCAAATCAGTATTCTATCGAAATCCCGGGATTATCTGGTAGAACAACTGGTATTTCAGGATGGAACCGTGGTTAAAATGACGGATATTTTCCATACTTTTACTTTGGATGGGACAGCAGGGAATGATAATTTATCCACCCAAGGCATGTTTTGGGATATAGGGCAGCACGTTAAAGGCTATGCTGGAAACGATAGCATTTATAGCGGGTACGGAGATGACACCCTTGAAGGTGGAGACGGTAACGACTCTATAACTGATAGAGGTGGGAATAACACTATAGACGGTGGCGACGGGGATGACGGGATTGGAGCCTACGGTGCTAACAACTTAATGAATGGTGGTGCCGGGGACGATTATATTTCCAACTACTCTGGTACGGCAACAATATCCGGCGGCGACGGAAATGACAATATAACCTCCGCTGAAGGGAATGACTCTATTGATGCGGGTTCCGGCATCGATACTGTTTCTTCAGGAGCGGGTAATGACACGATTAGCGGTGGCGCTGGTAACGACAGTTTAGCGGGTGGAAACGGAAACGATACCTACCTGTTTAATACCGGATTTGGGCTAGACACGATCGATGAGCACAATACTACTGGCCAAGACTTGATCAGTTTTGGTGCCGGTATTAATGCCAGTGATGCCATTTTTACTGGAAGCTCGAATAATAACCTAGTAGTTCATTTCAACAACTCAACCGATCAAGTGACTGTTGTTGGACAAATCACCAATAATTCAATAGAAAATTTCCATTTCGCAGATGGTGATTTATCGGTTGCCCAAATTCTCTCCCAACTACAAAACCAAGGGACGGAAAATGCTGATTATTTTTCGGGTTCTAGCTATGCGGAAAGCATGTTTGGTTATGCCGGTGACGATCAGTTAACTGGATATGACGGTAACGACACTTTGGTTGGCGGAGACGGCAACGATTATATCCAAGGAGTTGAAGGAAACGATAGCCTTTTGGGTGGAAACGGTAACGACGACTTATCGGGGGGTAATGGCAATGACATTATAGAGGGCGGAACTGGGAATGATTCCATGTCCGGCGAGGACGGTAATGATACATTTATTGGCGGTCTCGGAAATGATTACATGGCAGGCAATGCCGGTAGCGATACATACGTATTCAATTCTGGTGATGGCTACGACACGATTGTTGAAAGTGCGAATACCGATAATAATATTTTGAGTCTTGGTGCCGGTATTAATGCAAGTGATTTGACCTTCAGCTTCGACGATCATGATATATGGATTCGCTCCCTCGTTAATGCCAGTGATCGAATTAGGGTCACAAACCAAGTGAGTAACAATACCATTGGTACGATTCAATTTAGCGATGGAACGACTTATACAGCGGCACAGATCTTAAGCCATTTACAGAGTGTTGGAACCGACTATAACGACACTGTCTACGGCTCCAATCAAGCTGAAAGCCTCTTTGGCTTTGCGGGTAACGACACGCTGTATGCTGGAGCTGGGGATGATACCTTAGACGGTGGCGATGGTAATGACTATCTTGCTGCTGCTGATGGAAATGACAGTTTGATTGGCGGAGCTGGAAATAATACTCTATACGGCGAAAGTGGCGATGATATTCTGCTGGGTGGCGCAGGTAACGACAGCCTCTATGGTGGTGACGGCAACGATACACTGAACGGCGGCACAGGCAATGATTATCTTGTTGGCGGTAACGGAAACGATGTTTATAATCTTGACTCCGGCTTTGGAACGGTCGCTATTGATGAAAACGGCACAACAGGCAACGATATCGTTAACTTTGGATCAGGCTTAAGTATTTCAAATGCTATTTTTACGGCTCAACCCAGTAATACGCTCACCATACAATTCACCGGTTCTTCAGATGTCGTTAATATCAGCAATCAATTAACTAATAATTCTATTGAAACATTCCATTTTTCTGACGGAACCAATTTAACGAATGCCGATATTTTGACTCAGCTTCAAACCTGGAATAACTATGGATCCAATTTTTCGGAATCCATGTTCGGCAGTGCCGGGTCGGATCAAATTTATGCTTATGATGGCAATGACACCATTTATGGCGGCGATGGAAACGATACGATTGATGCAAGTGATGGTAATGACGTTGTTTATGGAGAGAACGGCAACGATAGCCTGATGGGCGGCAATGGAAACGATCAGCTCAGTGGAGGCAGCGGCTATAACACCTTGCTGGGAGGCGAAGGAAATGACACTCTGTCTGGTGGCGCTGGTATTGATACCTTGCAGGGGGGGAATGGCGATGATACTTACCTTGTTACTTCCAATACCGCAGCATCGTCTATCGATGAAACGAGCACAACCGGAAATGATACGGTCAGTTTTGGTTCCGGTTTGAGTTTAGCCAATGCTATTTTCTCAGGGACATGGAACAGCTTGAATGTTACTTTCTCGAATGCTCCCACCGTCAAGGCACAAATTATGGGTAGCCTTGCTAGTAATCATATTGAAAATTACCACTTTACGGATGGTGACATTACAGCGGCTCAGATCTTATCCCAATTACAAGCTATCGGAACAAGTAGTAACGATAGCCTGGAAGGATCGAGTTATAGTGAAAGCATTTTGGGCTTGGCCGGTAACGACAGCTTATACGGTTATGATGGGAACGACACCATTATTGGGGGACTGGGTAACGACAGTCTCTACGGTGGTACAGGCAGCGATACCTATGTCTATAATCCTGGTGATGGCTATGACACGATCGTTGAAGATGCCAATAGCGATAATAATATCCTGAGTTTGGGGAGTGGTCTTAATTCAAGTAATGTGGCCCTTACCTTTGATGATCGTGATTTATGGGTTCGTTCCCTTCTTACATCCCAGTGATCAAATTAGGGTCACAAACCAAGTCACTAACCACACCCTGGGTACAATTCAATTCAGCGATGGAACAAGCTATACAGGCTCACAAATCTTAAGCCATTTACAGAGTTTTGGAGCGGACTATAACGATACTGTCTACGGTTCCACTCAAGCTGAAAGTCTCTTTGGCTTTTCGGGTGACGATACACTCTATGCGGGCGCCGGAGACGATACACTGGATGGTGGTGATGGAAATGACTTGCTGAATGCCAGCGACGGAAACGATAGTTTGATTGGCGGCGCGGGCAATGATACGTTAAATGGTGAAAACGGTGATGATATGCTGCAGGGTGGTGTGGGTAACGATCGCATTAACGCCGGGTATGGTAACGATCAACTTTATGGCGGCGATGGAAGTGACACACTCTTAGCTTCCGATGGAAATGATACATTGAACGGCGGAACTGGCAATGATTATCTCTACGGTGAAGCCGGGAATGATACTTTTCTCTATGCCGCAGGAGATGGAAACGATACCATGGTTGATGCCTCTGGAAGTAATACCCTTGCTTTCGATAGCAGCATCGGTCAGTCTGTCGTTGCACTGTATCAAGATCAGTATGGTCAGCTGATTGTTGGTTTTAGTAATAGCAGTACGGATCAAATTACAATCAATAGCCTTCCTAACTTAGGCGAGATTGAATTATCCAATGGTAATTACCTGACGAATGCGGATATCAATTTAATCATTCAGGATATGAGCAGTTACGCCACTAACAACAGCGTGAGCTTCACCAGCTTGAGTGATGTTGAAAACAATGCAAACTTGATGGCAATGGTTAACGGTGCTTGGCACGCCGCTTAATACCCTCTCCCTCTGAGGGAGGGGGCGATATTATTAAAAATAGAATGAGCCTTTTTATTTTAAAGAGGCTCATTTTTATCTAAAAACAATCATCAAAAACCGCTATAATAGAGTGATAGAGGTGTAAGGTGTTAGCTATGGCACGTGGATTTAACAAGGTTGTCTCAACCTATGCGGATGCACTTGAGGGCGTAAAAGATGGCATAACCATCATGGCCGGAGGATTTGGCCTTTGCGGCATTCCAGAAGGGCTCATTCGCCATATTTACGAGCTGGGTATCAAGAACCTGACATGCATTTCCAACAACGCCGGCGTGGATGGCTTTGGGCTCGGCCTCTGGTTGGAAAAAAGACAGATCAAAACCATGATTGGCTCATATGTCGGTGAGAATGCTCTCTTTGAAAAGCTTTGTATTTCCGGCGAAATGCAGGTTATCTTAACGCCACAAGGGACTTTAGCTGAAAAAATCCGGGCGGGCGGTGCGGGTATTCCAGCCTTTTTTACAGCAACCGGTTTTGGAACGCCGATTGCAGAGGGCAAAGAAAGCCGCGAATTTAACAGCAGACACTATGTTATGGAAGAAGCCCTTACTGCAGATTTTTCGTTAGTGAAAGCATGGAAAGCTGATAAAAGCGGAAATTTGATTTACCGAAAAACCGCCATGAACTTTAATCCGATGATGGCCACAGCCGGAAAAATAACGGTCGCTGAAGTCGAAGAAATCGTTGAAGTCGGAGAGCTCGATCCGGAGCACATCCACACACCCGGCATTTATGTGGATCGACTGATTAAAGGGACTTTTGAAAAACGAATAGAGCAACGCACAGTCAGTAGCAGTGATGCGGGAGGAACGAAATAATGGCACTCTCGCGCGAACAAATCGCTCAGCGTATCGCCCAGGAATTAAAAGATGGCGATTACGTGAATCTGGGAATCGGTATTCCTACTTTGGTTGCAAACTACATTCCAACGGGGATCGAGGTCCTGTTTCAATCCGAAAACGGCTTGCTAGGCATGGGGGCATTTCCAACGGATGCAAACGTGGACGCGGATTTGATCAACGCTGGAAAGCAAACGGTAACGGCCGTTAAAGGCGCATGCTTTTTCTCGTCTTCCGATAGTTTTGCCATGATCCGAGGCGGCCATGTGGATTTAACGGTGCTCGGCGCTTTCGAAGTGGATCAGGAAGGCAGCCTCGCCTCCTGGATGATCCCTGGAAAGCTCGTTAAAGGGATGGGCGGCGCAATGGATCTGGTTGCCGGCGCGGACAACATCATTGTGGCAATGGCGCATGCGAATAAAGCAGGCGAATCCAAGATTTTGAAAAAATGCAGTTTACCCTTAACGGGAGTTCATTGTGTTCAACGTGTCGTAACGGACTTGGCTCTGTTAGAATTAAAATCAGGACAGTTTCATTTATTGGAACGTGCTCCTGGCGTTTCCGTAGAAGAGATTAAAGCCTTAACGGAAGCCGACTTAGTGGTAAATGGCGACGTTCCAGAAATGAGGTTTCCATGAAACGTTTTCTTTCATGGCTTTGGCGTAGCTTTTCAAATCCTCAGCCAATCGCGAAAGACAGAACACCCAAATTTGAGCCCAAGCGCACGGAGCTCCGCTTTCGCTGGATTTCCATTGCGCCTCAACTGCTGTTAGACGCAAATCATCAAGCACAGTAAGCAAAAGCGCGATTTTCTTTCAGTGAAAAGCCAAAGCCAGCCTTGAGTAAGCCTGGCTTCTGAGCTGCAGAGTCATCCGCTATAAGCATACACATCAAGGACAGAGTTCATTCTTAGCCACGATTCAAGACCTAAGTCATGTGACTACTACCCTCTATGGACGGGCAATGCTATCCTAGAAACTCTTCTTTAATTCCAAAGAGAAGAGCAGTTTTTAGTTGGTGAAATGATCAATAGAGGGAATTTTTCAAATATGATCCACGTCTCAAATCGTCGCAATTTATTGAGCCTCGCGGTCGGTATTGCCTTAGTTTCAAGCCTGCCGGCATTTGCAGCGGAACAAGTAAAAACAAAAAGTGTAACTCAACGCAAAGTAACAGAAACCATTGAAGTAAAACCCGGCAAAAACGATACTGCGCAAAATGTCCAACGGGTTTCTCGCCTAGCCAATCAGGTTTTAGAGAAAATCCAAGGCGCACAAGATAACATCCAGGGCAACAAGCTGGATTTGGCTAAAATCCAACTGGGCCAAGCCGAAGAACTACTCGATAACATCCAACAGACAGGTCCGACAGCACGGGTGATCGATACGGTTAAATCCAAGCGCAAAGAGCTCCAAACCAGCGATCAAGTCAGCATGGATCTCGTCCCCTTAGATGCGCAATTGGTAGAAGTAGAGCGCGTTATGCCTATTCCTCAAGCAAAAGAGCACCTGTCCTTAGCGAAAGAAAGCCTAGCCAAAAAAGACAACAAGGCCGCCAGTGGACACCTCGTTGAGCTTGAAAACAGCTTAATCTACGCTGAAGCGGACCTCCCCGTATCTAGAACCCGCCAAGATGTCATCAGCGCAGAAAACTACCTCGTTAAAAACAAGCCTGAAGCGGCGAGCAAAGCTCTTCAAGACTCCTTGAAGCATATCCAGGTGGTTGCAGCAGAAGCGGTTCAGGATGAGCCAGTCCAGGTGATGGAAGACAAACCTGATCTCTCAACAACCAAGAAGCATCCTAAGCAAACATATTCTTTACCCACCCGGTAAATAGACACATTTAGTACTTCCTACTAAACGAAACAGCTTCTCTGACTACAGAGGAGCTGTTTTTGCAGCTCTCTTTTTTGATTTAAATTCAAAAATCGAAATCGATTTGTGGATCTAATTGAATAAAAATGAGAATTAGAATCTCAATTTAAAATGAAAAATATTTTTCAATGATCAATTTTTCGCAAAAAAACATCTCATAACCGAGAAAAAGGAATGCTCTTTAAATTTGTTCTACTCAAAAATTGATCATTCATGGGTGTACATGAGGTGTACTATTTTAGAAAACTTTACAAAAGTCATTTACCACAGAGTTATGTCGGTAACAATTAGCAAAAATATTTATAATAGAGCTAGGGGTCACATGATTTTATAGAGGTATGAATTTCATGTCTTTTACATCGGTTGATAACCGCGTTCGCTTTTCCTCATCTCATCCAACTCGGAAGCCTTTCCGGCTTGCCAAGGGGGCGGAAAGCGATAGCTCGTCAGGGAAAGGTACAAAGCCTGCAGCAGGGAGTTCTGGGGATTTAAAAAACCTACCCAATTACATTAAGTCAGAAAAAAAGAAGCAAAAAGCTGCCGAGATGGATTGGTTCAACAGCAGCGTAAGAGAGGCGGAAAGAGCCAGTAGGGGACGCTAAGCCCACTACTGATAACACCTTCAGATCACTGCTTTACAAGTTGCGATTCATAAAATGCAGCAATGGCGTTAGATCCGTTGGGGTATCGTAGCCGAGTTGCTTAGCAAGCGACAACTGCGAGATATTGCCTTGCTTCCAAAGCATCATCAAAAACGCTCCAGCAGCGGGATTGAGGTACCAATCTTCGCCTTCTTCCACCGAGGAAGAACCGAATTTTGTGCAGAGCGTTTGACGCAACTGTGCCTCTAAGCTCCAAGCGGTGAAGTAGTCGGCAACGTAGAAGCGCGCATCCACGTCGCTTGTCCAACCCCCTGCATTGTAGCGGAAGCCACAACCTCGGGTGAGGAGCTCCGCATAGCGGTCGCCTTGGCCATCGATTGTATAGGCAGGATCGTTCACATTTTCGAACAAGCCCAATTCAAAGATCATTTTGGCGGAGTAACGGCGCAGCATGTAGAGATCTTCCAGTGCGCGCTTACGCACGACTTTACGAGCGTCTTCCGCACTCAGGCCCGCTTCATGCTCCAACCAGTGGCGGTTCAAAAAGAGATTTTGAAAGAGGTAGGCATAGCTTTCAGTGGAGGTGTTATTCCCCATTTGATTCTTCACATAGCCGTTCTCAGGATTCTCGTAGGCAAAATGCTGTGCGTGACCCGCTTCGTGGAAGAAGGAAAGATAATCATCCAGGCCACCTTCGGGCTTCACCGAGAGATACACTTCCGATGGAATCGTGGCGGGATACACATAGGCTCTGGAAGGTTTTCCTTCACGACGGGCGATATCTAGCAGAATGCGCTGCACAGGCGTTTTGGCGTTATCAGTCTTTTCAACAACGTCCTTGTTGTATTCGTCCATCGATTGAAAATCAACGGGCTGGGCGAGTTCACTAAAGCGCAATCCCAGGCGGTCAAAAGTTTTCTGGGCGAGCGGCACCATATTTTCTTGAGAGAAAGAAGCGTTAATACCCGCCATATCGTCCGACGGACCATGGAGGGTGTAGGAGATATCTGCGCGTGTCGCTTGGGTTTTGAAGTCGCGACCAGTGCGAGCGTGATAATGCGCACTCATACGCTCAGTGTAAAGCGACTGCGTTTCTTGCAGTAAGCGCTCGGCTTGCTCACCCAACTGGGGGAAATTATGACCGCTGGCCCATGCGTGAAAATCACGTACATCGGGATGCCCGAGTTCAGACATCAGGGTATTTTCTTGACGCAGCAGGTCGATAAACTTACCGGACAATGTGTCCTGATAAACCTTGGATTTTAAATCATAGAGCGCCTGACGACTCTCGGCATCAGGGATTTTCTTGAGGTAGCCGGGGGTATCTTCATACAGAAGTTCGGTGATCAGCTCGCCTTTGTCATCTTTTAAATTCAACTCGGAAACTGACACTTTGAGGAGGTTGAGCTCATTTTCGAATTCATCGTTTTCCTTAGCAAGGCGTCCATCCAGATATTTTTCAATCGCGGAGACAAAGAGGTGGTGCACTTCACTGTCTTGGGGATTGCCTTGGCGTGCAACGAGGGTTTCGGCTTTCAGGATGGTTTGCAAACGATCGATGGTTTCTTTGGAGCCAAGAACGGGATAACGATCGTGGATTTCCTGGGAATTATAAGCTTTTGAAAGACGCGCGGTCGCAAAGAGGTAATAGGCACGGGCAAACTCGGTACCAGAGCGCTGGAAGCCTTTTTTGAGTTCCGCGATAAAGTCAGCATCAGAGAGGTTTTTGGAGGCGTTGGACGCAGTCGGAAATGGATGCACGGACATAGGTGGGAGTCCTCACGGTTTAACAAATCTGGCTATAGCGTAGCATTTTACGCCGTTTGCTGAAACCTGCCTATACTCGGACAGGGGGCATTCGCATGGGAGAAGCTGAGCAAGGTCGCTTGACAGAGGATCTCCTTTAGGGCTTAATAGGACTCTGGGCAGCACTACTGGTGTGAGATGTTGTCGTGGCACCTTAGCTCAGTTGGTAGAGCAGTGGACTGAAAATCCGCGTGTCCCCGGTTCGAGTCCGGGAGGTGCCACCACCCCTATAAGTAAGCTCTGTAAGGCTTTCGAAGATTTTTTCTTCGGAGGCTTTTTTAGTTTTAGAAGAGCTTTGTGCATTTCTTGTGTATTTTTGCGTGCACAGCACCGGAAGCCACAGGAACAACACGGATTTTCAGGGATGTTTTTGAAGTATTTGTTTGCATATGATCTTTATATGAGACATTGTTGCAGACCGTTGCAATTCTGCCTACTGGATCTTAGGTCTGTAGCGCTCATTGAGAACAGAAAGCGACTTTTGAATATGGGCGTTATTTTGATGTGCATATCGTTCGACCATTAGGGTTGTCTTATGTCCTGAAATCCGCTTGACGGTCGGTAAATCGACACCGGACTGAACCAGGTGAGAAATGCAGGTATGACGCAGTGTATGCCTAAGCACTATGCTGGGATCCATACCTGCAGCTTTCACGACTCGTCGGTAAGTCTTCTCTATGGCAACCATGTGCCCCGGCTTAGATTTTTTAGAGGGAAATAACCATTTTTGATCTGCAGTCGTATAGCGAGCTATATAATCCCGAAGAAAATCGATCAGGTAAGCTGATAAAGGCTGTTCCCTTGCCCCGGCTTTAGCTTCTTCCAAATAAATTATTTGCTGATCCAGGTGAATGTTTTTCAAGCGAACACTGAGAATTTCCATTCGTCGCATGCCTGTTTCCAGTCCGATAAGGATGAAAAGATAAATGAAAGGGTGAGGATCTGCCTTGGCGGCTTTGAGCAGTCGCTGTATTTCTTCCTCATTAAGAAAATCAATACGACCTCTACCTTCTTTGTACTTTTTAACCTTGGCCGGAACTTTGTCGATCCAGTCCCATTCCAAAGCCCTTGTAAAAATGTGAGATAAAACGGCTAAGTGGCGATTAATGGTTGCTTGGGTAAGATCTTCTTTCAAAAGCTTGCTTTTAAGCTGCTCAATCTGGAAGCTCGAAATTTCTTTTAATGGCGTAAACTCGAAAAAGGGAATGAGTCGGGTTTTAATCATCCGCGTTTTAGAGGGTAAGCTTTTTCCGTCTTCAACAGCCAGCCTTTCCAGGTAGTCTTCAGCTGCCTGTTTAAAAGTTAGGTGGAGTTTGCGTCCTTTTGGTAATGACACTCGATCCATTCTGGCTTCATTTTTGAATTTTTCAATCGCTTCTTCAGCATGGGTTCGAGTGATACCTTCACTTTCATTACCGACGACACGATGCATTCTTTTACCATTGACCTGGATACACATTTCAAAGCGACCATCTCCTGATTTTAGTTTTTCGTAAATAATGCCATGCTCGACAATACGCTTGCCGGGTTCCAGGGCTCGCATGGCTAAACGGGTTAATTTTACAAATTTTTGTGACATAGAAAACACCTATACCTTTAAATAACAATTTTTATTTGAGGATAGTCCTCACATCCTTAAGGATATGTAGATGAGCTGATTTTAATGAAAAAGCATTCCCTGCTTACACAACGCATCAGAATTGTTGCAGTGGATAAGTCAAGCCGCTAAAGGGCCCGGCTGAATCCAAAACTGTTGCTTGTCTTCCTCCCAAAGAAGAATCATAAGCCGTTGCCGGAAGCCTATAGGTCTACATTCATAACGTAATGGAGCCCTATCAAACAAGCCAAGCTCGATTGCTGAAATTTCCCCGATAATCCCTTTGCCTGAAACCCAAGCCGTATAAAAGGGGGAGTCTGTACTGATTCCAAGATTTCGTTTTATCCGATCTGGAAAACGGCGAGAGCGTATAGAATAACTGACCTTTAGTGGGCTTTCAGTCGGTTCTTCGCAATTGTAGAACACGTCCGGTTGTCCAACTTTCAAAGACGTTTGATCCTCTGCAATGACTTCGACCTCGGACATTTCTGGATCATCCAAGCTGGTGGGTTCGATCATGACTAGCGCACATATACCCGGATTGTTTTGGACAAACCAGTTTGCTGCTGCTTCGAAAGAAACGTAATAACGTTCCTTGAGCATCTGAATCGCTGCAAAACTTGTTACGTTTAAATCAAGAATATTTTTAGTAAATTGTCCTCGAGGCATTAAGAATGAAGCAGCACAAAAGAAGGCTTCCCTTTCAATGAGCTTTTGGGCTTTACCCTCTAGATCCTTCTCTTTACAGAGATAACATTGTCCATCGTGCCAAGGTAAAATTGCATGTCCGCATTCGTGGAAAATGTTCATCCGTATTTTTGTTGGCGCAACAAAAGCAGGAGTAAATATAATTCTCTTATCGCCTTCTTTCTTCATAAACGTTCCCGACTCTAAAAGCCAAGGCAATGCGGCATTAAGATGATAAGGAACAGGCTCTTTTGTAGGGTCTGGGTATTGTATGACCTTAATACCCAACGAATCTGCAATAACGAGTTCATCAAATGGAGGTTCTTTTAACCCAACATCTTTTAAGACCTTGATCACATAAGCATCTGGCCATTTCCCTTGCCAATTCTCGAATATCCCCTTCATTTATTTTTTTTGTCCTCCCGATACTTATTTTCAAGCCAGTCTATAAAACCTTTAAGCTCTTGCTTACCTTCTTCTGGAAGCTTTTCATATCCACGAAAAATATACTGCGCGTTTTTGTCTGCCTCTATCAACTCTGAGGAAGTCATATTGTCTGTATTGCCTGTTAAAAAATCAGTAGTAACTCCTAAACACCTCGCCAATCGCTTCATAGCTTCAGATTTAAGTTGTACGACCTGACCACTCTCAATTCTGCTAATTGTTGCTTGCGTTAACCCACAGGCCTCGGCCAGTTGTCGCTGGTTCATTCCTCTTTCTTCGCGTAGTTTTTGAACGCGTTTTCCCAGCGACATGTCGTTCTCCTAACTTGGCTTAAGCAGTAAGCCTCTTTATACATCAATGTATTAAATACAGGAACAATTTTATTAAATTTAGGACGTTTTGTTACGAAAGTCTCGATATAGTTTACACGCCCTTTAAAAAATATACATCAATGTATAGAATCGATCTAACATTTAACACTAATATCAGACTTCTTAAAAATTTTATGCAGAATTATACATCAATGCAAGCTAATTGATACACAGGAGAATACAGTGCAAAAGCAAAACATCCAACACATTACCAGACGGTACGTTAACAGGGTGCGGGAATGTCGATTGAAAGCAATGCTGCCAAAGCAAGAAGACCTGGTTGAAAGAACTGGGATTAACCGTAGCGTGATTAGTGCCTTGGAAAACAATCGCATTTTTTTATCTTCTCAATATGCGCTCATCATTTCAGAAGCCCTTGGCTGCACGCTGGATGACCTATTTCAAAAGAAAACCTAAACCGTCAATCGTATAACAATTCAACCAATCCAATTTTTAAAGGAGTGTCCCCACAATGAGTGCAATTCAAACTGACCTTGTCAAGTTTCAGGTGAATGTTCTTCCAGATGGTCGATTAGATACAGAAAATGCCGCAGCTTATCTCGGTTTAAAACCAAAAACCTTAGCCCAAATGCGGTGTGACGGCAGCGGCCCCAAATTTATTAAACGGGGCCGAATTTTCTACTTCAAAGAGGATTTAGATGCCTGGATTGATGGAGCAGAGCGCTGCCAATCTACGGCGCAAGCACGTTACTTTCAACGCCGTGGAGGAGCATAATGCATTCCGTTCATGAGATTGCCCAGCAGTTGAACCTTCAAAAAACGCGCTTGGGATATCAAGGAAAGTGTCCCGTTTGTGACTATCCAGGAGCTTTTAACGTGACTGAAAAGAATGGAAAGTTTTTGGCTTATTGTCATGCAGGTCGTTGTTCTTGGGAATCAATCCGGTATGTTTTGCAAGTCCAAAGAATTTTACCGTTGAAGGATATTGCTGGCTGTAACCAGACATTCAGTCAAATAGGTTCTAAAAAAGATGCTCCTTTATCCCAGTTTCATCTTGAGTTGTGGGCCAAGAGCAAGCCGATTCTAAATACTCTAGGGGAAAGCTATTTGCGGGAGCGGGATATCACTATCCCGCTCCCTGATTCATTAAGATTTCTGCGTTGGTGTTTTCATAGTCCAAGTGAGCAAAGGTTTCCAGCTTTAATTGCACAAATTGAACATGTCCTGCATGAATTTCCTATTGGTATTCATAGGACGTATCTCAAGCAAGCCGCTGCTGAAAAAGCCAACGTTGAACCCAACAAAATGATTTTGGGAAAAACCCAGGGTGGGGCAATCCGCTTAGCTGAGGCTACTGATCAGTTAGCAATAACGGAAGGCATCGAAAATGGCCTGAGTGTCTTGCAAGCAACTGGAATCCCAACTTGGGCTGCTTTATCGTGTGGAAATTTCCTCAATCTTGTGTTACCCAGATCCATCCGAAAACTAATCATCTGTGCCGATCATGACAAGCCTGGACTACGTTTTGCAATGATGGCCGCACGACAATGGCGAAGCCAGGGAATAAAAGTCAATATTGCAACCCCACCTGAGAAAGGAACAGATTTCAATGATCTCCTTCGTCGTGGAGGACAGTCCTAGTGAGTGTTAACGAGGTCGAACGCGCTATTCAAGACGCCTTCGAAGTTAAAGAGCCTAGCTGGCCTGAACCTGATTTGATTTTGCTCCACCCGCTGGAAATAAAACCGCCACGTTTTCCAGAAGAACTTTTTGGGGATTTTTGGTCAAATTGGATCAAGCAGTCTGCAGAATCAAAATCCTGCCCGGTCGATTATACAGCTGCAGGGTTGCTTTGCGTGGCAAGTACATTAATTGGTAACGCAATTTGGGCGTCAGCCTGGAATGGCTGGAACGAGCCTCCTATCCTCTGGCTTGCTTGTGTTGGTAAGCCTTCAAGCGGGAAATCGCCCGGTTTAGATTCAGCCGTTTCCATACTGCGAAAATTACAAGCCGAAAAAATTCAACATTTTCGTGCTAACCGGGGGTCACAAGACAAGGATGTAGAAGTTTCCAAAAGGCACCGAAAAATTTGGGAGCAATCACTTCAAAAGGCGATTGAAGCTGGTGAGATCCCGCCTGATCTACCTGAACAAGCAAAAGAACCTAAACGGCCATCCCCACCCAGGTTATTTACGACAGATGCAACCGCCGAAGCTATAGTGCACCGATTATTGCAAAACCCCAAGGGATTATTGTTGATCAGAGACGAGCTAGCGGGCTGGATTAGCATGATGGATAAATATAGTGGGAATTCTGGTTCAGATAGGGCTTTTTGGTTGGAAGCCTATGGTGGTCGTTCGTATTGTGTAGATCGAGTAAAGCACCTTGATGAACTTATATCAATTTCACATGCCTCAGTATCAATCCTGGGCAGCATCCAGCCAGATCGCTTGCAGACTTTGTTTTTCAAGGGTGATGATGATGGTTTATCGTCCAGGTTCAATTATATCTGGCCTGACTCTATGCCACCGAAAAGGCCTGTAAGTGTCCCAGATGATACCTTTGCGTTAATTGCCTTAAGACGGCTGGATCAATTGACCTTGCAGATAGATGATAGTGGAATCGAAAGTTCTCCCTTCTTTCTTCCATTGAGTGAGGAGGGTGCACAATTATTGCAGGATTTTCGTGAGAAAAACTATGTAAAGCAGGAGAGTGCTACCGGCCTATATCTTTCTTATCTGGGAAAACAGCCCGGCTTGGTTTTACGTCTTTCGCTGATTTTTGAATTGCTGTGGCATTGCGCGAATCCATCTGCTACTTCTATCAGTGAGATTTCAAAGAGCGCTGTTGTTGCAGGGTGCCAGTTTATTTCAGAGTATCTCGATCCTATGACTAAGCGAGCATTGGGAGAAATTAGCGTCAACGCTGACTTTCATAGAGCCTCCCTAGCCGCGCGGCGGATTTATAACGACGGTATCCCGTTAATCAATAAGCGTACCCATTTAATGAGAAGCAAATTATGTAAAAGTGCGGATCAAGCCCAAAAGGTCATAGATACTTTGTTGGAAGCAGGCTGGATCAGGGCGGTAGAAAGCCCGGAAGTAATTACTCCTGGAAAAACAAGAGGCGATTATGAGGTCAATCCAAAGTTATGGGAATGAAAAAGTGACAACAATTGGAGGTGACAATAGTGACAAAGGTGACAAAACTTCATTCCTGAAATTTAATTTGTCACCTTTGTCACCATTGTCACGGGATACAAATAAAAAATTGAAGTTTCAAGATTCCATTAGCTACTGAATTATTCCGAATTATTCTGTTAAATCCAAGGGGGTTAAACAGGCTGTTATAGTGCAATTACAGCCTTTACATTCACATGAGGTAATTTTAAATGGCAAAGACTGATTCGGGAAATGTCGCTGTGAAACTGCAAGATTTAAAACTCAAGGTTGAATTGATTGAAACCGACTTGTTAATTCCATGCCCGACGAATGCAAAACAACACCCTGTTGAGCAAGTGGCTCAGATTATCGCTTCGATTAAGACGTTCGGATTTCTGGATCCCATAGGCATAGATAACGATAACCAAGTGATTGAAGGCCATGGCAGATTATTGGCGGCACAGAAACTGGAACTCAAACGGGTGCCTGTGATTCGCTTGTCTCATCTTACCGAGGCCGAAAGAAAAGCTTATGCACTTGCTCATAACAAACTCACGCTTAATTCCGGCTGGGATTTGGAATTATTAAAGCTGGAATTTGAAAGCTTGCAGGAGCTGGTGTTTGACGATTTGAGTTTAACCGGCTTTCGTCCTGCAGAAATAGATATTTTATTTAACCCTGCTTCAATTCCCGATACTGAGCCGGAACTGGATGAAGGCATTTTGTCCGAAAAAGAAAATCAGCCGAAACAAGTGACGTGTCCCGCCTGTTCCGAAACCTTTACCGTGTGAGGGGCTTTTAATGTTTACGGTTGTATCTACTTTTTGCGGTTGTGGAGGCTCCTCCCAGGGATACAAGCTTGCGGGAGGATCCGTAAAATTATCAATCGAGTGGGAACAGAATGCTTGTGATACCTACCGCCTGAACCATCCAAATACGATTTTGTTGCATCGTGATATTGCTACGGTGACAGGCAATGAGCTTCTCAACTTAATCGGTTTAAAGGCTGGCGAATTGGATATCCTGGATGGTTCCCCGCCTTGCCAGGGTTTTTCCACGATGGGGAAGCGGCAGATTGAAGATCCGCGAAACCAGCTCTTTCAAGAATACGTTCGACTATTGAAAGAACTAAAACCCAAAGTATTCGTTATGGAAAACGTATCGGGTTTAGTCAAAGGGAAGATGAAGCCGGTGTTTGTGGAAATCCTAACCGCACTCAAGGGTTGTGGTTACCAGGTAAAAGCCCGCCTTATGGATGCTGAATATTACGGTGTTCCTCAACGGCGTAAGCGGGTTATTTTTATTGGGGTTTGTGATGACTTAGGAATTTCACCCTCTCATCCCAATCCCCAAAGTAGCCCGATTAATTTACGGCAGGCTTTGAAAGATTTATCAACACCTTTAGAAGTTCTACGCCCCAAAGGTAAGGCGTTGGATTTAGCGACATGCCTCAAAGCGGGACAGGATGGTTCGGAGTTAAGAGCTTCTTTAGGTGGTAGTGCTCGGGATTATTCATTAGAGCGCTTAGCTTGGCACAAGGTTGCCCCTACGATTTGCAAGACCATTCGACCTGGACAATGCGGTTTACTCCATCCTGATGAAAACCGGTTTTTATCCACCCCCGAACTAAAGCGCATAGCCTCCTTTCCTGATGATTACCAGTTTGTCGGTTCGTTAGAAGAACAATGGGCCCGAATTGGTAACTCTGTCCCCCCATTCCTTATGAAAGCGATTGCCAGCCATATTAATGAGCATATTTTGTCAAAAGTAAATTCGGAGTTATAAAAATGGCTAATCCCCCCAAAACTCTGGCTGAAAAAGAACTAGCGGAAATTGAAACGCTTGCAGGCCTGGGGCTTCGCTTTGAAGATATCGCCCTAGTTAAAGGGATGTGCCTGGATACTCTGAAAAAATACGCGGATGAGTATCTGCAACGGGGTCGCGCTAAAGCAAAAGCCCAAGTCATGCAAACGGCTTATAAAATGGCAACTTCTGGAAAGACACCGGCCATGACTATGTTCTGGCTTAAAACCCGTGCCGGGTGGCGCGAAGGACAAGGAGATGCTCTACCATCTGCTCAGGAAAATGTCTTGATGGAAATGGTTAAGGGTGCGGATAATCCGGCTGAGTCTCTGACGATGTTACTTTCTCATCTTATTCCGCAAGTAATTACTGGTAACCTCGATCCAAGCTTGGTATCCAGTGTTTCAACGTTGGGTAATACCCTCATGAAAGCGTCCCAGCAAGGGGAAATGGAAGAACGTTTAAAGCTATTGGAAAATACGCTGCACAATAATAAGCCAGAGCCTTTGGAATTGGATTTATGAAGTCTCTAAAGAACCGGCTTCAGGACTTGGAATCGACCCTGACGCCAAGGCAACTCATCCTCCGTTATGTTGCTGAGATGAATTCTTTTGATACTTTAGATAAGTGGCTGTGTCACCAATACCAGCCGAAAATATTAGCGGATACTGGTAAGCGACGGGATGCCTTATATGACAGTATCAAACGTAATGTGGACTCTAAAGAGTCAGGTGCGCTCAGTAGGGCGTGTCGGAAAGCCAGCCGGGAATTTGGCTATTTATACACTTTAATGACCTGGCCCAGTTTGCGTTTGGATCAGGAACGCTACCGGTATCTCTATATGCTCTCGTATTGCATTCAATCAATGGTAACGCAGTTTAGAGCAATCTTTTCCAGGGAAAAGCAAGCAGGGCTAAGTCTGCTTCTGGAGGAGGAAAAACAATCCGAGCTTTTGTGTTTTCGGGAACGTTTGAAGATCGTCTGGGTCGGGCTGAAAGGATTGGAGGCTTGTGAGCAACAAATCAGGGATCGTTTCTTTGTGGGGAAGCCTTTATTTTTCCAGAATGAGCGAGCATTTTTAGAGCGGCAGTTTGATATCATGACGAAATTGAATTTTTTATTGATGGATATGCGCTCCCAGTTTTCTCGTGATGTGGAAAAGGGGAATTTGTCGCACTCCAAGGCCGTCACATCTGCGAAAAGTTTTTATGATTCGTTGCCTTTGGATGAGGAAGAGTTAACAATGGGCGTTGAGGCAGAAGCCTCTTCTTTGATGGTAAAAGCCAGGCGCGATGCTGAAATATATATTTATTCGCATGAAGATCGGGTGGAAGATGCCACTAAAAGCTTCCAAACACTGTGGGGTATAAGCTAAGAATCACTGCGAGGTTGCATTATACAGGATTCTTACACGACACAATAAAAACGTTATTTTGAAAATGAGGTTTATTGATGCGATATTCATCTAAATAAGCCCGACAGGAAGCCTTTGAGCAACTTCATGAGGCGTTAAACACACTATGACAAGCTGACCCAGCTTGTCCAAGAAGTGGATCAGCCACCGGAACAGGGAAAGTAAGCAGCAGTTAAGGGAAACGCCACAGCCACTAACAAGGAGGTTAAAACCTTCTTGTTAGTATTTGAGTGGGTTCAAGCTCATTTAATACTCGCTGGCAAACATGATCGTTAAAACGCGAATCGTTTGAGCTGGATCGGAGGGGTCTTTACTGCCGTAGGCCATGCTGGGATCGTAATAATCCAACTTAAAAAAGATCCGCATACCCGCATGTTCAAAATTACCAAAATCATGCTCTTGATGTGGATCATTGTCGGGGGTAAAAGTACTGAAATTACGGACTTTGGAGAGAATGGCTTGTTTGTCGTCATCCGACATTGCGTTAATGCCGCAAGTGAGCATGACTTTGCCGCCGATAAAGCTTTGTCGGAAAGCGTCATTTAATGCAGCAATGCGTTGTTGTTGTAAAGATGGTGCAAGAGGCATAGTGATAGCATTTTCAGGTTCCGGGACAAAATCCCATTGTGTCGTGAAAGTCAGGCGTTTCACTTGAACGCTAAGCCATGCAAACACGCTTCTGCTGGGTCCGATACCTCTAAATCCTCGAATCTCTGAAAAGTAGAAATCTCAAAATGCCGACGTAGCAAGACGTTTTGCGGCCATGGCCGAACCATTTAACGACATTCTGTGTATTTCTTGTGTATTGATGCATTTAGGCTAGCTATAATTCTTTCCCTGGGCTGCTTTAAAAGCAATTTAAGGTAAAATCCTTGTACTTAAGAAATTTTGTTCATTTGCCTATACAAGCTCCATAACTGAAAAGTGGGAACGCGCATGTGCAACCGACCAGAAAAACAGGGGTACAGGGTGACAATGAACAGTGTAAGATTAATGCTGAAATACTTCTGAAGCTGCAACCACTCAATACTGGCTGCATCAAGCGCTACGGCAGTGGCAGAGCAAAATGGATAAGTGAAAAGTAAAATTATGGAGAAATACTCATATCCAATAATAGATCTTTTTGCTGGTCCTGGTGGACTGGGGGAAGGTTTTGCAAGCCTAAATAACAACAATATATCGGTATTTAAACCCGTGGCCTCTTTCGAACGAGATTCATACGCTTACCAGACCTTGCTATTACGTCACTTTTTTAGAACTTTTGATCCTAACAGTTCGTCTATTAATTACTATCGCTATTTATCAGGGGACATTGAATACTCGATGCTGGCGGAACTTCATCCAGAACAATGGAACCAAGCTTGCTCGTCAGCTCTTAGAATTTCTCTAGGAACCGAATCTCATGATGAGGTAGAGAAAATCATAAATAAGAAACTCGAAGGTCGAAAAAAATGGGTTCTGGTTGGAGGCCCCCCCTGTCAGGCTTATTCTATCGTTGGCCGTTCCCGCCGTGCTAATGATCCTGAGTTCGAACAGGATGAAAAGCATTTTCTTTACAAAGAGTATTTAAAAATAATTATTGATCATAGCCCACCAGTCTTCATCATGGAAAATGTTAAAGGAATTCTATCCGCCAAAGTCAATGGCGAACCCGTACTACAGAAAATTCTACGTGACCTTTTAAAGCCAAAAGCTGCTGTAGGCCAAAAAGACAATGGCCTTAATTATCGCCTTTATTCTTTATCTGAAAGAGGTGCTTTTCAGGAAGACGCAAATCCTTCATCCTTTATCATAAAAGCTGAAGAATACGGTATTCCTCAAGCACGGCACCGAATGTTCATCTTGGGCGTACGGTCTGATCTAAGGATTGAGCCAGGAATGCTACAAAAAGAAATAGCGCCTTCTATTGAAGACGTCATTGGTGCACTTCCTAAAATTCGCAGCGGTATTTCTAAAGGTACTGACACAGCAGAACGCTGGCAAAAGCTTATCAAAAAAACTGTTGAACGAGGCTGGTTTAAGAAGCTGGGGTTTATGAACGATGAATTTGCATTTATTCTTAAAGAAAAACTGAATGGAGACACAGTCCTCCCTGAGAATCGTTCCTCTACGGCATATGAAAAACCGAAAACAATGCAGGCATGGTTTTCGGATGAGCGATTGACAGTACTAACAGGTCATGAATCCCGTCCTCATATGGAATCCGATATTGAACGTTACCTGTTTGCATCCACATTTGCATTAGCCAACAAAAGATCTCCAAAACTTGTTGATTTTCCGAAACAGATTTTACCATTACACAAAAATGTAGAAGAAGGCCGGGCTGGAAGAATGTTTGCAGATCGCTTTCGCGTACAAGTGCCAGACCGCGTGTCAACCACAGTGACTTCGCACCTTTCAAAAGATGGACATTATTTCATTCATTATGATCCTATACAGTGCCGGAGCTTTACAGTTCGTGAAGCTGCACGGCTTCAAACTTTTCCTGACAATTATCATTTTGAAGGACCACGCACGGCTCAATACCACCAAGTCGGGAATGCTGTACCACCATATCTTGCGGCCAAGATAGCTGAAATTGTCGCAGATATACTGGCCGGTATGAAAGACTAGTGATGGCAGATATTTTAACTCCTCAAAAGCGCAGCTGGAATATGTCCCGAATTAAGGGTAAGAACACAAAGCCAGAAATCGTTCTGCGTTCTCTTTTGCATCAAGCAGGTTTTCGATTTCGTATTCATGGTGCCAATTTACCGGGCAAACCTGATATTGTTTTGCCACGGTATAAGACGGTTATATTTGTGAACGGCTGTTTCTGGCACCGGCATAAAAACTGTAAATATGCATACAATCCTAAATCGAGACAGGATTTCTGGCAGGAAAAATTTGCTCGCACTGTTCAGCGTGATTACAAACAGATCCAAGCCGTATTGGAGTGTGGCTGGCTTCCTCTTGTCATATGGGAATGCGAAATAAAAAGTAATCCAGTAAAGACTTTAACAAGCGTTCAGAATATTTTGCAAAAACACTTGCTGCAATCAAAAAAGCATGTAAATGATGAGACCATTTCACCAACTTAGCAAGTTGGGGTATTTAAACCTTTTAAGTTGAGGTTAGCTTCTTAAAATTACAGCCTCATTGGACATTACTGTATAGTTCAGAGATTTCTTTAAGATAGTTAGAATAGTTGGCATTTTTCACAGCATCCCAACATTCCGGTTTTTTAGCCCATTCTGAAATGAGTCGTCCTCCTGCTGTTTTTGTCAAAATTTCAGCAACCTCGCCAGCCCAAATTTCTATTTGAGATCTAAGCTGAACCGAAACATCCTGTTGTTGCCATATTTTTTCGAGGTTAAGACGATTACCCAGCCTATTTACTATCAGAGCAACAGTATAAATAGCAATATTACCTTGACTTGCTTTGAACATGCTTCTTGTAATTTTTTGTGCCAGTTTATAAATGATACCCTGAGCAATAAGTCGTTTATAGTAACGAATATCTGGTATTTCCGCTTGGCCTTCACTTTCAGCAGAAGAAATTTCTTCCATAAATTTCAAAAAGTTTTTTTGATTACCAAGACTTACTAGATGAGGCTTTTGGTTCCATGTATTAAGATATTTTGCAAGATCCGTCTTAGTAAATTTTCTGCTTGCGGGCATGGATTCTTTCAATTTTCTTAGTTTTGCTGGAGTGTTACCTTCTCTTGCAAACATAACATTATAGCTTCCAGCAGCTCTCTCATAGAACCAACGACCCACACCATCAGGGCAATAGGTTGTAAGCGCCAGCTTCTCAATTGCCACATGAAAAGCCTTATTTGCAGAAAGATCTGAAATCTTTACGACATTCTGGAAATTAGCATACTTTGAAATGTCAGAAATTAATGATTCTTCTTCCAGGTCATCCTTTGAGTTAAGAATAATAATTTTGGCTGGAATTCTTACTTTGCTTAAATCAATTTCAGGAAACTTTTTTTTTGCAAAATATAGTGAAGCTGTAGTCTGCCCACCGTTAACAATTTGCATACCTTTGAGCCACGAAATTCCTGTCGCGCCTAAGTGTGTCTTGCCAAGGCTGAGCTCATCTGCAATTACAACAATACCGTTGTTATAGGCCATAAACTTTTCAGGCTCATTCTTAAGCGTTTTTTGTATACCTTGATTCACCTTTCCTGAAGCACTGAGAAAAGAGCGTACATTAGCCTCAAGCAGCCTTGCGCCAAATTTTTCATAGAGAAACCTAAGCGATTCCCCAGGAAAAACGGTCATTGCATAATCATAATCAGCAATTTCACCAGGTACGTACACACAAGGAAGCGGACTACCGGAAACCTCGTCAAAATTGACAACCAGCTCGTCCCGAGGCTTGCCCTGAGCCCAATGACGGTAAAGGCGTTCAATATCTATAACTTCAAGCTTGACCGTTTTACCACTCACTTCTCGGGCTTTAAAACTTTTTGACTTGGCGAGACGATCAGTTAAAACATAGATTCTGATTTGATCCAGATTTTTATAGCTGCCTTGAATAATGGTTCCTAGGGTATGGGCTTCATTCGACTGATCAATAGAATTGAGGATTCGGCCATCAACAGATTTGATAAGAAACTTAAGACATTGCTCGGCTGCAGCTTTCGTATCTGTGTCGGAGACTGGTGTTATCTCATCACACCCCTCATAAAGACTGACAAACAGATCAAGCTCGTCTCCTTCTTCAGAAACTGAATACCCACTCAATCTAAGATTGGCATTTCCTATTTTTGATGAAAAATGACATATTTCAGGCTCATATGTCATCCCGATTTCAGCCATATGTTCCATTACAATTTCACAGAATATAAGTTCTGGATATGGATATGTTTCACCAGGAGTATCAAATTGTTCATTTATAAGTGATTTAACCCTTGCCTGTGTATCGGAAAGAAATTCCTGAAGTTCCATTAGTTATGGTTTCCTCTAGTTTTTTGAACAATTTGGCTTAGGCTTAATTGGAGATTCTGTTCCAAAACTAGAGCAAGATCTATTTCGTATGTAGCTTTAGTAATGGCTGAAGAGATATTGTCCCGGGTCAAGCGAGGAAACGAATCATTGATTTCATAAAACCTAGTTTCCATCTGTATGAACCGACGTACATAATGATCTGCAAAGGATTCAATATAACCAGCCTGGATAAGACGGCACTGAAACTCATTTCTTACAAAAGCATCAGATTTAAAATAATTGCTTATTCGCTCAATATATTCAGGCAGGGTTAAACCTGTTTCCTGTAGTAAAAGTCTTACACCAGCCAAAAAAAGAGGGTAAACGAGTGTATTATCCAGTTGTTCCAGCGAGGCAATCTGTGCAGGAAAAGAGCTCTTTGAAATGGTAGTCTTGACTTCAAGCGCCCCAACTCCAAGGAGGAAATCATGAATATTGCCTGCAGGGCCTGTCCAAATACGTGGCACAGTACTCAAGGGTATATCCTGGTCTAGTAAAGCCTCCAGAACAAAAAGCTCTCCGAACAAACCGGTTTCAGCTTCTTTACCCAATACTCCAAATCCATCTTTTTCCATGAAACTCTGCCAAGCTCGAATACGATTAATGAAAATCATGAACAAGTCTTTTTCAGTACCCTCTGGATGAGCATGAACTGTCCTGATAACGTCTTCTGCCATTCTGGAAAACATTTCCACCTGACTACCCGCATAGCGTGACAAAGATATCCATATTCGCTTATTTTTCTCAAAAATACTTTCAATTCTCTCGATCCGGAAGCCTTGGCCTTGAGGCAAATTTCTTACAGCAGGAATAGAGATGTTTTGAAAACCGATCAGAATGGCTTCAGTATTGTCCGGTAAATATCTTCCGGCAAGCAAAGCACAATTCTTTGGACTCTCAAGAGAAATAGTATTCCATCCTTCAGCCTCTCCCTTTCCCAAGAGAGCCCGCCACGTATCTAGAAGATTGAAGGGATCAGTCTGCTGAGCCATATTCCTGCCTCCAATAGATGTCATTAGCTTTATATTCGACCTTCTTACTGGAATTACTTCCAGGAAAACTTATTCCAAATGCAATTATGGCAGGTGTAATCGATGGAAAAGCCGGTTTTGATTTTGCTGGATCAATAGCATATAAAAGCAAAAGGCCTCGTTCAGGTGAGGCTGGAACTCCTTCTGCACCAAATCCTCTAATTTTTCTTAATGCAGGCCCATTGGGGACAGTTGGCTCCGTTTCTGATTCCTCACTTCTGGCTGGATCTGCTCTCCAAGTTTTTCGAGTCAAGGCCAATGCAGCCTCCCAAGCATCATTGTCCAAGTCAATTGCTTCATCACGGGGAGACATAAGTGTGCCAATTGAATAACGCCCAGAGCTATAACTTTCATTAGCCCTTTCAAGCATGTTGACAGCAATATTCTCATTGAAACTTAGTGTTTCACTATCCGCATCCCTACTGCCAATCAGGGCAACAGTCCATTTTGTCAGCTCACCGACTCCATTCATGGATCCGATAAACTCGGCTATCATACTACTGTTAACCTTATATGCTTCCGGGTGTGTCTCGTATTGAGTGAGAAAACCCATTATTTGGTTAGATGAAATATTTTCCCAAAGATAACCTTGCCACCGTTCTTTCTTACCACCGTGAATTCTTGTTGGGTTGATTTCAGGATTTTCAAATCCATCGATCAAACGTTTTGCTGTTTCCAGATTTTTCTGCAGTATTTTCGGCTCTCTATGCAGTGCGACAGTTTGAAGGCGCTGTCCGCTGAATGAAAGATAAAGTGTCTTTGCAGTTCGCATTTTCAAAGGAGATGTGACCATCATAACCGAGTGTGAAGCTACTTTGAGCCCATACTGCTCAGGGGTTGAACCGCTCTCTGCCATCAAATCGAACTCTTCCCTGAGTTCTTCTGCCGCATCGGCAATATGACCAAACCAATCAATCAGGTCAGGAGTTGTATACAGACGACACAAATCCTGATATCCAGGTCGATAACCGAACCATCTCCCCATTTGCATTAAAGTATCATACATTTTGGAAGCACGTAAGAAGTAGCTTGTACAGAGTCCTTCAAGGGTAAGGCCTCGGGCAAGTTTATCTCCTCCAACAGCTATGACTTTTAATCCCGTCCCCTGATGTTCGACATAATCCAAAGCATCCTTAGCCATCCCGTTAATCGCCCTGACTTGAATATCTGAAACGACATCAGGCAGTATTTCAAAAACATCTGCCCAGCTTGCTTTAGTTTCCATTGCAATATCAGGGTTTGATTGAAAGATTTTTTCGGTTATCGGCGAAAAGTCACTCTCCCAAAGCGTGACAAGGCGTGCCAGAACTTTCTCATGATCGATAGAACGAGTTAATCGTTGCCGCAAATGGCGTATATATTCCTCAATTTGCTTATATACGCTGTTCTGCACTGCATTATAACGAGTTACATGAACAAGCATGGATGAATGTTGCGTTCCTTGCCCTCTTAACTGTCTTACCGAACAAGCCAGAATAAATGAAAGTATGGCCTCTTCAAGAGAAGGAGGAATTACAGTTTGACCTTGATACAATGGAATATAGTTGTTTTTATGTTTGGTTGGCATCCATGCTGGCTTACCATTAGCACCCCCAGAATCGTCAATTCTACGCACAAGGTTTTCACGATCATCGTTCCCTGGCTTCCTAAATAATTGGCTTGGACCAATATAATTGGAAGGTGCAGCAAGATTGTGGATAAAGGCAGATGGAAAAAGATCGAGGCCCTCTTCCTTTGTTGCATTCTTATTATGGATATAGATATTAGCAAATGGGGTAGCTGTATATCCTACATAGGCGGAACGGTTAAAAGTATGCAATATAGCCCTGATCAGCTTATTGATGGTAGTTGGTTGATGTTCTTCATCAGGAGTACCATCACTGTTAAAAACATGTTCTCCGGTATCAACACTGGCATGATCAGCCTCATCATCAATGATGAGAAGGGGAAGGTTGGTTACGATTTTTCTCCCACTTTCCTGGTCATAGGTATGTGCGACATGATTCTGAATCCATTGCAGCAAGCGTTCCAATACCGTCTTGTTTTTCTTGATTACAAAAAGCCACGGTCTTTGTTCAGGAGTAATTCCCATATTTCTTGAACTGGCAGTATTAAAATCGCCTTTTTCAGAACGATTTGTCGCATAGTTGGGCTTAATTTGAGGGTCGCTATCAATCTCTCCCACGCCAATAATTCTGATTTTTTTAGGGTCGGGATTTGTTTCATATCCCAGGAAACCCTCATCAAGCCGGATCTGGGTTTGAGCCCGGAGATTATTATGCAAACCAGCAAGTACAATAATGATTTTGTAGCCCGCATCAGCAGCTTTGCAGATTAGACCTGTGTAATGGCCAGTTTTTCCAGATTGTACGTGTCCAACTACTAAACCTCTTCTGTCCCAAAGCCCCTCACGTTCAGGGTCTTCAAGCAATCCAAGCACTATGTCTGTTGATTCGTCTAGTCTGTCAATCACCTTCGTAGACATTTTCTTTTCCAGGTAAAGCCTGTAACGCTGCCAGTATTTCCAATCCTTTTTCCTGGTAGCATTGAGCCAGTTTACATGTCCTTCTTCATTTTTCAACGTTGCTGCTTGACCTATCCGATGGCTGAAACGTCGAATAAGCTCATCTGTAATCGCCTGTTTATCTAGGTTCACTCTCCAGATCGGTCTTATAGCTATTACTATATCGATCGTATCTAAAATTAAAGACGGGGTAATAGTTGTTTTTTTAGAACTATCATTAAGTTCATCTTGTAGAAGTGTCTGAACCATTGTCAAAACGTTTAGGTTTTTATCAGATTCTATACTCAAGTTTTTTTCCTTTTGCTATTTGATATCCGGTAAATCGTTTATAAGCTTAGGGAAATTCTGAAAAGGCTCTGTTTGCATAAGCAATTCCCGAGCATGAGTACTAGATATTCCCTTATTGGTAATCATGTTTCTATACACAATTTCTAATATAGTATTAACTTCTTCTGGAGCTTCTTCTGCAAAGCCGGCTTGTGGAGCCTCCCGCCCTTCGCTCGTGTCAAGCCATATTCTTTGTATTGGTACAGTTTCTTCAATCACTCTCAGCATAGCCTTGATATCAGGGGTCAATGGGCCCGCAGCCATAAGTACGTTCTGGATGCAGGGATGTAGCTGGTCAATCCGATAGCGAACTCCTATAGAATCATGCTCTGCCCGCCATGCCTGAATGATAGGCTTAGTGGCTCTTGAGGCATAAGGTTTACTTCTATGAACAAAAACTTGTTTTGCACGTTGCCTGGTATCTTCTGCAAGGCGAATAAGACGGCTTTTCAAACTTACTGGAGGCTTTGCGTTTGATTTTCGGATGTCTATTTTCCAATCAGCATCAGTCATATTGGATAAATCAAGTCTTATTCTTGCAAGCTTGCCAGCTTCTTCTTTTGTCCAAGTTCGTCCTTGTCCAAGCCCAAGCCAGCTTCCTGCAACCAGTAACCGGTGATTGCGGTAGACATAAAATCCTTGTTGAGCTGTCCAGCCATCTGGACCAGCAGCTAGCGAATACTCCTCTGCAGTCAAATGATCCTTATGAGGCAAAACAAAGCCCTGAACACGAATGTTTCCGGGCAGTCTGTCTTCTGGAGACTGCCACGTCAGTGGGTTATTGCTCAGAAAAGGGTCCCAAGGTATCAGATTTCGCCTGTTTATTGAAATTTTAAACTTTGGATGTTGGCTTTCAAGATAACGATGAAACACCATAGATAAATGCTTTTCGACATCATCAATCAAATCCAGCAAGTTCTGCTCATTAAAGCCGGGAGTGATAATCCTATCCAGTTGTTCAAGCAATACTATTGTCCCGGATTTGACCATGCTTAAAGGCTCTATCAAAGCTTCAGAACCTTTAGCTGGGCCTTCAAGGAGAGACCAAGCATCGTTTGCAGCAAGTATATCCAAATCCCAGCGTAGGCAGGAAACCATATTGTCTTTTTTGCTTGCAACAGTAAGGCTTCGACATTGCGAAAAGGATGCCGTTTTCAATCCTAAGCCGAATCTGCCTAGGTCATTTTCATTTCTTTGTTCCAACGGACTCTTGTCACCTAGGCACATCGCGTGATCTAGCTCGCATTCTTCCATTCCGAATCCGTCATCGAGTATAGAAATATAGCTTTTAGAAGGGCTGTTTACTTGCCAGTGGAAGGTGATATATACGTGATTTGCTTTTGCAGCAATACTGTTGTCAATAATGTCAGCAATAGCTGTCGCTGATGAATAACCTAAACCTCTCAAGGATTCAATCAAAGCACTTGCTCTCGGTGGAGCATTTCGGAATTTGTATTCAGTATTCATATTAGATCTTGCACTATTTTATTGCTAATTCGTTTGGGTTTTATGTTATTTTCCTGCTCAACAGCTGTAGAAGTCTCAACAATAAAGTCTTTCAAATTCTTGCGTGAGCAATAATTTCTGAGCTTCTGGAGTGCTTTTGCCTCAATTTGTCTGATTCTTTCACGGGTAACTCCGAACTTCTGCCCGATTTCTTCCAAGGTATGAGGTTCCTGCCCAAATAATCCGAAACGAAGACAGATAACAACAGTTTCTTTTTCCTTTAAGGACTTAAAAGCTCTAAGCAGGGCATGCTGTAACTGGCTTAAATAGATGTCTTCCTCGTCCGTCTGACAAGAAATTCCATTCAGAAACAAATCTGCCTGACCACCCTCATGCTCAAAATCCTCTATGGAAAGAACATCTATGAGTGCCAATTGTATTTTCTCAAGTTTTTCAGCACTAACTCCAAGCATTTTTGCAAGCACAGGTTTATCATCTTGAGAAATTCCTGCCTCAATAATCCTGCGCAGTCTTTGTACATCTTCATGTATATGGACCGGTAATCGGATAGTTCTGCTTTTGTCTGCAATCCCCCGAGTAATGGCTTGACGTATCCACCAAATTGAATATGTAGAAAACTTAGCTCCATGACAGGTATCAAACTTTTCAGAAGCCTTTATTAGGCCAATGCTACCTTCCTGGATCATGTCCAAATATTCAAGCCTACCTTTATATTTTTTGGCTGTCCAAGGAACTAATCTCAAATTTGACTCAATCAATAGATTGCGTAATTGCATCATCGTTTGTTGGCTGTTATTCATAATTTCATATGCTGTCTTGTCCAGCCTCACACCAGGATCATTCAAGATATAGTGACAACAAGCATAAGAAAGGTTGAGCCGCTTGATAGCGTTTTTTAGGTCAATTGCCAGTTTTGAATTATTCTCTTTTTCTACACAGAGAAGATAATCTTGATAGTGCTCTCTGATTGCGTGTAAGGATTGGTACTGTTCTCTGTTGAGCAGGGATGTCCTAAGCGGTTGTAAAAGGTAAGGACTTTGCTTTTCCTTATTAACAGCTAAATCCATCCGCGCCGAATGGGTTGGAATTTCAAAAAGAAGCAAACTCATCGCCGCAGGGGACATTATCAGACCTTCTGCAAAGCTATTACAGGCGCTATCAATGCATTTTTCCAGTTTTTGCTGCTGTTCTGGGATAAGCATTTTTTTCTTGCCCAGATCAGCAAAATAGGCTGCTGTTATATCAGTCTCATTCATCAAGTTGAAAAGAAAATCGAGCATTTCCTGTGCAATTGTCAAATTGACACGCTTTGCTAAAGCAGTTTCACAAATATCATTTTCATCGGGGCCAGTTTCCAGAACAGGAATACCCGCCGCTTTCATAGTAAGGCGAAGCTTGTTATTCAGTTCGACTTTTTCTTTTTCTTCTTCATTCCATTCCTGAAAGATATGCTCAAGAGCAGATTCAGTAATATAGCCATTTTCAGAAGCCCTTATAAAAATACCTTGAACTTGGCTGATCCAAAGGTTCCCTGCTTGAAGTCGTCTTCTTTGCTTTCCAGGTATTTCTGGCAGATTGATTTCAACATCCAGCCAGTTCGAATCATGACTGACAGGCGTATGAGCGGAAACAAGTTTCTCCTGCTCAATCGCGGAGTAAAAACAATCCAGATCATTCTCAGGAGCAATCTGTTCAGCGTCTTCAATCCATAGGGAAAGCTCAAAAGGTTCTGTTGCTGTAGGTATTTCAATACATGAGAAGTTTTCCTCTTCAGGGCCCCTAGTACTTAGTACGGCAGCAGGCAGAAAAGCTCTTGATAAATTAGTGATCTTTACTGGTTCCGCCTCGGATTTTATGAGATACGTTTGGATCAGATCGCTTATCTGATGCTTGCTACCCATTTGCGCAAGGCTTAAAGCCGTATTTCCCTCATTGTCTTTACACTCCACCTGACAACCACGTTTAAGCAAGAGTCCAGCTATTCCAAGATGGCCTTTCAAAACAGCTAACATGAGCGGAGTTCGACCTTTGCCATCAAGAACATCCAGACTGGTTCCCCGATCGAGATGAAAGGAAACTACACTTTCAAGACCAGTTAGAAGTGCCATTCTTAAAAGAGGTGGCATGCGTTTATTGTCAGCAGAAGTTTTGCTTAACATACTAGGCTTTTTACAGTTTCTTCTTAGATAAGTTAAGTTTATTCTTTAGATCCTGAAAGCTCGTTGAGGATTTATAGCAAAGAAAAGCACATTCTCGATAATTTCGAATAAAAAATAGAATTTAATGAGATTACCCTGCTAAATTTCCATAATTGGCCCTTGCCTAAAGTCATCATGAAATAAAAACAATCTCAACATTATAGGAAATACATAGTGGCTTGGCTAACACTATTTTTATCCCACGAATGATTGTTTTTAACTTAAAAAGAACTTGCCACGTTTGTTATAATACTACCCAAGTAATTGATTCTAAGCTAGAGCTTTTAATTAAGTGAACCGGATTTAAAAATGAGTCATTTTTGATCCGGTTTTTAGACAAGCTTGAAGGATGCATCACTCTTTATTTCATCCTATTCTATTTATAATAATTAGTTAATCCCAGACTACGAATGAGAGCAATTACGCTTAATATCTGTATATTTTTTGTGTAATTGAGTTTAAATAAAGGCAATTCATGAAAAACTCCACCCTTTTCAAGTTATGTCACTAATGCGTGCTGAAGACTAAAAGCCTTGCAAGCATATGGCTCCAGACCTTATGCACTAAGGAAAAACATCTGGACCAAAAGAGTGACAATCCTCTAATCTAAAAAGATTTGCCAGCTGAAGAATCTGATATGGCAAGACTTCTTTGGGCCATGGCCGGTTAGCTAAAACGGTTTTGTGTAATTCTTGTGTATAGGAATTCCAAGAATTAATGGTCTTGCTGAAAGAAAGCACAGAGTGAATACCCGGTAAAATAAAGAGGTGCCAATGATTTTGCCAGAGTTAACCCTGCAATGACACTGGTACGCTCTGCTCTTTTCCCAGGAATATCCTCTTCAATAAGAACTCCTAATGGAGCACGAGCATACTCTCGACGGATTGTTTCTTCTAACCCACATTCGTCAACATAGACTAACTTGGCAGGATCTAGCTTTTCAAGCGCCTGTTTAAAAATACTGCGTTCAGCTTCATTTCTTTCCGCGTAAAGCGTGGTTTTTTTTACGGGTAATCTTCAACACTTTTAAGTTGTATGCCACCGCAGACCGTTTACTGCCAATCATCTTTGCATACTCATCCCGATAGAGATCAGGCTTCGTTTCAATAGCTTCCTGTAATTGCTTTCGGTCCAACTTGTGAGCATCCTTGGGGCCAGGTTTAGCCGCCTTCAGATTATCCCCTCGTTTTAGCCAACGTTTTAAAGTGGTTAATCGTACCTTAAACAAACTGGCAGCTTTGCTTTGACCACCTTCCCCTGAACGAACAAAATTAACTACCCGTTCTCGTAAATCCAAGCTGTAGGCCATCCTAAAATCTCTCAACTTAAAGCTATATAAAACCCTATTTTAGACCATTAATTCTTGGAATTTCTATACTTGGCACAGCTGACGTGAAATTAGAATTCTCTTACGCTTGGCGACTAATCCAGATTGAAGAGACCAAGCAATAAATTCGCAGAAAACTGTTTTTACTAGTGGTGCTTAGGGTTAAAGTCAAACACATGGGGTGCATCCTTTATATAACTGGGAGCCTTTTTACAGGGATTGGTCGTTGACATGGCAACGCTCTATTGGGATACGGTTCGAGCATTGAGAACGTTAGCAAAGATTTATCATTCCAAAAGACAGCTTAAACTATAAATGGGAAAGAGCCTCAAACCTGTTACGCTTTAAACCGTTATTGAATATTACGTAGCCTCACTTACTACCTCTCTGAAGGAGAGTCAGAACCCTTAAGAGCTGATGTTCAGGCACATTTTACGGTGCTAGCGGCCAGTCGTGGAGATACTGAGTCCAGAAATTCGATTTTGGCTGCGCACAAGAACTCTCAGAAAGACCCGACTAATTTCCTCTTACATCCCTACTACAAAAATTTCCTTTCTGACTCAACAAAGATACTCGAAAATGATTCTGAGGTCTCACCATATACCCAGGCAGACTTTAAGGATGCTAAGAGTGCTTTGATCTATGAAACCGTGGCGTTTTTTTACCAAACGCTTACATAACCAAGAGTCCGCCTTGCCAAATCGCTATGACGAAGCACTAAATCTGACGGGGGAGCTCTATACAATAGAACCAGAAACAGTCAGGCGCTACATTTCTGCAGGAAAAAAATCCAGATTAAAGCTCCGTAATTTTATCAGTGCCGATCTCCATTTCGGTAAATCAAAAACACTACCGCTCTTTCAGATACTGAATTAACGTTTCACGTACTGCAAGCTTGCGCAGAACTCATGCATAAAAAACTTCTTCGACTTTACGATTGGTGTGTTTAAAAACCTCTACTGTAGAAGCTCTCTAGGTAATAAGAACAGAGGGTTCATAGTTGTGGGAATGAGTCATGACATTTGAAAGCTAGTTCAGTAAGTCATATTCACGTACCTGACGATCTTGAAAATTTAAAAGCTGGATTTCTTTCGCAATTCGTTAGTGGCTTAGCTTGCATGATGTGGAATTTAGAGTCAATTTTTTATTTTGTCAAGTGGATAGTTTTTCGTTTTCTGTCCACTGTTTGAACTCGTCAAATCATTTAAACTCTAAGAGTCGAGTGACAGATGCTCAGACTTGATTAAGTGAGGAGAAAGCAATGGCTAATTTGCAGATGATAATGTGCAGTCGTGAAAGGTTATATTTTAAAAAAAGTTTTTCAATTTATAATTTTGTTTTGAAGCTGTAGCTCAAGCAAACCAACCTGAAATTGTAAACCGTCCTTTGGCCTATAAGGACACTTTGTTTTAGGATTTTCCAATTTTCGAAAGCTTTGTAATTGTTGCAAGCTTTACATAAAAAGTTAAGTGCTTTTTTGAAGGTTGACAATCTCAGCGGCAAAGTTTATATTTATTTGTTTATGATTGACTGTGTAGATATTTTAATAGACTGTTTGGCTACTATTTAGTTCACTGAGAATGTTGGCTTCATTCATGTATATTAAAGACGAAGATTTAATTCTTGAAAATTTTCAGAAACGGATTGACGATGAAGAGGAAGTAATACTCACCCCGAGCAAAGTTTCAACGATCCTCATAATTGTATTCCTTTTTACGATAGGTTCTCTGGGCTTTTTTGCTGCCAAACCATCTTTGATGATAGTCGGATCGATTTTATGGATAATTCCAGTTTGGCAGATCTTTTGTTTATTTTCAAAGGATGGGCAATTAGCGCTTGATAAGGAAGGGATCGAATTCTGTGTGTTAAACGATTCTAAAAAAATATTGTGGGCAGATATTCAATCCGCTTATCAAGGCTATGGTAAGCCTTTCTATTTCTTGACTTTATCATTAAAAGATAAGCAAATAGTTAAAATCAGTCGATATGAGTACAAAGATTTGGAAATACAAACACTTATCAAATTATTCGAAAAAAATTTTCAAAAATAACTGACAATGAGGGGCAAAGGGATTTATGGCTGGTCTTGTTTCGGCACGTACAATTCGTGTTCTGAGATTGCTATTAATGACTTAAAAGCCACTCCTATTATAGCTGAAAAGAATACATAATAATGAAAAATAACGAAAAGTTGGCTGATTTCAAATCCATGGGAGCTGCTGACATTTGAGTTGACAAGCTTAGCTTTAAAGTTTTATAATGTTTTTATTAAATTGCTGCTATTTGGTTTATTGGGGATACTTACTTCACCCATGTACATAAAAGACGAAGAATTGATCTTAGAAAGATTGCAACAACAGATTGATAATGGTGAAGACATTGTGCTTTTACCGGACAAGTTTACAACCATTATTATTATTGTTTTGACTTTTTTATTAGGGCTTGGGTGCATTTTAATTTCTACAAAGCTTATTGTGATGGCTTTAGCTATATGGGTTATTCCGGCTTGGTATCTATTTTGCATACGTTCCAAAGATGGGCAATTAATTATTAATCAAGATGGCATACAGTTTTTTAAATTTAATGAGTGTCAAAAAATATCCTGGAATGATGCTAATCGCTCCTATTTATCCTATAGTCGGCGTTTTTACTTTATTATGGTTGTATTGAACAATAATCAAAAAATAAATATCACAAGATATTCATACAGGGCGCTTTCTGCGCAAACAATTATTAAATTGTTTGAGAAAAACTTTTCTAAAATAGACTGAAAAATCTAAAATAATGCAAATAAAGTGAGGGAAAGAGAGAAATATGTCTACGCTTGTCTATGCAAAGGCTCTTCCATCGGATATGGCATTTTTTCCTCCTGGGTTTACCTCAACACCAGGAGCGTCCGTTCCTATAACAACAAGAAATGTGGCAGCAGGACAAGACGTAGGCAAGATTGTTGTTGACAATCTGGATGACGCATTATTTATTGCTCACGACGCTCTGTGGTCTTTGCCGCAATATTCACAAGCAGCTCAAGCAGCTGGGGAACTACCAATCCCATTGACTTTAAGGTCACCGTCAGGAATTGATCTTGGTAGCGTCCGCTATCTTGGTCCTGCAGGTTCGTTTGTAATCGATGTTGCTTTGTCTGTAGCTTCAGGTGAAAGCCTGTTACAGGCGGGAGTATCATCTGGTGTTGGTTTTGTGGCAAGTGTAGCAGTAACGGACGTAGCAGGTCTCGCACTTACAGCGGTTGTAGGTGTAGCATTAGGTCCTGAGGTTATTGGCGTAGGAGCCGCATTAGGGATCGCATTTGCTGCTAGTGTTATTGGTGGGGTTGTTGGTAATCTAGTTAATAAGGGAACTGATTTCATTTTTGCTCAGCTTGATAAAGATAATTTAAATAATCGTTTAATTGCTTCTGGAAACAATGCAAAGGTCTTATCCCAAGCCACAGAGACGCTTTTGGAATCTAACGAACAAGTGGAAGCTCGCTTAACTGGCAATGATGGAACCACAACTAGTTATCAGTTCAATAAAACCACTGGAACTACTACGGTTAACACTTCTAAAGCAAATCCATCCCTCCAAGATTTACCTTCAGAGATGAAATCGCTAGCGCAACAACATGCGCCTATTGTGGATGTTAAAAATGCTTCTGGTTCAACGTCTCAAAAATCTGTTTTAGTTAGCCCAACGGGAAAAGAAAATTTTGAACAACTCCAAGGCAATAATCTGAACTTACCATCATCTGGCAATACTCCTGGTGATAGTGGCTATATAAATTCCGGGACTAATCTTCAGGTACCCGGATCGACACTGCAAAACAACATTCAAAAACAGGCAAATCAAGATTCTCAGCAGATTAAAGGAGCTCAGGCTGGTAGTCAAAGTAATCCTATTCTTTCGCAAGCACGTATCACAGCTGGGGTTGCTAATATTCCTCCACCGGTTTACCCACCCCGCCCTGATGCTATTGAAGTTCTTGGCTCAGATAGCCAGTTTCATTATTTTGTTCGTGTACTTACCTATGATGCTAATGGCAATCTTGCTTCAAAAGGCAAAACAATACAAACGGATTATGGGACGGCACAGATTTACGCTAAAAACACTCAAGCAACACAGGGTGAATGGATTAAACAAGCTCAATCAATCTACAAAGGTTATGCAGATAAGGTAGCAGCGTTTACTGGATCTGCGCCAGATTCAACGACACCAGGAGCCCCAAACTCGAATGCAGGTCTTGGAGAAGTTTATAATCCTTTACCAACAAACCCTCTCAATCCACTTGGTGGTTCTTTTCTACCAGTGCCAGACAATTTTTCTCAACCTCCTATTGATGTCTCCCAGTTGGCTCACTATGGACAATTCATTACGACGGCAAATGGTCAAACTGTAGTTTCACCTGTATTCCAAGTTGGTACAACTTTTTATCCTCTGATTTTAGACTTAGACGGCAATGGCATTGATACCATTGATGTTACCAAGTCGAATATTTATTTCGATCAAGCAAATAATGGCTTCGCAAACCACACAGGTTGGGTAGGAGCCAATGATGGATTGCTTGCAGTAGATACAAACAATAATGGTGCCATCGATAATGCTAGTGAGCTTTTTGGGGGAGAGCAGCTCGGTTTTCAAGCATTGAAGGTTTATGACTCCAATAACGATGGCATGGTTAATGCCTCGGACACTGATTTTGGGAAATTGAAAATTTGGAAAGACAGCGATTCTAATGCCCTAACTGATAGCGGCGAGTTATTAACGTTAGCACAAGCAGGAATTGCTTCTATCAGTCTGTCCGCTCAAGATGTTCAGCTTACAGATAACAACAATCCCATTGTTCAACAATCTTCTTTTACGAAATCAGATGGGACAAAAGGCAACATTTCGGATGTTGGATTTCGATACGACAAAGTTCAAACCATTTCAACCAGCGATATTACGATCGACCCAGTATTATTAAATCTTCCTTGGGTTAGAGGTATTGGCTTAGTTAAAGATTTGGCAGTCGCCGCTACAGGAAACTCATCGTTTATTAATTTAATTACGTCAATGGCAAGTCAAAACGACAGCCAAACCGTATACAACTCAATGGACGATTTACTGAAATACTGGGCAGGACAGCAAAGTACTAATCCTGCATTGATGCGTGGACCCATCACTGAAATTAAAGCAGCCATAATCTCCAAGTTTCTTAATTTGGACCTTACAACTATCCAAGATTCCGCAAAGACAACGCTGGACGGTGCATACCAGAATCTAAAAGATGTCCTTTATCTGAACTTTATTAGCCAAACATCAATGGGTCAAAATCTAGGTTTAAATTACAGTTTTGCTTTAGACTATATCAATGTTGACTCCAACACTGTTTATGACAGACTAATCCAAGGGGTTTCAAATGAAAAAACTGCTTTTGCGGCATTAATTGCAACTAAAGCACTGGCTTCGGTCGGCACCATTTCAGTTTCAACTTTACAGAGCCACATTTCCTCTTCTGGATATGGACAAGTTCTTTATGATTACTTAGCAGGGACTGCAAATATCAATGCAGGCAGCGCCAATAACGATATTATACTTGCAACATCTGGTGCTGATAATCTCAACGGGCTATCGGGCAATGACTTTTTTGTAGGCTCTGCGGGTAATGACACATTAAATGGCGGGGCTGGGAACGATACCTATACATTTGATCGAGGAGATGGATCAGATACCATTCTTGAAGCTTCCGGTACGGACACCGTTCTATTCGGTCCTAACGTGAAATTATCCGACCTTCAATTTTTCCGTAATACGGTTAATGGTGTCCTGTCCAATGATCTGCAAATCCATATCATCGGTACTCAGGACACACTCACTATCGGTAACTGGTATACGAGTGGGAATAACCAACTGGAAAGCTTTGTTTTCCAAACAGCTCAAAGCATTAACGGGGGCACTGCGAAAACGTCTTTTACCAGTGCTGAGATTCTTGCCTTATTAACCAGTACGTATCAAGGCGTTTCACCGATTAACGGAACAACAGGAAATGATCGACTTGTAAGCTATACCAACGCTGTAATCAATGGCAATGCCGGTAACGACAGTATTACTAGCTTAGCCGATTCAACCATTGCTGGCGGTGCGGGAAACGACACTTTAAATGGCAGCGTAGGAAATGATACTTACGTTTTTGCCTCCGGGTTTGGAACCGATGTTATTAACGATAATGGTGGTTCCAACACTTTAGATATCAGTGCAATCAACGGCAATAAAACGGTTAGTACGTCGGATATTTCTTATACTGAGAGTACTGGCAACATAGTGACTTGGAATGGAGACGGCATCACCAATATCACGACAGGTTCAGGCAATGACAGCTTGACGGGAGATGTTGGAAATAACGCGTTAAATGCTGGTGCTGGCAATAACACGCTGACTGGCGGGGGCGGTAATGATACCTATGTAGCAGGAGCTGGTAACGATTCCATTAGTGCCGGGAGTGGTAACGACACATACAAAATAACGGCCTCAGGATTAACCTCGATTACAGATGCAGGCGGAAGCGATACACTCGATTTTTCCAGTATAGCCTCAGGTCTAACGATTGATCTTACAACCACTTCTGAAACCTTAGCACCGCAAAGTGAGACCCCGAATCAAAAAGCCCTTTTAAACCTAAATAGTCAGAGCAACGGCAGCACCAATCTAGCAGACTACTTTGGAAACACGTGGACTGCTGTTGGCAACGCACAGGTCAGCAATACTAGCCCATGGAAAACAGGTGAAAACAGCATCATTTTTGATGGTTCTGGTGATTACATTAAAACTAACAGTGTCAGCTTGAGTACGGATAACTGGACAGTCCATTTAAAAGCACGATTCAATAATGCCGCAAATCCACAGGATTTAATCAAGGGATTTGCCACATACTCCCTCCAACTTGAACTTTCCGGTGGAAAAATTGTACTGAATAATAGTAGTAACGGCAGTAGCTGGAATATAACCCCTGTTACGGGTACAACAACTTTCGCAAATAATCAGTGGTACGATTTCGAGCTCAATTACTCTTCGACCGGTGGGTATAAGTTATTCGTAGATGGAAATCTCGAACTCTCGTCCAGCAATACGGCAAAAACCTACATTGATTCCAGTAACCCTGGTTTAATTTTTGGAGCATGGAAAGACGGAAGCACCTATCCCCTGGCCGGTGCCATGTCTGATCTTTACGTTGATACCACGAAAAATGTTCACACCAGTAGCTTCACGCCCAGCACGAACAATAGCTTGAGCTTATTTCAGGGAACAGTCGATTGGTCGCAAGCCACAGGCGGAATTGAAAACGCGATCGGTACCAGTGGTAACGACTCGATCACAGGTACTTCTGGCAACAATATTCTAAACGGCTCTGCTGGAAACGATACGGTAACAGGCAGCGGCGGCAATGATACTTTCATTGCAGGGACCGGAAATGACTCTCTTGTTGCGGGAAGCGGAAACGACACTTACAAAATTACTGCTTTTGATTCGTTTACAATCACAGACGCAGGCGGGAATGATTCCCTCGATTTCTCAGGTTTGAACACTGGCCTCACCATCGATCTTACGAGTACGGCCGTTGCACTGCCTCCACAAAGTTCAACAGTTCACCAAAAAGCCCTTTTAAACATTAACAGCCAAAGCAATGGCAGTACTAGCTTGGCAGACTACTTTGGCAATACGTGGACTGCTCTGGGCAATGCCCAAGTTAGTAATGTCAGCCCATGGAAAACGGGTGAAAACAGTATCATTTTTGACGGTTCAGGAGATTCCATTAGAACCAATAGCGTCAGCTTAAATACCGACAATTGGACCGTCCACTTAAAAACCCGATTCAATAATACTGCAAATCCACAGGATTTAATTAAGGGCTTTGCCACATACTCCCTCCAACTTGAACTTTCCGGCGGAAAAATTGTACTCAACAACAGCAGTAATGGCTCCAGTTGGAATATAACCGCTGTCACTGGCACCACCACTTTCCTCAATAATCAGTGGTACGATTTTGAGCTTAATTACTCTTCAACCGCTGGGTATAAGCTATTCGTAGACGGAAACCTCGAACTCTCCTCCAGCAACACAGCAAAAACCTACATTGATTCCAGTAACCCTGGTTTAATCTTTGGGATTTGGAAAGATGGCAGTACCTATCCACTGGCTGGCGCGATGTCAGACATCTACGTGGATACCACTAGAAATGTTCACACAAGCAGCTTTACACCCAGTACCAACAATAGTTTAAGTCTGTTTCAAGGCTCTGTGGATTGGTCGCAAGCTACTGGTGGAATTGAAAATGCGCTTGGTACCTCTGGCAACGATACGATTACTGGCACCTCTGGTAATAATCTTATTGTCGGTGGAGCAGGCAATGACAGTTTAACCGGCGCTGGAGGTAATGATATTTACCAGTTTGCGGCCGGATTTGGAACTGACACGATCAATGATTCCGCTGGTACAGATACGCTTGATTTTAGCCCCATGATAACAGCTGTCTCTGTTTCACTGGCAGGAACCTCTTTTTCAGATGGTAATGGCAATAGCGTTACATGGTCGGGTAGTACGCTGGAAAATTTAACAACCGGTTCTGGCGGTGACTCATTAACCGGAACCAGCGCTTCGAATGTGCTTGCTGGGGGTACTGGCAACGACACCTATCTCGGCTTTACCGGGACTTTTGGTACCGATACCATCAATGATGCAGGCGGCACTACCGATACAGCGAATTTAAGTACGCTTGCTTCCACTTCGGCAACCTGGACGGCTCAGGATACCAACAGCGATGGCAAGGTGGATCAATTAACCGTCGATTTTGGAAGCGGCAATAAAGCCATTGTCAGTAATTACTTTGACAACACGTCCTCCAATGTTCGTACCAGCGGTGCTGGAACGGGTACCATTGAAACATTTATTTTCAGTGACGATGCCAATTTTACCTTTGATAAAGCACAAAATAAAATCACGGGAGCGACTTCCGCAACAACAGGCAATGATAGTTTGCCGGGTACCGCTGGAGCTGATTCAATCGATGGTTTAGCGGGTAACGACATTATTCTGGCTTTGGCAGCTAATGATACGCTGATTGGAAATACAGGAAACGATAGTCTGGATGGTGGCGATGGAGACGACCTCTACCAATTTGCGAGTGGTTTTGGGGTAGATACCATCGTGGATTCCTCAGGTTCTGATACGCTTAGCTTTAGTGCCTACACAACGGCGGTAAATGCATCGTTAGCCAATACTAGTTTTACGGATAGTAGTAACACTGTTTCCTGGACAGCTGCCGCTTTGGAAAATCTAGTCGGTGGTTCCGGGAACAATACGTTGACTGGAAATGATCAAGCCAACAGCATTACTGGAGGCAGTGGAAACGATACCTTAAATGGTGCTGCTGGCAACGATACGCTCAACGGAAGTTCCGGTAATGACACCTATGCATTTAGTTCCGGTTTTGGGATAGATTCCGTTCTCGATAGTGCAGGCGTGGATCAACTTAACTTTTCAACGTATACAACCGATTTATCCATTTCTTTAGCCAATACCAGTTTGTCAGATAGCCTGGGCAATAGTGTGACTTGGCAGCAAGACGCTATGGAAAATGCGTCTGGAGGAAGTGGTAATGACTCACTCATGGGTAACGCATCTGCTAACCTCTTAACCGGAAACAACGGTAACGACACATTTAACGGAGCTGCTGGAAACGACACATTGGATGGCGGAGCCGGTAATGACCTTTACCAGTTTAGTACTGGATTTAGCACTGATTCAATTGCGGATGCATCGGGCAACGATACAATCGATCTCAGCACTTTTTCCACCAATTTATCTGTTGACCTGACCAGTACCAGCTTTACTCAGAGTACGGGAAATTCAATTGCCTGGAGCGCAAATACTTTAGAAAATATTCTTGCGGGTTCCGGGAGCGATACGCTGACTGGCACTTCAGGCAATAATTCATTTACAGGGGGAAGCGGAAACGACAGCTTAAGCACTTCTGCCGGTAATGACACGCTTAATGGCGGCGCTGGAAATGACACGTTGGTTGGGGGTGCTGATAACGACAGTTACACCGGATTCTCAAGTACATCTGGCAATGATGTCATTACAGACAGTGCTGGGGCTTCTGATAGTGCTGACTTTACAGGTCTCAAAACCAGTCAAGTTTCATGGACTGCTGTGGATACGAATGCTGATGGCAAAATTGACCAATTAAAAGCCGATATGGGCGGTGGCAATTCTGCCCTTATCAATAATTATTTTGATAATACAGGGACATCCGCAGGAGCCAGTGGTCAGGGCAGTGGTTTAATTGAAAGCCTTATTTTTGATGACGATACCAGCGTCACTTTTTCGGAAGTCCAAGGATTTATTAATCCCTCTACCGCCACTTCTGGAAACGATCTACTCAAAGGTACAACGGGTAACGACTCAATCAATGCTCTCGCTGGAAACGACACTATTTTTGCTTTTGCTGGCAATGACAGCTTAACGGGTGGCTTAGGCAATGACAGTATAGACGGTGGGGACGGGGATGACACCTATGTGTTTGCGAGTGGCTTTGGAACAGATACGATTGTTGATGCTTCGGGTTCTGACAAATTGGACTTCAGTGCTTATACTACTAACTTAACCCTGTCACTTGCGGGGACGTCTGTAAGCGATGGTTCCAATACCGTTAATTGGACAGTCAACACCATTGAAAATATCACCACCGGATCAGGAAACGATGCACTTACAGGCAATGCGCTGAATAACAGTCTGAGTGGGGGAGATGGCACCGACAGCTTTATTGGCAGTGATGGCAATGATTCAATTAATGGTGGCAATGGGACGGATACGCTCAGTTATGGCGATACCTCAATTAAATATGCGACCAATAATACGGTTGCTCACAATGGCTATTTAGACACTTTGAGCAGTGTAGAAACATTGCAAGCCGGATTAGCAACCAACGATCAAATCCTCGCTACCAACAACACAACTGCTGTCACAGTGAATTTAACAACCGGCTCAATCTCTGGAGGAAATGGCAGTGCTACTTCCATTTCAGGCTTTGAGAACATTCAGGGTAGTGCTTTCAACGATTCCTTGACTGGAAACAGTTCAGCCAATTTACTGGAAGGCTTGGCTGGAAACGATTCCATTCTCGGCTTAGACGGCGATGATTCACTTTTTGGAACGGATGGAGCTGACACTTTAGACGGTGGATCGGGAAATGACGCTCTGGATGGCGGTAACGATAACGACTCACTGTTAGGTGGAATTGGAGACGATAGTCTTACAGGCGCTTCCGGTAACGATGTTCTCAAGGGTGGAGATGGAAACGACGGCTACCTTGCTTTCTCAAAAACATCCGGTGCAGATACGATCAACGATTCTTCTGGAACAGACTTTGCGGTCTTTGCAGGAGCAAAAACAACGGATGCAACTTTCAGTGCATTGGACAGCGACTCCAATGGCATGCTGGATGATCTGAAAATTGATTTTGGAAGCGGTAATTCTGTTCTTATCCAGAATTATTTTTCCAATGACAATGGTGACATTGGAAATACGGCATCAGGGGCAGGGTATATTGAAAGCCTCAAATTTGATGACGCCCCAAACCTTGCAGTAGCGGATATCAAAGCGCTTCTTAGTCAGAAAACAGGAAATTCTGGAGCGGATACTCTGAGTGGTTCGGAAGCAGACGATACCCTTAGCGGCGGTTCTGGGAACGATAGCTTAACGGCTTATGGCGGTAGCGACATTTTGTATGGCGGCGATGGAACCGACACGCTGGATGCTGGAAACGGGGATGACACGCTTTCTGGCGATGCTGGAAATGATTCGCTTATTGGTGGAGATGGCGATGATTTCTATGCCTTTGGAGAGGGCTTTGGAACCGATACGATTGTTGACACCTTAGGAACAAATACGATTTCTTTTTCATCTGCCTTGAGTGGTGCGTCAAGCCCTGCTACCTCATCAAGTGTTTCTGTGAACCTATCGACGAAAACGGCAACGTCAGGAGCCAACTCTGTCACTTGGACAGGAAGCACCATTACTAACATTGCAGGCGGAAATGGTTCAGATGCCCTGATTGGCGATAGCAACGACAACAGCATTACAGATGACCTCGGCAACGACAGCATCACTGGCGGGGCTGGTAACGATGATCTGAGTGGTGGTACAGGAAACGATACCTACAAGTTTGCCAGCAGCTTTGGAATGGACACCATTTTTAATGAAACAGATGGCTCTGATACCCTTGATTTCAGCGCATTTACAACGACGTTGACTATTGATCTTACAGGAACGGCCTTTACCCAAAGTACAGGCAACTCTGTAAGTTGGGACGCTGGAACTTTAGAAAACCTGATTAGCGGTTCCGCGAATGATACGCTGACAGGCACTGCCAGCGACAACCTTTTGATTGGTAATGCAGGCAACGATTCCTTAATTGGCGGTGCTGGAAACGACAGTTACCAATTTGCGGCTGGATTTGGAACTGACACCATCAACGATGCTTCGGGCTCCGATACCATCGACTTCAGCGCCTTTGGTACTGGATTAACAATCAATCTAGGCAATACCTCCTTTACTCAAAGCACGGGCAATACAGTGAACTGGAGTTCGAATGCCATTGAAAATGTTGTAGGTGGCAGTGGCGCAGATTCACTTACGGGGAACAGCTCAGACAATAAATTAACCGGTGGCGCTGGGAATGACACTCTCAGTGCCAGTTCCGGCAATGACACGTATGTTTTTGGTAGTGGTTTTGGGACAGACTCTGTCTCCGATTCAGCCGGAAACGACACCTTGGATTTCAGTGCCTTTAGCACAGCATTAAGCATTAGCCTTGCTGGAACAACTTTTACTCAAAGCAGTGGTAATACCGTAACCTGGAGCGGAATTGAAAACCTGATCACTGGCTCTGGTAATGACAGCCTGACGGGTAGTACAGGCGATAATATTCTAACCGGTGGAGCCGGTAATGACACCTTGAACGGTGGTACTGGGAATGATACTTATAAATTCGGGTTAGGATTTGGGACGGACACCCTTGTTGATTTTTCAGGGACAGACACACTTGATTTAACTGCTTATGCAACCAATGTCGCTGCTAATTTGGGGCTCAATTCCTACACTGAAAGCGCTGGAAACACCGTTTCCTGGTCAGCAGGCATAGTTGAAAACCTCAGTACAGGCTCTGGGAATGACACTTTGTCAGGCAGTAGCGGTAATAATCTGTTATCGGGTGGCTTGGGTGACGATACCTACGCTTTTTCTGGAACCATTGGTGTAGACACAATTTCAGACGCTTTAGGGAACAATACGCTTGATTTGAGTGCTTACAGTGATGTCAGCCTTAATTTAGCCTCAACAACCTATACTCAAAGTGTTGGAAATACCATTACCTGGACTACTGGCAACATTGAGAACATTACCACCGGCACAGGGAATGATAATTTAACGGGAAATTCCAATAATAATCGCTTTGATAGCGGTGCCGGAAATGACACGATGAGTGGCGGAGCCGGTGACGATACCTACATTCTCAGAAGTGGCTTTGGAATTGACAGCATTTCTGACAGCGCCGGAACTGACACTTTAGATTTGAGCAACTTCACCCAAGGTGCAGCGGTTGATTTAGCGGCCAATACTTTTATCAATAATGGGAGTGTTGCTAACTGGACGGGTGACGTATTAGACAACCTGTTACTGAGCAATGCCAATGACAGTGCAGGCGGAAACGATAACGCTAACCTGATAACAGCTCAAGCAGGTAATGACACAATCAACGGTGCAGGCGGCAATGACACATTAATTGGTGGTGCAGGCAACGATTCCATTGAAGGGGGTGATGGTGACGACACCTTCCAATTTAACCTTGGAGATGGAAACGACACGATTTCTGACAGCAACGGCACCGATACTCTGATCCTGGGAGCAAACATAACGGCGGACAACATTAGCTTTAAAGCAGTAGGAGTCAATGGTGATGATCTATTGATTGAATTTGACTCAAGTCGAGATTCAATTCTATTAAAAAATCAGCTCTCCGATACACTTCCTCCTGCTATTGATACGTTGGAGTTTGCCGACAGTTCAACGATGAGCAGTATTGATATGATGGTTAATCTCCAGGTATTAGGCAAATATGACACGCCTGATTATGTTGAAACGTTAACTGGTAGTCGTCACAATGAAAACCTGTTTGGTATTGGAGGCCCGGACATTCTTTATGGTATGGGCGGGGAAGATGTTCTTCACGGCGAATACGGAGCTGATACCCTATACGGTGGTGACGGTTCAGATAAGCTATTTGGGGAACAAGATGACGATACCCTCTATGGTGGTTCTGGCACCAATACCTACTTCTTTGAAGATGGTTGGGGACACGATCTCATTAACAGTGAATCAATTACTGATATCGCTGACTTAAGCAGCGTTACATCCGATCTGAATGTTATCATGTGGTCCACAAACGACCCTGAAGTAACCGATGGTACCAACACTGTTAATTGGGATAGCCCGATTTTCAATATCCGAACTGGTTCTGGAAACGACAGTATCAATGGTGACGGTGCTTCAAACTCCGTATCTTCAGGCTCCGGTGACGATACGATTTACGGCTGGGACGGAGACGATACCCTCAATGGTGAGACTGGTAATGATAGCCTTGATGGTGGTAACGGTGCCAATATCTACATTTTCAACAATGATTGGGGTAATGATACGATCAACAGCTCTTCTTCAAGTGATTACGTAGATCTTAGAAATGTCACATCCGATTTGGAAATCATCATGTGGTCCACAAGCGGCGATGAAGTCACAGATGGGCTTAATACGATTAATTGGGATACACCTGTTCGGAATATCCTTGCAGGTTCAGGGAACGATCTCATTAACGGAGATGGAGAGGCTGCCTATATAGCTGCGGGAGCGGGTAATGACACAATCTATGGTTGGGATGGTAACGATATCCTCGACGGAGGAAGCGACAATGACAGCCTTGATGGTGGTAACGGTGCTAATAGCTACGTATTCAAAAATAATTGGGGCAACGACACGATCAATAACTCTTCTTCCGGTGACTATGTGGATCTTAGCGGCGTTACGTCGGATCTCACCGTTACTTTAGAGTCAAGTGCAGGTACTGAAATAAGTGACGGTATAAATACTGTAAATTGGAATAATCCGCTATACAGTATTCAAACGGGCTCTGGCAATGACATTGTCACCGGCGGAACTGGTGGTGAATATATTTCCACAGGTGACGGTGATGACACACTTGTAGCTAACGCGGGTAATGATTACCTCGTTGGCGGGACTGGAACGAACACTTATGTCTTTTCTAACGGTTGGGGTAATGACGTTATTGATAACTCGTCGACAATGTGGGATATAGTCGATCTTAGTGGTGTAACCTCTGATCTGACAGTAACAATGTGGTCCAGCTGGGATAATGAAGTTACAGATGGCACCAATACGATCGACTGGTATACTCCAATCCTCAACATCCGTACCGGCTCAGGTGGTGACACAATTAATGGAGATGGAGATTCAGATTTCATTTCCACAGGGTCAGGGAGCGATATTATTTACGCCGCAGATGGAAATGATACGCTCATAGGCGGTACTGGCAATGATACGCTGTATGGGGGTAATGGAAATGATATCTACCAATTTGGTTCAGGAGATGGCAATGATTTGATTTCAGATAATGGCGGAACATCTGACACAATTGCTTTTGAAAGCTCTGTATCCTTAGCATCAATCGGTCTTTACCAGGATAGTTCCGGTAATCTACACATTGGCTATGGTTCCAGTGGCGACAATATAACCATACAAGATCAAGATACTACGAATGGTGCTATTGAACGCCTCCAAACCAGTGACGGGCATTATCTGACAAATGCCGATATCAATGGCGTGATTCAGGCAATGAGCAGCTACGCTACCAATAACAGCGTTACTTTCACTAGCCTGAGTGATGTTGAAAACAATGCAAACCTGATGGCTATCGTGAATGCTGCTTGGCATACATCTTAGAACTTAGGATAAGCAATTGAATGGCAGCAGTATAAACTTGTCTTGCCATTCAATTGTTTTAGTCAGGGCTGTGTGCAGATCATAAGCTCACAAACTACTGTGCATTTCTTGTGTAGTAATGCATCGAAAAACGGAGAATTTTCAGGAAAGCGACAGAAAATGGCTCATTTGCAACAACAGGAAAGTCAGAGGCTAAAGTGTTGTATACAGAAGATTTCGGAACCATTTGGACATTAATCGAAGACTATGAAAATCTTAGGCTGGATACCTGAAAATCCGCGTGTCCCCGGTTCGAGTCCGGGAGGTGCCACCACCCTTTTAAATTGAAGATTTGATGAAGCTTTCGAGGATTTTTCCCCGAGGGCTTTTTAGTTTGAAGCAGAAGGAAGATTAATTTCTTTTACAAGATGACGTATGATCAAGAGGAGGCTACTCAAACATTTTTAGTATCAGGTTTCAGCATATGAGTAAACAATGTCAGACATAACAATTGAGACAGAAAAATACAAAGAGTTAATCGATTCCCGTATCGAAAAGTTACGGCCCAAGCTTCTTGACCTGACTAAGCGAAATCCACTGCTATCGACAGGTTTATCAGGAAGTAGAATCTCCTGTATTCGTGTTGTAGATGAATTGCCTCAGAATCTCATTTTGCAATTGCTGACTGAGACTATGCAAATTGTTCCATTGCCTTCATTGGATGAGGATCCTATTGATGAACAAACAAAGACTTTCAAAAATGCTTTTGTCGATGCCACTTTAAAAGATGAAACCTATTTACAAGAATTAGATAGCATTGACGAAAATGATGATGATTCTGCAGAAAAGGCGGTAAAGGCTGAACGATTACTAAAAGACAGGCTTAGAGAAAAGTTAGGTTTACCGGTAAGACAAACTAAAACAAATCCATCACTTACTCAGCATGCAAAGAATCATAATATTTCACCGTCTTATGATTTGCCAACTATTGATCAAGTCAATAAAGATGGTCGACATTCCGACAATAGTATACAAACTCTTTTGTTAAATGATACCTTGTCTCGTCAATTGAACGCGCTATCAACTAAGGAGCGTACTTGGCGACAAGAAACAGGTATCAGGGTACTTAATGTTGCCTTTGGTTTTCTTGAATGGCAAGATGAGAACTCTGCAAAACCTTCATATGCTCCTTTGATTTTACTTCCAATAACGCTTGAAAAAGTGAAAAATAATGAAGGCTTTGAGTACTGGATTGATGGCATAGAGTCAACGCCTGAGATCAATACGACCCTTGCATTAAAACTATTAAATGACTATGGCGTAACACTTCCACAACCTAATGATTTAGAGAATTTAGATTTAGACGTTTACTTTGACGAATTAGCTCAAATACAACCCAAAAAACTGAGCTGGCGAATCCGTCGTCAAGTAGTTATTGGAGTATTTCCTTCAACGCGCTTGGCTATGTATCATGATTTAGATACCGAGCAGTTTGATTTTAGCAGTCACGCAATAGTTAATAATCTTTTAGCTGGCTCTGGTCTGGTTGGAGAATCTACGCCTTTCGGTGATGAGTATGAAATTGATAATCCTGCTTTTGCACAAAAAGTGCCTTTTTTAGTTAGAGATGCAGATTCCTCACAATTTAGTACTATCATTGATGTTATGGATGGAAAGAACCTTGCTGTTGAAGGTCCTCCAGGCAGTGGGAAGTCACAAACCATTATCAATACTATAGCTGCAGCTTTAGGGGCTGGCAAAAAAGTGCTATTTGTAGCGGAAAAAATGGCAGCGCTAGATGTAGTCAAATCTAGGCTTGAAGCTTGTGGCTTAGGAGAATTTTTACTTCCATTACAGGCAAGTCGCTCTTCTAAAGAGCAAGTTATACAATCCATTAGAGATAGAATAGACCTTTCTCCACCAAGAAACGTTAAAGATTTTGATTCTCTTCTAGCCAGCTTTAATCGAAAGAAGAATGAAATAAATGAATACATCAAAATTATTTCTAGCAAGTTTGGCGCAGCAGGTAAAACCGTATACGAGATTCTTGGAGAAAGTATTCAAACAAGGGCCGAGCTGTCGGTTATTTCTAGCTTTCAAGGTTACGAAAACTTAAAATTTTCTCATTTGAGTAAACATGAGATAGACGATATTGTAGAAACTGCAAATAATGCAGAACAATTTTGGAATTCTTCACAACTCTGTGGTAATTCTTGGAAGAAGATTGGCAAAATAAATTTAGACCCTTTTTCTGCTGATAGGATATTACAAGCTACAAAAACTTGTTCAGAACTTTTTTCTATACTTTCACTAAAAAGAAATCTTCTTAGTCAATATCAATTGGAGCCAGGTGTCGATATAAATGAACTAAAAAAATTTAAAATAGTTTTAGAAAAAATACAAAATACCGATATTGAGGACATAAAAGAATTAATCGTTCAGCTATCTGAAGCAAGCAAATTTAAAATTATTCAAGATTTTATTCCTATTGTTGAAAAAGTAATATTACTAGAGTCTGATTTATCAGAGTATTTCAATACCTCCTTGCCAGAAGGTCTTTATGAAACATTAAAACGTTTGATACAACTTGCAGAGTTATTTGACGTTTCTAAAATTCATTCTCACACTTATGAGGAAATACTTTCAGAAAAAAAAGAGATTTTTCAAAAGAACTCTAAATGTCTACATTTTTTAGAACTAGTTTGCAAATCTGGTATTCCCTATCAGGATAATACAATTGAATCCTTACTAAAAGCGTGCAGTTTACTTACAAAATACGAGAAAGAAATTCTTGTAAAACGCAATCCCGAATTAGAGAATCCCTTAGCTAGAGGTATTATTGAAAAAGCGTTAGAGAATTCTAAAAGATTGAGTGCAAAAAGAACTTTCTTTCAGGAGGATTTTGTTTTAACAGCTATAACTTCAATAAATGAAATTCAGAATTGCACACAGATTCTTTCTTCAGCAGGTTTATTATCATTCTTTCAACCTACTTTTTATCAAGCCAAGCGTTTTTATAAATCAATTTCAAAAAATGAAAAGTTTGCCGCCAATCAAGCTGCTTTAAAGTTAAAAGGGCTTCAGGAATGGCTTTATGAAAAAGAACAGTTTGAAGAGGACGCTCGACTTAGAACTTTGATTGGCATCGATTTTGAAGGAATTGATACGGACTTTGATTCGTATCTGAGAGTCCTTACATTCTTTGAAGAAATAGACGGTGAATTTTCAGATCATATACACAAAGAATTAAAAAAGTTCTTGAAGACATGCAGCTTTTCAAGTTTAAGTGCTATCCCATTAGAGCTGAATTTCGAAACAATTCAAAATCTCACTATTGAAAATGCACAAACGTTAATAAGTAAGCTCAAAAATGAAATACAAGAATTAGAAGAACTCACTTCTGAGTTTGCAATACTTATACAATGTTTCAAAAAACCTAACTTTTTTATTAATATAGATCAGCTTAAACTACTTCTTGAAAAAACAGATTGTTTAACAAATCTTTTAACTGATATGAGTGAGAATACGAATGCACATGCCATACTAGGAGATATATATCAAAATCTCGATAAAAAAAGAGCAGATGTAGACACGGCAATTTATATCGCTCAACTCATCCTGGAAAGTGATAGCAAAATAAGATCGGGTTTTTTACATACAATAAGCAATAGTAAACTTGTTGAAGTTTCTGAAACACTGGCACAATGTGTCCAGGCAGAAACTGAAGCACATGAGTCTTTAGAGTCATTATCAAATTTAACAGGTATTGATTATCAGAATTCTTATCCACAAAATGAACTTTCTAATTTCCTTTTTCAATCTTCAGAGGATAAGGAAGGATTAATTTTAAATTCTCGATTAAAAGGGACCTATCAAAAACTCCAAGTAGCAAATTTAGGTCCTGTATTAGATTATTTATTATCCTCCGATAACAAGCTAAAGAATTTGGCAAAATTGATCCAAGCTATTATAAATCATGCAATTGCTATACAAGTTTATGATAAATATGGACAAGCTCTTAGAAACTATAACGGCAACGAACTGAATGCTGCCCGTAAGCAGCTTGCAAAGTTAGACAAGGAGATAATTTCTCAGTCACGTAAGAAACTGCGCTATCGTCTTGCAGCTATGGCATCTCCGCCTAAAGGAAATGGTAGAGGACCTAAGAGTGAATGGACAGAAAGTTGTTTAATTGAGAATGAGGCAAATAAGAGAACTAGATATATATCTCCTCGTGATTTGACAAGGCGTGCAGGTCAAGCTTTATTAGAGTTAAAGCCTTGTTGGATGCTATCACCTTTAGCCGTTGCACAATATATTCCCAAAGGGTTAATTGAATTTGACCTAGTTATTATTGATGAAGCTTCTCAAATGACACCCGAAGATGCGCTGGGTGCTCTCACCAGAGGAAAACAGGCAATGGTAGTTGGGGATACAAATCAGCTACCACCAACTAATTTCTTTAAGAAAATTTTAGATGATGGAGCTGATGACAATGATGGCAATGTAACAGAGCTTTCAATTCTTGAAATGGCAAATGCAACATTCCGTCCGGCACGACGCTTACGGTGGCATTACCGCTCTCGCCATTCTGCACTTATCAAATTTTCTAATCGTTTTGTCTATGATAATGATCTTATTGTTTTTCCTTCTCCATCTGAAAACGAACCTAGTATGGGTGTTTCTTATATTAAGGTTGAAGGATATTACACAGCTCAGACAAATCCTAATGAAGCCAAGATCATGGTGGAAACAGCCTTAGAATTCATGAAAAACCATCCTGAACGCTCTCTAGGATTAGTCGTTTTAAACCAAAAGCAAAGAGATCTTGTAATTCAAGAAATGGAGTATGCACTCGCTCAAGACGATCAAGCTAGAAATTACGTTACTGCATGGGAAAGTGAAAATGATGGACTAGAGTCATTCTTTATCAAAAATCTTGAGAATGTCCAGGGAGATGAACGTGATGTCATTTTTATCGGTACCGTTTATGGACCTGAGCAACCTAATGCACGTGTAAATCAAAGATTCGGACCTATAAACGGAATATCGGGTAAAAGACGTTTAAATGTTTTGTTTTCTAGGGCAAAAATGCAAATTATCACGTTCTCATCAATGACAAGTAATGATATTTTGGCTGATGAAAATACAAATGCTGGAGTTTACTTATTAAAACGATGGCTAGAGTACTCTGCATCAGGAGGGCAACTTGAGTTAGGCGAATCAACAAAAAAAGAAGCTGATTCTATTTTTGAAGAATATGTAATACAACAGTTAAAAGCTATGGGGTGTGAGCCTGAGCCACAGGTAGGAGTTGCAGGCTATTTTATTGATATTGGCATAAAACACCCAGAGTGGCCACATGGTTTTATTATGGGAGTTGAATGTGATGGAGCTAGTTATCATTCTGCTAAATCGGCCAGAGATAGAGATCGTTTACGTCAAGAAGTTTTAGAAGGTCTTGGTTGGAAACTTCACAGAATTTGGTCTACAGATTGGTTCAATGATCCCAATCGAGAAGCTAATATTTTACGAGAAATAGTCCAAAAAAGACTTATTGAGCTAAAAACTAAACTCCAAAATGATTCAAATACCTCCTTCAAAAAAATGAGCAATTCTATTTTTGAAATTGATAGAACCTCTAATATATCCTCTAACTTACCAATACCAGAATTGCATTTTGACTATAGTCAATTGACTGAAGAACATATCAATGCAGACTGGGAAGATATTGATCTTGTTAGAAATATTTTTCATAAATTCAATCTGCAGAATGCTAATTTTAACGGGGCAAACCTGAAAGAAGCTGAATTCTTAGGATCCAACCTCAAAAATGCAACTTTTTCTAAATCCGATTTAACTAAAACAGACTTTATGAATGCTAATCTTCAAAGTGCAGATTTTAGTACTGCAAAGTTATTTGCAACAAATTTTAAAGGCGCATGGTTTGATGAGAGCACACTCTTTCCTAAGACTTTTGATCCCATCAAAGAAGGCCTTCGGCTAATCGATAATGGAAACCGTACTTTATAAGACTGGCTCGCATAAGGCCTTACACAATTGCAATCCTGCGATCACGCAAGGCCAGATTGTGGCTCAGCTTTAAAAGCATTGCTAGGGAAAGCCAGTAAAGGGGTATACAGTATGAATGTACCCAAACGGAAAGCCCCACATGAGCTTAGACAAAGTTAAAGAACAGATTCAAAACAGCCAAGCCTTAATTTTTGATTGCGATGGCACATTGCTGGATACGAAAGCAGTGTACATTCGCGCTTGGACAGCCGGGTTCAAGGCCAGTGAACAAACATTCGACGTGCATTGGTTTGAAGAGAATGCAGGCTTGTCTGAGCATGAGCTCTTAGCCGAGTTTGAAAAATCTCACCACGTCGAACTGGACCAGGAGCACGTTTTAAAGACGATGCATACGACCTTTTTAGAGGGAATCGATGAAATCTCGGAAATCAATGTCATCTGTGACATCGTGCGTGCATCGGCGGGTTCTAAACCGATGGCAGTCGCTTCCGGTGGATCCTTGGAAATAGTCACGGCCTGTTTGAAAGCCAAAAACCTGTTTAAGCTTTTTGACATTGTCATTAGCAAAGATCATGTGAAGCACGGAAAACCAGAGCCGGATATATTTTTAGAAGCAGCCAATCAACTCCAAATTGAGCCAAAGCACTGCCTGGTTTTTGATGACCGACCTGAAGGTTTAGAATCGGCTCATAAAGCTGGCATTCCAGCCGTAGATATTAAAACGTTTATTTAGAGTTGTTTTTGTCTGACTTATAGTCATCCAACATCTTTGCCAAGCTCTCCAAATATTCGCTCCATCCTTTTTTCAATTGATCATTGGGGGTCACCAAATTGTCATAAGTCAAAGGATGAGATGGATCGCCACCCAGAAAAGCGGATGCGCTTTGAGCGCAGATCACATCGGAGATGCTTGGTAAGGATGTTGTTTTAACAAAGTTCATACTCGCTCAGGTGTCATTGCTGCCAATTCTGGCTCTTCAGACAAGTTCCAAATGACATTGTCCTATTAGAACCCTCTTGTCATGCTGCGCGGAGTCGCAGCATCCAGAAAGCTGGTGGGTTTCACTCTGGATTCCGCGACTAAAGCGCGGAATGACAGGCAAGGATGGAAAGACTCCATGAATCTTTCTGAAGAACTCCAATTCTTACAATGGGATGAAAGGGAATGATTATCAAAATTAAACAATTACTATAAACTTGAGCTATAGACTCAGACTAGTGACAAGGAGAGGATTTCTTTCTATGCCTGATATTCCCGCTGAGAACGAGAAAGCGTATCTCCATGTGCATCGCCAAAAATCAATTGCAGCTTGTATCAGGAAAACGGAAATCTGGGTCGATGGGGTCCAAGTAGGAACACTTAAAAATGGGGAAAGCAAAGTATTTGAAATCATGCCAGGAGAGCATCATACGGTTGCTAAAATGTCTCCCTTTTTTAAAAGCTCCGAGACAAAATTTTCAATAGAGAAAGGCAATACACAGCATTTTAGCTTGGGAACATCTAAAATGAATTTAAAAGCCTTCTATAGAATGAAAATTATTTGGCTTTGTCTTATTCCTCTGGTCTGGTTCCCCTACCTGCGTTATTTGCACATTGTTCCAGACTCTCTTTATCCACTTCTTTACTGGGGACTGTTTGCACTCTTATTTTACTTTGTCTTTTTCCTACAAAAGAAGCAGCCAGGACTTAAGAAAGAACCTGCAATCGGTGGGTTTTTCTACCAAGCCTGTGAAGCAGGTGATCTCCCTGAAAAAAAGGGCTGGGAATTAAAATCCCTATTCCGACTGTACACTCTCTTAATCTGTATCTTTGGCCTGCCCTATTTAACGTGGAAAGCACCGTGGCTTTGGCATACAGCACTAGGTATCCATTGGTTTGCCATGACACAATCGCTTTATTATTTATTGCTTTATTTTGTGACAGGTTTGATTTATCACGGTGCTACGTACACAGTCCCAGAATCTTCTCGTGATCAGAATTAAAATAAATTTATAATACGATAAATATTCGGTTTCACTTTCAAGCCCTAAGTTATTTTGCCTCAACTGCTTGCAAGATGATATTTTTGCGGTAAATTCCCTTTACTAATATAGCTCGGCATTAGTATGTGGTGTTTAGTTTTGCAGAATTGAGGAAAGCCTTATGGTTCAGGGAGTTAATCAGGTGCGTCATAACGATGATGTTTCAAAAAATATAGAACACAGTCAATTTATCGATGGAAGCATCCATTTAAACGCGGCGCTCGTGCCCAGTGGTTTGCATTTAATCGGAACCTCAAAGCGGGATTCACTCGCAGGACAATCCGGTAACGATACACTCGAAGGCCTTGCCGGAGATGACACGCTTAAGGGATTGAACGGTAACGATCTCTTACTCGGCGGATCGGGGAACGATTCACTGGATGGTGGCATTGGAAGCAATACGCTGATTGGCGATATCGGTAACGATACTCTGCTGGCTCAAGCCGGGAATGATTCCTTATCCGGAGGGCAGGGAGATGACCTGCTGAATGCCGGTAGCGGCAACAATACGCTAGACGGCGGCACAGGGATTGATACCCTAACCGCCGGTGCGGGAAATGATACACTTTTGGGTGGCGATGGCAACGACCAACTGAACGCTGGCAACGGTCATAACTCGCTGAATGGTGGCAACGGAAATGATAACCTGCAAAGCGGATCGGGCAATGATACCCTAATCGGTGGCATTGGAAACGATAATTTAAATGCGGAATACGGCAATAATAGCCTGTATGGCGGGGATAACAACGACTCGCTAACGAGCAGAGACGGGAATGACTCACTTTACGGAGGCAATGGCAGCGATACCTTGGATGCCGGTGGTGGCAGTAATTTAATCGATGCAGGAGACGGCAACGATGTCGTGAACGTGCCCGCCCTTTTCGAGATTGATGCTTATCCCTTGTACACGCACGACACCATTTACGGAGGCAATGGCAACGACACCATTGGCGTTTCCCGAGGTTTGAATTTTGTGGATGGCGGCAACGGCAACGATGTGATTGACAGCGTTCTGGGGCAAAATACGATCAAGGGTGGCGACGGGAACGACGTGTTTTACAGTGGCGGTTCGGACGGCGATTCCATCGATGGCGGTGCCGGAAACGATCAATTCTCGGCCGGACCGTATGCTTACAATCCCGAGGCAAAAGCCACCATGAATGGCGGCACGGGCAATGACACCTTTACGATAGATTACGGATTCTACAGCATGAACGGCGGAAGCGGCAACGATCATTTCTCATTGCATCAATCCAATGCCACACTGGATGCGGGTGACGGGAACGACTCTATTTCCACGGAATCTTCGGGCGGAGACATTAAAGGCGGAAAAGGAAATGACGTTATCTATTCCTCCTTTTCCAGTCATAACTTCCTGTTCTCTGTGGGCGATGGAAAAGATGAAATCACCTCCGACACCAGTATGAACGCGGTTCATTTTGACAATACCTTTAGTCAATCGAACATTGCGTTTTTCAAAACAGCAGGCGGCGATCTCCAGATTGGTAATTTGTCGAATCACACTGATTTGATCACCATCCATAATCAAAATGAACCCAACAGCCAGATGGAACGGTTTGAGCTCAATAATGGGTCTTACCTCAGTAATAGTGATGTCAATGCCGTCATTCAGGCAATGAGCAGCTATGCGGTGGATCATGGCATTAGTTTGAGTAACTTGAATGATGTGGAGAATAACAGCGCCTTAATGTCCATTATCAGTTCTGCCTGGCACAGTTAAAATTATCAAAATTTGAGAAGGGCAGGCTGATCAGTGGTTTCAGTCTGCCCCAGTTTATGATGACTGTTCATTGAATATCGTAATGAATCCCTGTTTCACTCCAAGTCCGGGAAGTACCACCAGCCTTTCTAACTGAAAATTTTGATAAAGCTTTCAAGAATCATCCTCTCAAGGCTTTTACCGGCATGCATCACCTCAAAAACCAAGCCTGAAGCGCTATTCCTAATAAAAGATAGAAAATCCGGGCTTCAATTTTTTGCAACCAAGACAGAAGACTACCTAGTCAGTTGGCTAATGTTACAGGTGATCCAAGTTACTACTATAAAAATATCCCCTATCAAAATTTCTTACTTTACTTTAGGCCATTTGGCAATGCCCTGAGTATGAAACGGTTCCGTATCAATGCATCATCATTCTGAAAAAATTCATTCAAGCTCGTACTCTCGCTTTGACCCACCACCCTGCCCCTCCATCATCAAGCGCCAGGGTGAATCCCTGTCTATTAAGCGCTCCAGTCGTATTGCTAGCCTCAATCCAGTCATTTCGATTGGAATGAACAGGAGGTTTGACTCATGAAACTCATCAGGAAACTGCTTTTTATTTACAGCTCTTTCATGTTGCTGTTTGTAACAGGCTGTCAATCTCCACATGAAACCCATGAAGCAGAGCATGTGTACCAGGTCACTAAGCCCTTGGTAAAAACGATGACACTGAATGATGAATATGTGTGCCAGATTAGAGCCATCCAACATATTGAGCTCCGTTCACTGGAAAAGGGTTATTTACAAAAAAAATATGTCGATGAAGGACAATTGGTTCGCCAGGGCCAAATACTCTTTCAACTCAAGCCGAATATCTATAAAGCGGATGTTCAGAAATCAAAAGCTGAAGTTGAATTCGCTAAAATTGAGCTAGAGAATAACCAGGCATTGGTCGCAAAAGATATTATTTCCAAAACTGAATCGGCAATGTCGTCTGCCAAATTAGCCAAAGCCCAGGCAGAGCTGGAGATGTCCCAGACTCATTTGGGATTTACTCAAATTCGAGCCCCTTTTAATGGGCTTGTGGGCAAGTTTGGAGACATCAGAATTGGAAGTTTACTTGATGAAGGAACATTACTGACCACATTGAGTGACAATAGCAAAATGTGGGTTTATTTTAATGTGCCCGAAGTTAAATACCTAAACTATATGGGAAGAAAGCAAAGTAATAATTCTCAGACAGTTCAATTGAGATTGGCCAACGGAGCCGTTTATCCATACGCTGGAACTCAGGAAATCATGGAATCGGATTTTGGTAATACCTCAGGGAACATTGCTTTTAGGGCTACTTTTAATAACCCCGATTCATTGCTACGGCATGGGGAAACCGGCACCGTTCTTTGGCCTAAAGTAATAAAAAATGCCATTATTATTCCGCAAAAATCTGCCATCGGGATTTTAGACAAAAAATATGTACTGGTCGTAGACAACAAAGGGGTTCTACATGAACGCGAAGTTGTCATTGCAGAAGAAGCACCCAACATTTTTATTCTCAAGTCTGGACTTAGACCAGACGAAATGTATCTGCTTGAGAGACAAAACAGCCTGTATAAAGGGGACAAAATAAAATACAAGGTTATAGATCCCCAAAACGTCATCAATCATCTGGACTTATATGCCAACTAACGTAAGTTAATAAAAGAATTAACTGAGATTAATACAAAATGTTTAAGAATATACTTAAAAGACCTGTTTTAGGTTTGGTTGTTTCAATATTTATCGTTTTTCTGGGTTGCCTTGCTATTCAGCAACTGCCTATTTCGCAGTTTCCACAGATTGCGCCAACGGTCGTCAATGTTTTTATTGCCTACCCTGGTGCTAGCGCGGATGTACTGACTAAATCTACGCTCATTCCACTGGAAGCAGCTATTAATGGCGCGCCAGGCATGCGATATATGGCTTCAGATGCGACCAGTGCAGGCGAAGCAACATTGAGACTTGTATTTGAACCAGGCACGGATTCAAATCAGGCTGTGGTTAACGTTAAAACACGTGTGGATAGGGTAATGAACACATTGCCCGAACTCGTGCAACGAGAAGGGGTCATCTTATTACCTCTCCAACCCTCCATGTTAATGTATATCGACTTATATTCCGACTCCAAATCAGTCGATCAAAAATATCTTTTTAACTACGCCTACACCAAACTTATTCCAGAAATTCAACGGATCAGCGGTGTGGCAAATGCCAGTCTGCTGGGAACCAGAACGTACTCCATGAGAACATGGCTCAAGCCTGACAGGATGAGAGCGTACAATATATCGGCCCAGGAAGTGGTTGATGCGATTAAAAAACAAAGTCTTATTGCACGCCCGGGCAGATTAGGACAGAGTTCGGGGAAAACAGCCCAATCGACTGAATATGTGCTGGATTATGAAGGCCGATACAACGATCCGAAGCAATACGAAAATATTATTATCAAAAGCTCGGAGTTTGGAGAAATGGTCAAACTCCGGGATATAGCTACGGTTGAACTCGGAAGTGAGTTTTATGATATTTACAACAATCTCGATGGAAAACCTTCTGCGTCGCTAATCCTCAAGCAAACGCCAAACAGCAATGGTGCAGACGTAATCAAAAATATCAAAACCAAGATCAAGGAGCTTGAAAAGGATTTCCCAGACGGCGTACACGTGAAATACAGCTATGATGTATCCAAGTTTCTAGATGCTTCTATTGAGCAGGTCATCGATACGATAAGAGACGCTTTTATCCTGGTAACTTTGGTTGTCTTCCTATTTCTGGGTGATTGGCGTTCTACAATTATTCCTATTATTGCTGTACCTATTTCCTTAGTTGGGGCATTTTTCGTTCTCCTGATATTTGGAATGTCTATCAACCTAATTACCTTATTTGCTGTGGTACTAGCGATTGGTATCGTTGTGGACGATGCCATTGTTGTTGTGGAGGCCGTGCATAGCAAAATGGAAGCGGATCCCTCCCTATCGCCATACGCTGCAACGCAAAAAGCAATGGGGGAACTGGGGGGCGCCATTATTGCAATTACCCTCGTTATGATTTCCGTATTTTGTCCGATTGCGTTTATGCCTGGACCGGTGGGTGTGTTTTACAGGCAGTTTTCTATTACGATGGCGAGTTCCATTCTGATTTCTGCTTTGGTGGCATTAACCCTGACGCCTGTTCTGTGCGCAATGGTTCTTAAAAACCACTCAAGTCATGCAGATCATACGGATCATAAGAAATCGAAAAATCTCTTGAAAAAAGGGATCAATCAGTTCAATGTGCTTTTCGATAAATTGACTCAAGGGTACATGTGGTTGTTGAATAAAATTGTTTCAAAATGGATCATAACCTTCAGTGTAGTCGCCTTATTTGTCGTCGGAATCTTCTTTTTAAATAAAATGGTTTCCTCAGGTTTTGTACCCAATGAAGACCAAGGTACGATTTACGCTATTGTTCAAACGCCTCCCGGATCGACCCTGGAATTCACAAATCAAATCGTCACTCGATTACAAAAAATTTCCCAAAAAGTAAAAGGGGTAGAATCAGTCACGGCAATGGTCGGCTACGAGATCATGACAGAAGGTCGAGGCTCTAACGCAGGCACCTGTCTTATCAACCTGACAGACTGGGCCGAAAGAAAAGAAAGTGTCCACGACATCATTGAAGAGCTGGAGCACAAAGCGGTTGGGCTGGGAGCTAAGGTGGAATTTTTTGAACCACCCGCTATTCCCGGTTTCGGTACTTCTGGCGGATTTTCCTTAAGACTTCTAGACAAATCCGGTGAAACCAATTATCAAGAACTTGAAAAAGTGACTAAAAAGTTCATGAGTGACCTGGAAAAACGAAAAGAAGTTAAGGGTCTGTTTACTTTTTACAATGCGTCCTACCCTCAATACAAAATAAAAATAGATAACCAGATAGCCATGCAAAAAGGGGTATCGATTGATAATGCAATGGAAAACCTGAATATTTTAATTAGCGGTTCCTATGAACAAGGCTTTATTAAATTTGGACGGTTTTTTAAGGTATTTACCCAGGCAGGCCCAGAATACAGAAAAAATCTGGATGATTTGAACAATTATTTTGTAAAAAATGATCTCGGAGAAATGGTGCCTTACAGTTCATTTATGACGACTGAAAAAGGCGAGGGCGCTAATGAAATTACTCGATACAACATGTATAACTCTGCAGTTATTAGAGGTTTCCCGGCCAACAATTTCACCTCGGGCGATGCGATTGATGCCATCAAGGATGTGGCTCTAAAAACCTTACCCAGAGGCTATGACATTGCTTGGGAAGACCTTTCATACGATCAAGCCAAACGTGGAAACGAGTTCGCCATTATATCGGTCATCGTTGTCCTATTCGTCTACTTAGTATTGGCAGCTCAATACGAGAGTTTTGTATTGCCCCTGGCAGTACTCTTATCCTTACCAATCGGGATTTTTGGTTCTTATTTCATGCTCAAGCTGATGGGTTTGGCAAACGATGTTTATGCCCAAATCGCTATCATTACGCTTATTGGACTCTTGGGTAAAAATGCTGTGTTAATTGTAGAGTTTGCAGTACAAAAGCGAAATGAAGGGTTCTCAATAGCAGAAGCCGCACTTGAAGGTGCAAAGATGCGCTTTAGACCTATCTTAATGACTTCCTTTGCCTTTATAGCAGGGCTTCTACCCTTAGTTTTATCTCACGGAGCTGGTGCTGTGGGAAATAAAACCCTTGGCTCATCTGCAATGGGAGGCATGATTACAGGAACTCTGATCGGCATCGTGATCATCCCAGGACTGTATTTTGTATTTGCTACCCTTGTTGATGGCAAAAAATTACTTCAAGATGAAAGTCAGACACCGTTGACAGAAGAAATGGATGGTCACTAAAACAAGAAATTGAATCCTCCATCTAGACGAAATGAGCTAAAAAGTTCCAAAAACAGTTTGCCAGTGAATTAAGACTGTCTGGATCATCTCACTTAGTTTTCGTTTCCCGAAAGGGTAGTTTCCCAGCATTGTGGTCTCACAAATTCAAAATAAAGAAAAGAACATGAAGCTTATTAAAAAAATTAGTCACCTATCGGTACTAGCACTATTTGTATTCAATCTGCAAGAACCTGTACTTGCGAGATCTTGGTTTCACCCCCTAAATCTTGTACAAAAAAAAGCAAATTTTAATGTACCTCTTCAATATACTCAGACCCAAACAAACGTAAGCCCTTCAGACGAATTCGACAACGCGGCCGATATCAGCTGGCGTAACTTTTTCTCGGATCCCTATCTTGCTAATCTCATCGATACGGCTTTGTCCAACAACCAAGAATTGAATATTTTCTTGCAAGATGTTGAGATTGCAAAGAACGACGTTAAAGCGGCAAAAAGCGAGTACTTGCCCAAAGTGGGCTTAGGCCTGGGAGCGGAAAGTTTTAAAGTATCGAAACATTCCCGTGAAGGTAATATAGACAGGGTTATAGACAGGAATGATTTAAGGAACCCAAACTCTGCTTTCAATGTGGGCGCCAATATGACCTGGGAAGTGGATATATGGAAAAAACTAAGGAATGCAAAGAATGCATCACAGATGCATCTTATGGCACAAAAAGAAGGTCGAAACTTTCTTGTTTCAAGATTAGTTTCTGAAATAGCCCGTAATTATTATGAACTGATGGCTTTAGATAACTCCTTGATGATCATTGATGAAAACATTCGCCTTCAGGAAAAAGCCTATCTTAAAATGAAGCTCCTGAAAGCATACGCTAAAGCCAATAACCTGGCGGTAAACCGGTTTGAAGCGCAGTTGCTCAAGACTAAAAGCCAAAGATTTGAAGTAAGTCAGCAAATTATAGAAAAAGAAAATCGCCTGAAGTTTTTGTCGGGTATTTACGATGCTACGCCTGTACTCAGAAATTCTAAGCAATTATTGTCGATGCAGGTCAATGAGTTGCAAATCGGTGTACCCGTCCAACTTCTAAAAAACAGACCTGATATCCGTCAGGCGGAATATACCGTTAAAGCGGCAAGGTTGGAACTGAAAAGTGTCAAAGCCAGTTTATATCCGCAGTTGAGTATTGATGCCAACACTGGCTTTTCGGCTTTTGATCCTGCTTTATTGTTCAATCCAAAAGCCCTGGTCTATGATGTGATGGGTAATTTAATGACCCCTCTTATCAACAGACAGGCCATCCTTGCCCGAATCGGTATCGCGGATGCTTATCAGACACAAACAGCTTTGAATTATGAGCAAACGCTATTGCAGGCCTATACAGAAGTCCTCAATCAAATGGCTAAAATAAAAAATATGCAACAGAGTTATGCAACAAAACAAAAAGAAGTCACCTTGCTTGATGCTTCCGTAGTCATCGCTAATAGCCTATTTAAATATGCCAAGGCCGATTATATTGAAGTATTGCTGACACAAGAAGAAAAACTCAACGCTCAAAAGGACTTGGTAGATTTAAAAATGAATTTGGTCGGATCTAAAGTGGATTTATATCGTGCTTTGGGAGGAGGCTGGCAATAAGATGGTAATAGATTTCAATCTATAAATCCTTAATGCTTAGATATATCAGCGGCGAAAGCTTTCAGGAAGTAAGGTATGCTAAGCGGATTGATTTTCGGTAATGGCAGTACCGGATTCTGTTGCAAACGCTCAATGGCACCCTTGCATAGAAAGCAGTCGGGGTTTAATTGTTGCAATTGCTGATACGTGCTCAAAGCAGCCTCGTTTTCATGCAAGGATTCCTGAGAAAGCGCCCGGTAATACAGCATGGAGTGTGTCGGACCATAGATGGACTCGGACCGGCTTAACGCATACTGTGCCTTTTCAGAGCGCTGCAAATAATAATAAAGAATGCCTAAAACAACCCAGATGTCTGGCCTGTGGGCAACGAAATAAACATGGGGCTCTACTTTTTCCATGATTTGAAGGATTTTTTGAATCTGGACAGGCGTCAATTGCTGGTAGATCAATATTAATTGCGGACTGGCCAAGTACAGCGTCCACGGATCGTAAAGGTGCATCTCCATAAAGGCACAGATACTTTGAAGGGCCGCGTTCGGTTCCCGGTCAGCCTTAGGATCCATAAGTGGAAAACTATTCACGTAATTAAGAAAGAGATTTTTATGGGAAATTTCTTCTTTAAAATAATGCGTGGTGTACGAAAAATCGCAGGGCATGCTCTCAGGGAGCATCATACCGAGACTAGTGATAAATCGAGTATCCTGTGTGCATAAGAAACGGCCCTTTGCGTTTTCGAAATACTGGGAAATAGCATGGTAATTCACCATCATAGAGAATCCATCGCCATGGGCTGTATAGAGAGCCTCTCCGAGGTTATGCAAGCTAGAAAGCTCGGAAAAGCCTTTATCCGAGCTTAACAAGAGTAATTTTCCGTTTGAAAGCTGCTCTAAGTTTTTCAGGACCTTGAATGCCCCGATGGGAATCGTAAATAGAAACGTGTCATTGGGCTGAGCATAGCCATTCAGAACAGCCTTGGCTTTAGAATCCTTGTAATAATTGGGCCCGATGTTTGTCATCTGTTTCAGGTTTTTAAGTTGTGACAGTTTAACCGGTGCATCGGTTGCAATCCCCTTCAATTCCCGGAAAAAGGTCAGCGACGCTTCCTGGATTTGTCCGCTGTTCACTTTGAATAAATCATGTTTAATCGAATCAAAAAAATAATTGCCAATTGCCAATATCGGGTTTTTCAAGCTTTCAGCAGACAGAGTGCTTTGCTGGAATTTCAAAAACAAAGTCGGGTCGTCTTCTGGTCTGAATATTGCAAAATCCAGTTTGCCCTCACCTTTATAAGTGCTGAACTCAGGATGACTTTCCCAGCTTGAAAAATTGGTATCCGAAAAATCGGTCATAACGAAGCAAACATCTAATGCTTGCAGGGATTCAAAGTGCGCGATTTTATGAAACAGTCGTTCTAGGAAGTAATAACTGAAGCATCCTGCACCTGCAGCCATTTCCAGAATATAAACGGGCTCGGTTTTATCCAGTACCGGAAGGAGATCCAGTAATAAATGACATGTCAGTTCTGCATAGGCATTCGCAATCACTCGATTATTGGTGATGTAGAAGGGGATATCCTCCCAAGCCTCAATACCGCCCTCCGTGTAAAAGTTTTCCAGTAGCCGCCAAAGGATGCACTCGGAAAGCCGCTTGCATTGCTCCAGAATCTGGAGTTGAGGCGTCTCAGTCGTCTCCCCATTCACAATGTATTGTTCATTTGGATTTGCGTAAACCGGCATGAAAACTCTCCCGTAGGATTATCCCCTCACAAGACTATTATACTGCTCCAATGCATCTTCTGATGGAGCCAAGAACCCTCTAATCAGTTCTAAATCATCATAGGGTATGAGAGGAATGCATTAGAACCAATTCAATGTTACGTTTAATTCTTATTGTTAATGCACTATAGGCAGCATCCCATGAGTTTAAAAGAGCTATTCCATAAATTTTCATCTAAAACATCTGAAATTGTCGGATCGGCGGGTGCCTTCTGTGCTGCTGTCGGGCTCATTATGGGATGGGCTCTTGCGGGACCGTTTGCCCATTATTCCGAAACATGGCAACTCGTTATTAATACGAGCACAACGATTATCACGTTCCTTATGGTATTCCTTATTCAGAATACTCAAAATCGTGACTCCAAGATGGTTCATTTAAAATTAGATGAACTCATTCGTAGCCAGGAAGGCGCTCGTAACGACATGATTGATTTAGAGTCACTATCCGATGATGAATTAGCACGCCTCGCACAAGAATTTGCCACTTTGAGAGCGAAAGATGACAGTTTGCATAAAACGCTCGATACCGTTAGTAAGATCCTGGACACTCATAAAAAAGTAAAAAGTAAGCATCGCAATTCTGCTTAATCATCTACTTCCGCAACTCTATCGAGCAAAATCCAAGTCGGAATCAAACTTAAGGCGCTCCCTTTTTTGAGGAAGCGCCTTAAAAAAATCTTAAATGGATTTAATGTTTAGCTTTGTCCGCAGGAACCTGGTTGGGTGCAATGGTTTCTTTACCCGCAAAATTTTTGCGATCGGAAGTACCGGTATATGGATCAACCGTTGTTCCATGTTGAACCGTTACAGGTTTCTCAGCATAAGTTGCTGTTTTTTGATCGCCCACTGTTGCCTTATTGACCACTACATCGTGTGGCGCACCCACACTGGTATTGGAATGAGGGCTTTCTGCCATCGCTGATGCTGTGGTAGCCACCAAAATCAAGATGCTCGTTAAAACTAAATTTTTCATAGTAGTCCTTTCAATTCATAAAATGGGGTAGTCTATATCAACTACCCTTCTAAGCTTTTTAAGACACTGGCACTTCGGGTTGTACAATATCAGCGTCAACTTTAATTTCCTGGGCGCCAGCATTTTTAAAAACGGCTTTCACTTCAGAAGATTTCTCCTCAAGAACATGCGCTGCAATGAGTACATTACCGTCTTGCTCTAAGCGCTTCTCGTAAGCTTTGGCTTCATATTCAGGAATACCAGCACCAACCAAAGCACCTACCATACTGCCAGCTGCTGTACCAATAGCACCACCCGCAATAGCACCGACAATAGGACCGGCCACGAGTAAATTAAGGCCTGGAATCAGCAAACTGCCAGCCATAGTCAACCCACCGATGAGGGCTCCCAAGCTTGCGCCAGTGATACCACCAATATTTGCACCTTCAGGGGCTTTCGTTTCGCGCTTAATCGCTGCATATTTATCACGAGTCTTGTCGGACATCAGAACAGTCACATGCTCAGACCCAATGCCTAGCGTTTGCAACTGCTGTAATAAATTATCAATGTGCGCTTCTGAATCGAATAAACCTGTCACGATCAGATAATTAGAATCATTCCAAACCATGATTGCCGCCTTATTGTCTCTCTTAATTTGTAAACTCCTAAACATCACACGTGAACTTGAATCAACAATGAATGTATAAGTCCTACTTAGCTTATGCCGGCACTATTCATTCTTCATAGCCCCCAAAGGAGCCATTTATTATTGAAAGCATGAGCCCCTAATACTTTTATCCAAGACCAACTAATCGAAGGTCTCTTTATGCTGCTCTATAGTCGGCGATCGCAAATTCCAATCTTTTTAAAGCCCGATCCATCAATTCCCGTTGTCTTAAATATTTTTGATAGCAACTTTTAAACTCGCTATTTTCGGATATAGCCTGATACCATTCACCAATCCAAGTCTCCTCAGCATCGAGTTGCAAAATAGCTAACAGATCCTTCATCTCTTTATTGATCAAGCGTCCATGGATAATAGCTATCAATTTATCCTCTGTGTCTAAAAATGAGCGCTCAGAAATCGCAAAATCCGAATGTTTTTTGACTTCAGTTTTAAACAGATTACCTTCTTCCTGCATTTTGAGATAAGCGGTCATGAAGGTATTTAAAGCCCGGATGGTTCTATTTTTTAAATGCTTATTCCAGTTGATGAGAGGAGCGACCGTTATTAACCCATGAACTTTTTTGAGTTTGGCATTATAAAGAATCAAATCATCATAAACAGGAGATTGATCCAACGTAAGAACAGAGCTCAATTCGTTGGCAAAGGATTGGAATTCTTCCAGGCAACGTTCACGGGCGTTTCGCTCATCTTCTTTTCGATGAAGTGAAAAAACAATGTAGCCTACTAAAATACCCGTGAAGGTACTATAAATGGTTCCCGAATAAAGACCCGTATAGAAGGCAAGTCTGAATTGATGCTTGTCTATGCTTTGAAGCTGCGGAAGCACCAGCATTAAATCTGCCCAAGGGATTATAAAAATCCCCGCAAATAACGTGATGATTAAAAGTCCAAAGTATTTTCTCTCTTTCACCCAATCTAAAAAAGCTTTTTTCAATCGTCTAGTACTGAATGTCATGACGCTGTTATTCCATACATTTCACGATTGGATTCATTAGACCTATCTACGGTTTGAATACCACTTTTTTCCATCCCGTCCGATAAACCCTGCATCTGTTCCCCATCCATTTAGCAAGTGACTTAAGGCGTTTCGAGAATTAATGAGATGGCATCAGATACGCGACGTGAGCAGCGCAGGAGCGTAAGCGTAGACGGTCCTAAGTGCGCATCTGCAGATTCAGCTCTTGCCCGTAAGGACTTAGAGATGGACCTTGCCGCTGTGGAGCAGCACAGCAACAAAGTAGATGTAGACAGTTCATTAATTATGGAAATGACTACATAACACCATAAGGGGTTTTGGACTGACTTGCTGCTACCTGGACGAGCTATCTTTTCTTGGTAAACCTTATGAGTCTTGTACAACTATCGTTCCGGCAGCGAAATCTGCAATCCGTTTTTCCTGCTTGGTCATTAGGATCATTAACGCGCTTACACCCCCCGAAAACAATGCCATATCCGCGATATTAAATATGCCACGAATTAAGGCAGTTGTTGCATTGATTTTTCCGCCCCGTTGGCTTACAACCCGTATCCCCATCAACCTCTTACCGGGTGTTTGCCCATTCATAAAATTGTGAAAGGCCCAATAATAGGCAAAATCTGCCACGGTAAACACAATAATTGACGCAATCTGAATCGATGCAAAGGCAGCCATACTGGTAAAATAGTACTTTGCAGTCAATGCCAGCCAAACAAAATAGGCAATATAAAAAAGTAGCAAAATCGTCTGATCACAGAGACGCGCCAAACATCGACGAGCAATCCCGGCCAATGGCATGGACAGCTCGACCAGTTCGGGCGTCCAAATGGTATGATGTTGATTGAGTTCGGGTGGTGAATTCAATGGGAGGCACCTTTTCCGCAGTATGAATGCTCAATCGCTTCCAGATAAGTATCGGCAAGTTTACGACAACTTGAAGAACTCGGTGAACTACTCTTCTCGCAAGGGGATAAAAGACCTTCCAGTACACGACATTGAGGATTTTTCTCACCATTATCTCATTGCTATCGGTATTTTGAGCCGACTGAGAGCCAACCCAGCCTTGCGCGACTACGTTCAACCCTTTCAGAAACTCCTGCTGGAAGCTAATATCCTGCTTTATCCGGAAGAAACCTTGAGTCTGAAGCAATTTTTCAACTATCTATGGACAACAGTTCCCGCGCAATTATGGGAAAATCGCTATTTTACAGGCTTATCGGTAGCTATTTGTGGCCTATCCTCGATTATCGGCTTTATCATTGTGTTGCAGCACTTTGAAATGGCTGAAGTCTTTCTGGGTGGCATGCGGGACAGCCGTGATGTTGAAGCATACCTGTTTTCAGTGGAAGCACAACGTAAAATGCTGCAATTCGGGCGGGAAAGCAGTGATGCTGTAAAAAGTACCTTTGCAGTCTTTTTAATGATCAATAATATTAAAGTAACCTTGCTCTGTTTTACTATGGGCGCTCTTTTTGCAATCCCAACCCTTCTAATCCTCATTCAAACTGGCTTGATGTTAGGGGCATTGCCTGCCCTCTTCTACAAAGGTGATTTGTACGGGCTTGGCGCATGGCTGCTTCCCCACGGCGTGCCTGAAATCAGCTCCGCCTTACTCGGGGGCAGCGCGGGACTAAAGCTCGGCTTTTCCATGTTGACTCCCAGCCCGAATGGTATGGCCACTCAATTCCGAACCGCGCTCAAAAACGTCGCTGGAACGGCCATCGTCTGCGCCATCCTCATGATATGGGCAGGGCTTGTGGAATCCTTTATTCGTCAGAGCACGCTCAGCAATGAAATCCGGTATTTGATAGCCGGTGTATCTGTTATTCCATTACTATTGCTTTACTGGCGAGGCTATATTGCCTATCAGCAATCCATTAAGCCCATCTCCGAGTAATCGTTTAAACTAGAGATAGAGAAGAGCTCCATTGTTTTTGATCGTAGTCTGTGATTTTAGTTGTTATTAGGTAGAAGAGAAGACAGGAAACAGTCATGGTACTCCCAAACACCACAAGCTCAGAAGCCTCCGTTATCGATATTGTCAGCTTTGGCTATCGCCAGGCATTTCAAAACTTATTGCCGGTCACTAAACTTGCCATTCCGACCATTATTATCGGGGCTCTATTAGGTGCTGTTCAATTTTATCAAGCTGGATTAAAACCTCGAGATCCACAACAAATCATCATTGCCTTAGCCATACTACCTCTGATGTTTGTGAACCTCTACAACTCGTATTGTGTTTCACGTTATGCCCGCGATCGTTATTTTAGCGAAGTCCAAGACTCTATGTTTTCTTATTGGATACCCAACAGTACTTTAGTTAAGGTAATTTTATTAGGCCTTTTAGGGAGTCTATTGTTCATTCCAATGAGCATTGTTGGACTTATTGGAATTGTTTTACTGATTGTTCCCGGCCTCATTTGGTTCACTTACTGCTTTACAGCATATAACTTAATTTTTGCGCTTTTGCTAGACAAGCCAGATTTGGGCGTTCTTGGCAGTATCAAAGAAGGCTTTCGTTTGATGAAAAACAATATCAATCGCACGATTGGCCTGGGTCTACTGACCGGCATTATTTACTTTGCAATTTATTTCCCAATGTCCTTCTTAAGAGGGGTGCTAAGTGGTGTTGCTCGTTTTTTACATTCCGATGCGTCTTCTATAGGAATTTTAGGATTAAGTGCTGCTTTGAATGCGCTGATATCCTGGTTTGCTATTACAGTAGGCTTGTGCGGCACAATGTTTGTTCTGTACCGCTATATTACCGATCTCAAGGCTCGTCATGGCGAGCTCGATGAATCGAATTACAACCAGGAGCCTTCAAACTTGCCTCCCGGTATGTTTGGTGTGAAACGTTAGAACACCATTTTTAGAAAATCAACTTTATTTAAATGACCTTTGAAGGATTCTCATTTCAATGGCATCCTCTGAGCCTTTAATATCACTGGCTACGGATAAAGCATCCGTGCTTGATATCGTGTCTTATGGCTATCGAACAGCCGTAAGACAAAAGGCTTAAAACTCTGTGGATAACGATGCCATTCGTAAGGAAGCCGAACGCATTTTAAAGGATGCGGATTTTCATCAGGCCAAACCAGACAATCCCATCGCAGAGCTTCTAAAGTTCCTGACAGATCATTTCAAAATGAAAATGCCACCCGTTGAAAAAACGCTCGGAAACCGTTGGATTTGGGAGAGTTTGGGCTGGTTACTAAAAATTCTGTTTTATGGCCTGCTTGCAGCTCTGACAATATGGATCATCTATTGGCTGTGGAAAAAAATCTCGTCAATGAAGCAAACTGCGAAACCTGCATTTACCGTGAGTCAGGCAGAACGAAAAGAAGCTCGATCGCAGTATCTACAACAGGCGGAGCAAGCTGCTCAGGCGCAGGATTATGGCCTAGCTATTCATTGCCTGTATATGGCAGCAGTGACACAAACCATTCGCGATACCGATTTTCATCGAGCAGAGTTTTTAACGAATCGAGAGCTCGCCAATGCCATGGAATTCTCGGGCTATCAAGCTTCCGAACACTTGAGTCGTCTATTTAACGAGATGCTGCAACTAGATGAACCGCGATGGTTTGGAAAAACAGAGGCGAGTCTATCGCACTTTGATTCCATGAGAGGTCTGCACTCAGATTTTTCAAATCAACTCACTTTGAAATCCACCAGCAATTCCCGAGCTTCTGTAGGAGATCGCCGTTATGCCTAAGCGGTTGATCTATTGCCTGCTATTACTAGCTCTGATTGTCGGGATTGGCGTTCTGGTACCCATATTGGAGCGCAAAAAAAGAGAAAATGAAAGCGATGGCAATGCCGTCAGCGTTGCCGCAAGTGGCTTTAATGCTTTGTTTCGTCTCTTGAAAGTCACGAACAAAGAAACGATCCAATTATGGCAGCATTCCATGATGTTGTTAGACGATCAAAAGCCCCAAACCATCTGGTTTATGGAGCCGGATGATTCATTTTTTTCCGACAGTACTTATTACGTTCAACATCTTCGTTCGCTTGCGTCGCATGGAAGCAACCTCATTTTTATTTTCCAACCGCATACTCAGGAGCATAAAATAAAACAGCTCAATCAATGGTTTAATTTAAAACTCAGTCCTTACACAATCCCTTTCTCCAAAACGATTGAAGTCAACAGCCACTTCCCCAGTCGACGCATTTCACAATTAACCTATATCCGTCCGCCCGTCTCAGAAAAAGAATGGTTACAGAAAACCCTAGAAACCCGAAAAATTATTAAAGAAGCCCAACGCAGGATTGAAAAAGGACAAAAAATAAAATCAAATACGACTCTGGAAACGCACGAGTTGCAATTAACGGGTTGGGATAGCAAATTACTCGGCAAGGCAGAAATACTATTGGAAACGGCTCAGGGACATGTACCACTCATCGTTCGTATTCCCTACGGTAAAGGCTCGATTACCGTGTTTGCAAACAGTCCCTATTTAGAAAATTTGCAGTTAGGGTATGCCGATAATGCGGCATTGGCCGTCGCGCTTTCCGAGCGTAATGCATCCCCATCAACACTCTTCGAGGTCTACTCTGCAGGCTTCAATGAAAACCAAGATCTTATCAGCTATCTAGCGACCTCTCGCGGCATCCTGATTCTAATCACACTACTGCTCGGATTAGCAGCTTCTTGTGTTTGGCTAACCGCACAGCCCATCCGAAAAAAGATTAATACACCGAAGAGCGATGATCGTTTTTTCACACAAGAAGTCTTCATAGACGCTTTGGCAAACCATTACCAATCCACTCAAAACTGGGGTGAGCTTTATGAGAAATTCACTCAAGCGTTTCGTCATCAAATAGAACAAAAAATATCAAATAAATCATTTGATGATCAATTGATGCTCATTGCAGAAAATCCATTTTACGAGGTCACTCTGGCAGATTTAAAAACCTGCTTTGATTACCTAACACCAAAATCCGAAGCGGATTTTATCCGCCTTAGCCAACATTTACTGATAGTTCAGGGAAAGGTTAACCGGTATGAGCAACCCCTCCATTCCAAGCAGCTCTCCATTTCAAGCGCTCGTTGAGAATATCCGCCACTGGGTATTCGGGCTGGAAATACCGCTGGAAAATACATTGATCGCACTCTTGTGCGGTGGCCATGTTTTGTACGAAGGACCACCGGGAACGGCAAAAACCTTAATGGCAAAACTGCTGGCGCAAAGCATGCACTGCCCATTCAAGCGCATTCAATTCACGCCGGACATGATGCCCTCCGACATTATCGGAACGAATATTTTTAACCAGGAAAAGCACGCCTTTCAATTTAATCCTGGGCCAGTTTTTACGACATTCTTATTGGCCGATGAAATCAACCGTGCGCCCGCAAAAACTCAGGCAGCTTTGCTGGAGGCTATGCAAGAACATCAGGTAACTGTTGATGGAACAGGATATAAACTGTCCTCAGCATTCACAGTAATGGCAACGCAAAACCCACTGGAGCAGGAGGGAACCTACCCCCTACCGGAGGCTCAGTTAGATCGCTTCCTTTTCAAAATTAATTTCCCTTACCCGAATCGTGACGCTGAAGTCAAAATGATCCAGAGCCATCATGGACAGTCGGATGAAAAACAGGCAGTTTCCGTTCCGGCATTGCTTCAGGAAGCGGACTTATTGGCACTCCGTAACCTTGCCAACAGTGTTGAAGTCCAGGACAGCATACTGGGTTATGTTGCCGATCTCGCAGAGCAAAGCCGCAAACATCCACGCCTGGCGGTTGGCTTAAGTCCTCGCGCAAGCGTTTTATGGGTTAAAGCAGCAAAGGCCAAAGCCTTTTTGGAAGGCCGTAATTATGTGATCCCGGATGACATCAAGATCGTGAGTGTTCCGTTATTGCAGCATCGCTTGGTACCCTATCCTCAGGCGGAACTAGAGGGAAGCACTGTTGCCAGCATTATCGAGGAGTTACTCTTCACCGTAAAACCGCCACGCTAGAGCGCGTTGACACGGCTCATTCTCAACAGGCTCAAAAAACTTAGCTTCTTGAAATCTCCAGGAATTAAGCGATGACACAAAATAGCTATACACCAACTGCAAGGCTTTTCATCCTTCTATCCATTTTGTTGATAGAAGGCATTGCCTGCCTGGTATGGGATTGGGCTGTATTGCTGTGGATGCTGTCGTTCATCGTTGCGATTATCGCGTGTATTGGCGATTGGATCTCTCTACAAAAAAGCCAATTTAAACAGCTGAAACACATGTGTCATCCGCACCCGACGATGAAGCAGCCTTTTACACTGCGTGTTTGGATAGAAGCAGAGAGTCAATATCCAATCCATGTAGAATCTGTTCAATCCGATCAACTGAAGCTGGACTCTGTTCAAGGCAAGCTCGAGCCTGATACTTCTGGAACGGTGATTGCCCAGTGGAATATAACCCCGACAGAACGTGGATTATTGGCGTGGGACGGATGCATTATCTCTCTGAAAAGCCCCTTAGGCTTGCTCTGTCGGTGGCAAACCCTGGAAAGCATCCAAATCAAGGTTTATCCAAAACTAAATAAAAACCTGCAGAGCATGACTCCAAAAATGCTGTTGCAAGTCTTAGGAATGAAACAACAACGCTTCCGCAGAGCCGATCAAGTCTTTGAATCTCTGCGTCCCTATGTATCTTGCGATCCACTGCGGCATGTCGACTGGAAGGCCACCGCTCGGTCTAACGCTTTAATTACACGACAATACGATCTGGAGCAACACCATAACATTTTGATCTGCCTAGATAGCAGCCGCTTAATGGGCACCTTAACCGAGGATGCATCCAAGCTGGATTGCGCCATCGAAGCCGCGCTGCATCTAGCACATCTCGCAAACTCAATGAATGATCGCATCAGCCTGATGGTATTCTCCCAATCGGTAGAACAGTGGATCAAGCCGCAACGCAACCCGGTAGATGCCTTTCTCCATGGACTCTACGATGTCCGTTGTAAGATCGTAGAAGCGGATTTCAATCAGCTTTGTACGCAAATTCTGACCATTCAGAAAAAACGATCCCTGGTCATTTTCCTCAGTGATTTTATCGATTCATCAGCCCTGCAACCTTTCATGCCTGCGTTCAGCAATCTAAACAGGAAGCATTGTAGCTTATTCATCGGCATTGAAGATCCGGCCTACCAAAAGTATCTTTACCCCGTCACAAATGAGCAGAAGCAAACAGCTCAGGATTTGACACGTCGACTGGTCGCGCAAGATTCCATGGCTCGCCGCCAGCAAGCGCTGAGCGAGCTAAGACGACTCGGCTTGCATGCCATTTCAGCTCCGACAGAAACACTCGCTATGTCCGCAATGGCAAGCTATCTACAGATTAAACATGATGGCGCCATTTAGCGCCAAATCTCAACAAGCTCTCCTGATGAGCTTGTTGAGACGCCTTGGAATCAATCACCTTGCAAGTATAGGGTCTATTTTGTGTACAATGACGTTTTCCGTGCCACTATACAACAAGAATAAAAAGCTTCCTCAGGAATACCTGAGTTTTTAAAGCGTCCAATCGGGAGAATATTCAATGACACCGTGCTCAGAAGCGGAAGCTCAGATTCATCCCTCAGTCCAGTTCGGCCAAAACGTCGTACTTGGAAAGAACGTCACCATTGAAGCGAATGTCACGATTGGGGACAACTGCCGACTCGATGCCAATGTTTACATCGGGCACGACACAACTATCGGCAACGACTGTCACTTATACCCCGGCGCGGTTGTGGGAACCGATCCGCAGGATTTAAGCTATAACCCCGAGGATAAAAGCACAACGATCATCGGGAACGGCGTGCATATTCGGGAATACGCGACCGTACATCGCGGGACCGGAAAAGATACAGATACCAAGGTCGGGGACCATTGCTATTTAATGGCCTACAGTCACGTAGGGCATAACTGCCAGCTGGGCGAACACGTGATATTAGCCAACAGTGTGCACTTGGGCGGCTACGTTACAGTGGGGGATTACACCAATATCGGCGGTGGGGTCGTGATTCATCAATTTGTGCGAGTGGGTCGCATGGTGATGATGGCCGGATTCGGCGGCGTTCGGCAGGATTTACCCCCGTTCTGCATAGCCTCAGGCGAAGGCTCCTATGGTGGACCAAAAGCCATTAACCTGATTGGCCTGAAGCGTCGCGGCGTGAGCAAAGAAGACTGCAAAATACTCCGAGAAGCCTTTAAAATACTGTGGCTTAGAGGCAATACTAAAGCCATTGCACTTGCGCAAATAGAAGAGCAGTTTCCGAATCACGCGCTGGTGGATGAACTCGTGGAATTCATCAAGACTTCCAAACGTGGCATTCATACACCGGATCGCGGTAGCGCGATAGTAGAAACGGAAGAATAAATGCTGAGCATCCATCCATTTGCGGACAGATGCTCAACCTTAACTAGGAATTACCGCGACCGGTTTTCGCTTGCAGTTCTTCAATTTTCTCGGACGCTTCCGCTTTCGTGAGATCCGCATCAACATGCTCATCCGCCTGCTGCGCCAGAGTATTTAGATAGGATGCTTGTGGCCCTGTCATCGGTTCATCGCCCGTAACCCAGTTTTTAGGGTCTTTTTCGGCGTGCTCAACAGGAATCGTATCAGGAGTTGTCATATCGAAAATCCTTTCTAGTAAACTCGCTTCTTATCTTAGCGAAGCCCGATATTTCTTGTAGTCCCCACATGTCGAATATCGATTTCTTCTGTTGGCTAATGATACTGAGGTTTCAATTTCAGCCGCCTGAGCAATTGTGCAAAAGAGGGAAACTCCCTACTATCAATAAGGATAACCAAGGAGATTTTTTCGATGAGTACTTTTATCAGCCTCTTAAAAGAACAACACAAAGAAGCTAAAAAACTCTTTGACGAAGCCTTAGCGAGCGATCCTGTTGATCGCGAAAAAGCGAAGCTCGTGTGCAAAAAATTATCGCTCCACATGGAGTTGGAAGAAAAGTATCTGTACCCCGTGACAGAGAAATTAGAAGATACCAAAGAAGACGCCAAAGAAGCTGAGCTGGAACACGCGGAAGCGAAGAAGGCGATTAAGGATATTATCGCGGATAAGCTCGATGATACTGAGCTTAAAGTAAAGCTGGAGCTGCTGTCCTTAGAGATTGAGCACCACGTAAAAGAAGAAGAGAATGAATTCTTCCCGAAAATCCGCAAAGACATCCCCAAAGAGCAGCAAGAAGAGATCAAAAATCAAATGATCGCGCTGATGGAGAAAAAAGAAGGCAAAGAAAAAGCCTCCGTAAAATAGTTAATAAATCATTCTCAAAAATTCAAGAGAGGCTGACGTTAATCGTTAGCCTCTTTTGGTATTCTGACGAATCCCGACAGAGAAAATTGAATTCAGATTTCATTTTAGAACAATGAGAAACGGCTGAGATCGGGCTAAGCATCGGGCGAAAATGAATGACTAACCGGCTAATGGGTATTGCGATGGCGAACTGTTACGCTAAACTCTCATTCTTGGTTACACAAAATCATCGCTATTTTTACCTACTTCTCGCCTAGCCTAAGGGCCTTAATTGTCGTGCTTAAAAAATGAATTGAAAGGAAATTAAATCACCATGGAAATGTCTCAGAACATGGGTTTAACGGATCGCATCATTCGCGCCGCAGTCGGCGGGATGCTGTTTAGCTGCGGCAAGGAGAAGAAGAATTTCTTCACCTTCGGCATGGGCTTAGCCTTCATTTTCTACGCGTTATCCGGATGGGACCCCCTATTGAGCTTGTTTAAAACCACTACGCACCCGGACGATGAGAATGGATTACTGAAGAAGTGCCTTCGTAAAGAACGTGGAGACTCAACCCACGGCAATTCGGGCGGCAGTTCAGAGGAAAATCCTTCTTAAGATTGCGTTAAGCATTAACTCACCTCTCTCCCACACACAAATCTCTCCCAACGCCGAATCAGGCTCGTCGCAAGATGAGTCTGATTTGGTGTTTGATTCATGCGGATTTTGCCTCATCACTATAGAGAAGCAATCCTTCATCGGCGATGGTGGATAGAAAACCATCGAAGCCTTGAACACGCATTTGGAAATCCTGGGGATCGCGCACCAAAACATCAATGGGGAAATGCCGAGGGAGAATACGACGAATTTTAGAAGCCGCATAAAACGCGGGTTTTGACGGATCGGGTGCGTCCATTACAACGAGGATGTCGACATCGCTTTCATCCGTTGGAACCCCATAAGCGTAAGAGCCAAACAAGTAGATTCTGCTTGGCTTAAATTCCTGGGCAATTTGCCCGGCTATCGCTTGGATGTCTTCAAACGGGATCGTCATAACATCATTATAGAACTTGCTCTCATTTAATTGTGGGTACAAATCCTCGGTTTCTTCGATTCAGGCATTAATACCACCCCTTTTTAAATCGAGCATTTACCAGACAGCCTTTTACGCTTTTATGAAATCATAGATGAAGCGCATATTCAGTACGTTCCAAAATAGAACGTACTGAGAAAAGGAGGCATTATGAACCCTAATGAGGGCCTCTCCGATAAGGAGTATGACGAATACCAAGCCATTGCAGCCCGTTTTGATGGCCGGGCGGCACAAGGTCGAGGAGGAGAATTAAGAAAGACAGAGAGCTTAGTGGAGATTGCCGAGCAACCCGTATATCTCAATCACACAGGGGAAGAAACCGTTTTTGGGGAACGCTGGAATGGCGGGACGATCCGCCTGAATGCCGAACACTTAGAAGCATTGAAAGCCGGGAAAACCTTATTGCTTGATGTTCAAGCCGAATACCTGCTCAATCTTCAACTAGAAAACAATATCTTGAACGATGCTGGTTGATATACTCACTCGCTTTAGACTGATACACTAATACCATCTTTGCCTTAGCTGTAAAGATTCTATAAAATTAGTAGCTTGAGAGAGTCAGAATTAAGCTAAATAACTTTAACCTAATTCCCAGGCTAAGCAAGGTATAAGATACTACGAGAGTGGTTAAGAGAAAACACATTTAGGAGCTGGAATCGGTGAAAAGTGCACTTGAAATAATACTTGAAAGCTTCCGAAATGCAGCTCAGACGGAACGAGAAAAAGGAACTTATTTCGAAGAGCTGATTTTGACCTATCTGAGAAATGAACCCTATTACAAAGAGCTCTATGAGCAGGTTATGACCTATGCAGATTGGGCAAAAAGTCAGAACTTGAGCAAGCACGATACAGGAATTGATTTGGTTGCCCTTACCAAGGGGACCGAAGAAGTCCATGCCATTCAGTGCAAATTTTACGAGAAAACCGCCAAACTCTCCAAAAAAGATATTGATAGTTTTTTGTCAGCGTCAGGCAAGGCTCCTTTTAAGCAAAGGCTTATAGTCTCTACCACTGAACATTGGGGGGAACATGCTGAAGATACTATTCGGGGTCAGCATATTCCAGTCAGCCTAACTGATATCCATGGCTTGGAGACCAGTCAAATTGACTGGAGCAAATACCAGCCAAATAAGCCTCCGGCAATGAAACCTAAAAAAGAACTTTTAGAACACCAGAAAATTGCACTCAACAATGTGAAAAAAAGCCTTGGGACGGCCGATCGTGGCAAACTTATCATGGCTTGTGGAACTGGAAAAACGTTTACCTCTCTCAAAATTGCTGAGGAACTAGCTGGTGCTGGCAAGCGTGTTTTATTTTTAGTTCCCAGCCTGTCGTTATTGTCACAAACCCTTACCGAATGGACACAGGAAAGTAAAGTTCCGCTCTACAGTTTTGCGGTTTGTTCGGACTCAGATGTGGGTAAAAAGCGAAAAAAAGATGACGATGTTATTCAAACCCACCTTCATGAACTCCGTTACCCCGCTACAACAAAACCCGAATCCTTAGCCAAAGCCATGGCTCAACGCTATGACAATGACCATATGAGTGTAGTTTTTTCTACTTATCATTCCATTGATGTGCTCGGTCAGGCCCAAAGAGATTACCAATTAAGTGAGTTTGATCTCATTATTTGCGATGAGGCACATCGAACAACAGGGTCTACTTTAACAGGTGAAGATGATAGTAGCTTTGTAAAAATCCACAAAAATGAAAATGTCCGAGGAAAAAAACGCCTGTATATGACAGCAACTCCTCGTATTTATAGTGCAGCAGCTCAAGCCACAGCAGAAAAAGACAATATAGAACTCTATCCGATGGATAGCGAAAAGTATTTTGGGAAAACTCTTCACGTTCTTAATTTCTCTGAAGCCGTAGAGCGAGATTTGTTAGTAGATTATAAAGTAATTGTCTTAGCTATCGATGAAATTCACATTAGTGCTCGTCTTCAAAAATTGTTAGCTGATGAAAATAATTCACTTAAAGTAGATGACGCTGCAAAAATTGTGGGCTGTTGGAAAGCTCTTAGCAAACAAGGGCAGAGTGAAGACAGCTTTGTTGGTGATGAATTCCCAATGAAAAAGGCTGTAGCTTTTTGTCAAGTCATTGAAGAGCAGCCTGGTGCTAGAACGCATAAGGTCAGCTCTAAAAAAATTGCCCAAATGTTTCAAGCGGTGGTAGAAGCTTATAAAGCTCAGGAAGAAGATCCTAATTCCCTAATCTGTGAGGCAGATCATATTGATGGCAGTATGAATGCCTCTGAAAAAGAGGGAAAACTGGAATGGTTGAAAGAAGAAACTTCAAATGAAACCTGCCGAGTTCTCTCCAACGTACGATGCCTGTCTGAAGGCGTAGATGTTCCTGCTCTTGATGCAGTATTGTTCCTTACTCCCCGTAATTCTCAGGTAGATGTCGTTCAATCAGTCGGGCGTATTATGCGCAAATCTCCAGATAAGAAACGCGGCTACGTTATTTTACCGGTAGTAATCCCTGCGGGTATGACACCCGATCAGGCATTGGATGACAATAGAACATACAAAGTGGTATGGGAAGTCCTGCAAGCTCTTCGCTCACACGATGATCGCTTTGACGCCATGATTAACCGCCTTGATATCAATGGCAATGAACCTCAGAAAATGGAAGTCATTGCAATTACTGACAATGTGTCAACATCGCGTAAAAAGAAAGAGACGAAAAAGGATCAAGCAAAGACTCAAGCTCGATCTAGCTACAACTTTGGTAGTGCGGAAAACGTTAAAGGTGAAATTGGAAAACAAATGCCCATTCATTTCGAAATGGGAGAAATTGAACGGGCATTGTATGCCAAGGTGGTTAAAAAATGCGGAAATCGTACTCACTGGGAAACTTGGGCAACAGATATAGCCAAAATTGCACAAACACATATAGCACGCATAACGGCCATCATTAACACCCCATCCAACACTAAGGAGATAGAAGCTTTTAAGGATTTCGCTAACGAACTCCGAGACGACCTTAACGATGATATTACCAATGAAGAAGTCGTCGAAATGTTGGCTCAGCACATCGTTACCAAGCCAGTATTTGAAGCATTATTTGAAGAGTATAGTTTTACCAATCAAAATCCCGTTTCTCAGGCCATGCAGAAAATTCTGGAACAACTAGCTGTTCATAGGCTTGATAAAGAAACGGATACATTAGACCAATTTTACAGAAGTGTTAAATTAAGAGCCTCTGGGATTAACAATGCTCAGGGCAAGCAAAAAATAGTTGTAGAACTTTATGACAAATTCTTTAGAAATGCTTTCCCCAGATTAACTGAACGTCTAGGTATTGTTTACACACCTGTTGAGGTAGTGGATTTCATTATTCACTCAGTAGACCATATTCTCCAAAGTGAATTTAACCAAACTCTGGGTAGTAAGGGCGTACACATCATTGACCCATTTACTGGTACCGGTACCTTCATCACTCGTATGCTACAAAGTGGGCTAATTAAACCTGAAGAATTGCCCCTTAAATATAAAACGGAAATCCATGCTAATGAGATTGTGCTTTTGGCCTATTACATTGCAGCAGTTAATATTGAAGCGGTTTACCACAGTCTAGCAGGCGGTGAATATGTACCTTTTGAGGGTATTTGCTTGACCGACACTTTCCAATTATACGAGAAAGATGATCTTGTTAGCCAATTAATGACAGACAACAGTGATCGACGTAAACGTCAAAAAGGATTAGATATACGGGTCATTATGGGTAACCCACCATATTCCAAAGGTCAAACAAGTGCGAACGATTCTAACGCCAATACTTCTTACCCTTGCCTTGATGAGTCGATTCGTTCAACTTATGCATATCACTCCAAATTAATCAATAAAAATGCTCTCTATAACAGCTACGTTCGAGCCATTCGCTGGGGTAGCGACCGTTTAGGCAAAGATGGTGGAATAATGGCCTATGTTTCAAGTGCTGGCTGGTTTGATAACATTGCAATGGACGGTTTTCGCCATTGTTTGGAGAGCGAATTTAGTAGCATTTACATATTTCATCTAAGGGGTAACCAGCGCACTCAAGGCGAGTTATCGCGAAAAGAAGGAGGGAAAATATTTGGTTCAGGTAGCCGTTCCCCTATTGCCATCACTTTCTTCATAAAAAATCCACAATCGCCTAAAAAGGGACAAATCTATTTCCACGACATTGGAGATTACCTGAGCCAGGAAAAAAAATTCCAAATCATTCAAGATTTTCATAGTATTCAAGGTATTAGCGAAATTAATGGATGGAAAATACTGATTCCCGACGAGCACAATGATTGGCTCAATCACAGAGATGTACTATTTGATACTTTTATACCTATTGGAGACAAAGCAACTAAAAAAGAAGAGGGAGCCATCTTTACTACCTATTCAAGAGGACTTGCTACTAGTCGCGACGCTTGGGCTTATAATTTTTCACAAACGGCCTTAATATCTAATATGAATTCCATGGTCGATTTCTATAATACACAAGTAAACTCTTTTGCTCAAAAGTACAAAAACACATCTTTCAAGACGATTGAGGATCGAAAAAGAGTTGTTGAAGATTTTATTGATAATGATCCCACCAAAATTAGCTGGTCACGTGGATTGAAAGACGATCTAAGTCGTTTTATAAACCATACCTATAAACCTGAAGGTTTAAGGCATGGAATATACAGGCCTTTTTGTAAGCAATGGGTATACTTTGATAAAGATTTTAATGACATGATTTATCAGTTACCTAAGATTTTTCCTGAAGCGGGTATTGAGAATCGAGTCATGTGCTTGACAGGGGTAGGTTCTAAAGCATTCTCAATAATCATTTCCGATATGCTTCCCTGTTTAGATATGATTGAAAAGGGCCAATGTTTTCCACTAAAACTATATACCAAAGCCGCTTTAGAAACTGATATGCCTTTATTTCAGGAACAAAGAACGCCCGAACAAGGATACAAAATTAGACACGGGATTACTGATGAAGGACTGCAGCATTTCCAAGCCGCCTATCAGAATATATCTAGCAGTGAAAGAATTACCAAAGATGACATTTTTTACTATGTTTATGGCCTCCTCCATAGCCCCGAGTATCGAGAACGTTATGCAGACAACCTCTCAAAACAATTGTCTCGGATACCCTGTGTGAAAAAAATAGCCGATTTTTGGTACTTTAGTGAGGCTGGACGTGAATTAGCCGAACTTCATATTAATTATGACTTTATTGAACCTTACCCAATCACAGTGGAGCAGTATAACAGCATTCCCTTAACAAATGAAGAGCGTTATCGAGTTGAGAAAATGAAATTGGGTAAAAATAATAACGAAAAAGACCTATCCACTGTTATTTATAATCAGTACATCACGGTAAAAAACATTCCGATTAGAGCATATGACTACATTGTAAATGGTAAGTCTGCCATTGATTGGGTCATTGATCGACAAATAGTAAAACCGGATACTGATAGCGGTATCTTAAAGGATGCTAATCGCTATGCCATTGAAACAGTAGGGGATCCAGCTTACCCATTAAAGCTCTTACAACGTGTCATTACAGTAAGTCTCCGAACTCTTGAAATTATAGAAAACCTTCCAGTTTTGGAAATTGATATAAAACACGGTGACACAACAAAAGCGTTAATTGATACTTTCACCAAATAGAGTCTTTTTATTAGCTTAGAAGCTCGTACGACTTGAAATCTGCTAAACCATAAGATGGTAGCAGTTAACAGATTAAGTCATACAGAGCTTAAAGGGCAGTAACTTAATGATCGCAAAGCCCCCAGCGGCTTTAGCAGTAAAATCAGGTAGATTCTATTGCTTACTTTTTTACAGGTTTCCTAGTTGTTTTACCAACGGACTTATACATTATATTGTGATTATTGATGACAATAGGTGGGATTGCCGAATCTTTAGTATATTTTCTTCTTTTCTTAGATGGTGGTTTTGGATCTGGCTTATTACCCGACGGCTTGCGCCCAACCGAAAGCTTCTTTTTATAAAAACCAATCAGAGCAATAATGATAGGTGTCAGTGCAATTATCCATCCGTAATCTGCTACATTTGCAGTACTAGAAGTTATCGGACCCGGCAAACATGGCCTCCTATTCAAGTGCTTAAGCTAACAAAACAAGCACTTGAAATATAATAGCCTGCGACGAGCAAAATAATCCCATTTAAAATATTAACAAATTATTATATTAAGCCTAAAACTGCGCTAAGTAATGCTAAGGACCTATAATCTTTCGTCAGTAGAGTGGGAGACGTAATGCAAACAACGCCGAAAGGGTTGCGGCTAAAGCCACAACCCCTCAGTTCTTGGATTTTTATAAGGCGATTCTAAATCGCAGCCGCCGCTGGTGTTTTTGCTTCCACCAGTTGCTTAAAGTTTTCCAAATCTTCTTTCACCATCGCATCGGGATTGCTAAACAGTTTTGCAACCATTTCACCGACAGCTCCCAAAGGCGCTTCGTACACGAGGGCAGAAGTCACTTTTGTGCTCGTAGAATCAAGCTCTTGGAAGTGAACTTCACCGGAGGCCTTTACTGCGGAATCCGACACGGTTTTCCATGAAATCTTGTATTCAGGCTCAACGCCTTGCATTTCGGCATCCCATTCCAACTTGGCGCCCATCGGTCCATCGACTTTCCAATGCCAAAGGTTGCCGCTCATTTTTGTCACACTTTTAACGTGCTTCATAAACGTAGGGAATTCTTCAAACTTCATCCACTGTGCATAACAGTTTTTTACCGGGGCTTGAATTTGTGTGCTTTCTTGTACGCGGTCCATAATCAATATCCTTTTTGTTAACAGATTAGGTGGGGGCCAGTAGAACACCAGCCCCCGTGTCTTTAGTTGTTAGATTTCATTAGGTCGTCTAGATGACCGTCTTTCGGAAGGGGACGAGCTTGCTTGTCTTCCCCGCCTTGTCCGACGATTCCCGGCCGTTGGCTTGGTGATGTCTATTACGGTCTGTCGATTTCGTCATAATGATTCTCCCTGATTAATTGGATCAGTCTTATGAGCGGATCGGTTTCTGAATACCTGAAAACTCACAACGAACTGGGCGCAAACGATAGTCTTTCCAGTGGTGAGAGATTCAAGGCTCTTATCTTCACAGAAGCAGCTCCGCGTTGATACTCGCCGAACGCGCCGTTTGCTCCCCGTCCATCCATCCAATAGTAATGTGCAAATTTGCGGTTTCCCCCCTCCATTTGTGGGGGTCACGATCTCATTACAATGGGTAACTGTAATGTGTCATTCCCGTGAAAACGGGAATCTTACCCTTACGAATCAACTGGCCAAGGAAGAACATCCAAGCTCCAAGGCTCTGTAGAAATGACTTTTTTGTATGCGGTCCCTTGAGGAATTCCGTTGGGGGGAGAAGGATCGTTCCAGCACATAAGCAAAGTGGTCATTCCCGTGAAAACGGGAATCTTACTCATGAAGCGCTAAAATAAGTTAAGGGACGATCAAGTTGCAAAGGAAAATGATCTGAAAGCAGGTTTCGTTTATCTGTTATCCAATAAGTATGGTGGAGTTTTGTATACTGGCGTGACGTCGGATCTCATTCAACGGATATACCAGCATAAATCAAAGGATAGAGAAGGGTTTTCAGAAAAATACAATACATGCCTTCTGGTATGGTATGAATGCCACGATGATATCGAGTCGGCCATTCTCCGTGAAAAGCAAATCAAAAAATGGAACCGAGACTGGAAAGTGGAATTGATTGAAGGTAAAAATCCTAGGTGGGATGATCTGTATCCTGCTTTACTGGGTTGATTTGAAAGGGAAAGATTCCCGTTTTCACGGGAATGACCACTTTGCTTAGGTTGCCGAAACAGTAATAAGAGAACAAATATGCATGCTTTCTCCTTAATTGGTGCAGGAATGACAACTTGCTTGGGTTAGCAAAACCCTTGCAGTGAGCCAACTTTACAGAAAACGGTTTTAAAACCGAAAGCGGTGCTACCATTCATGGATGAGTCAAGTTAAGGATGATTTTGCATTGAATTGTGGTTTTCAACATCAAGGAGGGGCGATGTCGACTACAGCCCCAGCGGTGCTGGAAACAGAACTCCAATTCCCCTTTCCTCATCCGGACTCATCGTTTTTAGATGCGTTTTTGGCAAAACGAATCCTCTCTTCGAGCAGAGGGTTAGGCACACCATGGGTGCAGCTCATTTTTTCAACCCCAAACAATAAAAACCCAAAAAATACAAAAGGGGAACTAAACACCAATCCTCTTAAATCCCATTTCAAAGGGAAAAAAGCAGGATTAGTGAGGGTCAATAATCCAAAAAGGAAAGAAGGGCTTGGCTTTATTTGGGCCGGGTGGTTTTCGGATACGCTTGCCTCACTCAGACGGGGAGGACAGGGGCGGGTATCCAGGAAAGCAACCCAAAACGAATTGGGATCGCCGGGGAAATGGAATGCAAAGACGTTCCCCAGGCGATCCGGCCAAGCCTTTTCTTTCTTTTAATAACTTACGTAAACGTCATTCCCGCGCAGGCGGGAATCTTTACCTTTCAAACCCTGCAAGCGATGCAGGGAATCGAATATTGCTTATAACTGACTGGAAAATGGATGCAACCTAATTTAAACGACATCACTTTGCCCCTACTTCGCATCCTCGCTGATGGAAAAATACACAGGTCCAGGGACCTGCATAAACTACTGGAAGGTAGTTCTCAGAAAGTACCGATTGGCTTGGATAATCAAGTTAGACAGTCTCGCGCCTGCTTGGTACACGCCTGCCTCATTCAACGTTTGAGTCGTCGGCGCTGTAGGATCAGTTCTATGGGGCAAGGCGTCCTTCGCAAAAACCCTCAAGCGATTGATGCCTATTTAGCCGAGCAACTCACAGAGTTCCAGGAATTCCCAATTCCAAAAACCCAATTCTCGCGCAGCGTAAACTTGACAGGCATAAAGGAGCTTTCAACAAAAAAAACTGTAGGAGTGTTTGGTATCCTACCTCATTTGTTGAATTCGAAAGGGAAAGATTCCTGCTTTCGCAGGAATGACAATATGCATGGGAATGAAGTTTGCGTAAATCTCGAAAAGTCAAAATGCTTCACTGTTAAAGATTCCAAATCAAACAGCCACGCCAGCATTTTCCAAAACTCAGACGAGAATCCTGAAGAGGCAATCGAGAGTCTGTATCAAACCCTGCGTCAAAGCTTAGCGGCGGATCTGCTGGGAAAGATCAAACGAGTGTCTCCTTCCTTTTTTGAACAATTGGTCGTAGATGTGCTGGTTGCGATGGGCTATGGCGGCTCTCGA